>ERZ777010.1690-NODE-1690-length-13462-cov-6.927724_pt1 | contig 13462 bp, 7 predicted proteins | sample MGYA00374963_ERZ777010 | MGnify/ENA primary metagenome ERZ777010 (study PRJEB29309, sample SAMN06268256) | bioreactor metagenome | isolation source: Joint BioEnergy Institute, California, USA | place: USA:Joint BioEnergy Institute, California, USA | collected...
TCTTAGCGGTCGCCGAGGCGTCGCGGAGCTTTCTCCCCGCTTTTTCTCCCGAAACGGGCCGGCGGAATGGCGGCTCCGCGAAGCTCCGGACGTGCTGTCCGCGACCTGGGCGGAGTTTGGAAGCTCCCAATTTGCGGAAATCGCTTCAGCGGGAGGCCGCGACAGAGGCGATGCAGGTCCAACATCCGATCCCCGATCCGCTCGTCGAGCGTGTGGCGCACCGTCTCGCGGTGCTCGGCCAGCCGCTGCGGATCCGGATCGTCGAGCAGCTCGATCTCGAAGGCGAGATGTGCGTCCAAGCACTCGCCGACGCCGTCGGCGCCACGCAGCAGAACGTCTCGCGCCACCTCGCGCTGCTGTACGACGACCGCATCGTCGAGCGCCGCCACGAGGGGCGCCAGGTCTGGTACCGCCTCGCCGACCGGTCGGCGCTCTCGCTGCTCGACGACGTCGGTGCGCAGGTCGCCGCGGAGCTGCGCGCGCTCGCCGACGGCGATGGGCCGCGGGTGCTCAACCAACGGCCGAGATAATCGCTTCGCGGTTGTAGCGCCTTGAGCGGTGCGCCGACACAACCAACGTGTCGACTTTCGAGGCGGACGGCCGAGGCCAGAAGGCAACGGCGGCGGATGCGAGGACCAACGGCAATGGGGCGGCGCCGCCAGCCGGGCGCCGGTCTGCTCGGGGCCGCCGGCAGACGGGCCCATCATCGTCGGATGCGGGGTGAGGACTCGTTGACCGCGCTTCAGGGTCATCGTCGCTGCAAGCCTACGTGTCTTGTGATCGCCGAGAGAAAGCGGCGCCCGGGGATGTCGGCGCGCGAGGCCATGGACCCGTTCTACGCCGCGGCCGACGCGGCGCCCCGAGTCGTCTCTGCGATGGCGCAAGCAAGCCGCTCTACCTGCGTCAGCACGTCAGCCGGCGGCCGCTCGACATCGATCGCGCGGACATGAATGACCTTCCCGGCGTTCTTGATCGTGTGGTTGCGATCGGCCTCGCCGGCGTCCTTGGCGTAGACGAGGTAGCCGCGGTCGAGGTCGAGCGCGGTGCAGTACGCGAGCATCTGGTAGACGTCGGCGTTGGGGAACCGCTGGTCGGTCAGCGGCTTGTACTTGGCGTCGAGTACGGCCTGGCAGGTGCGGCCCTTCCACCACGTCAGATCCGGGATCAGCCGGATGCGTTTCTCCACGTCGAGGTGCGCTCGGCGATGCTGAGCGTCGACTCGCCCGCCGTGGCGCTCGAGCGCGGTCTTCAGCGTCACCGACAGGAAGTCCTCGAACACGGTGTTCATGTCGAACATGAAGGAGACGCCGCTGGCCCTACCGGCGTGGGTTGAGATCGAGCATCCGCGAAGGATCAGCGTCGCGAGGTGCAGCGCTCCGCGATAGCGGCCGTTGAGTCGAGTCACCGCCGGAGTCTCGACGATTGGCGACGGCGCCGCGGGCGTTACGTCCTCGAGCGTCGCCCGTATCCGCAGGAGCCGTCGCCGGACCCGGAACGGAAGCAGCGGCATGCGGAGCAGCAGCTCGGCGGCTCCACGGAGGACCTGATTCTCCGCGATGTCCGCCGTGAAGTCGTCGTGCGCGATCTCGAGCGGTATCGGTTGCGCCGGCCATCGCGCCAGCTGGTCAGCCATGCGCAGCCTTCCTCGCAAGGTGGTCGAGCGGTCCTCGAGGCTCACGTAGCCGCGAATAGGCGCAGGGGAGAGCGCGCGTTCGGCGTGTACCGCGAACGCAGAGGCGACAGCGGTGAAGAGGTCTTCCTCGGCGGCGAACGTCGGACCCAGGTCACGCCAACCACGGGGATCAGCCGCGTAGCTGAGAAGGAACATCAGCTGCGGGATGGCGAGCTTTGGGTTGACGCGCAGCTCCCAGCCTTCGCCGGAGACGACGCCGATGCGGGAGTCGGCGCTCAAGCTCCAACGGTTCGGCGGCTCGTCGATGAGGACGCGGACGAGCCCGACGTCGGCGATGGCAGCCGCTTGCTCCGCCGTGAGCGAGAAGACTTGGTCGGACCAGGCGTCAAGCTGCATCGCCATCGGGCTCCGGATCGAGGGCGTCGGCAGCGGCAGCGACCCGCCTGCGGATGGCCGCGAGCCCGAACTCCGCTTCGAGGTCGCGCCCGGTGCCGTAGTAGTGCTCCTCGAGGAGTGGCATGACCGAGTGAGCCCAAATGCGTTCCAGGTCTGGGGCGGTTCCGTCCTTGGTCATGAAGTAGGAGGGGCCGATGGAGAAGTCCTCGTCGTCGATCGTCCGGTTCAGCTCCGCGAGCAGCGTGGCGGGTTCGGGCGGGAGGTCGTGTGCGGCAAGCCAGTCGGCCAGCACCCGCTGGATGGGGTCGCGGGTCGGGATGAGGCCCATGAAGTAGAACCGGCGGCGCAGAGCGCTGTCGACGAGCGCGATCGATCGATCGGCCGTGTTCATCGTCCCGATGAAGAACAGGTTCTGCGGCAGCCGGAACTCTTCGTCGCGCGAGTACTGCAGCCGAATGGATTCGTCGCGGTACTCGAGCAGGAAGTAGAGCTCGCCGAAGATCTTGGCGATGTTGCCGCGGTTGATCTCGTCGATGATCAGCAGGTGCGGGACGCCTGGGTTGTTCTCTGCGTCGCTGGCGATCTCGCGCAGGGCGCCTGGAACGAGATCGAAGCTCAGCGCCCCGCCGGCGTGATGCCGCGGGCGGTAGCCCTCGAAGAAGTCTTCGTAGGTGTAGGAAGGGTGGAACTGGACGAGCCGGGAGGAGCCGCCGTGTGCGCTGATGTGGTGACCGATGTGCTGGGCGACGAACGTCTTCCCCGTCCCGGGAGGCCCGTACAGGATGAGCTGCTTCTTCTCGGCAAGGAGATCGAGCAGCCGCTGAAGCCATGACTCGGGCAGGTGCAGCCGTGCCGCCAGATCAGGCGTTACCGCCGGCAGAGCGACGTCGGCGGAGCCGGCCTGCACGGACGACTCCTCGATGGTGGGAGTGACCGTCGGCGCGGTGCCTCCCTTCCGGAACGCTTCGAACGCCGCGCGGTCGGCTTGGTCCCAGTCTTCCGGCGGAGGCCTGCGAACCAACCACCAAGCGAGGCCCTGCGCATCGAGCAGGTCTCTCAGCGGTGTGCCGACGGCAAGCATGCGCAGGCGCAGCTCGTCCAGCAGCGCGGTCCAATCGGCGTACGTGGCGTCGCCGCGGGTGACGTCGATCTCATCGGCGAACTCGTCGATGACGCGCTGGGCCTGTTCCGGCGACAGGTACCACGCGCTGCCGTGCTCTCTCGCGTAGCGCGGGTAAGTCGTGCGGAGGAACTCGCGGACTCGACGCCCATCCAGGCCGAGGCGGGCGGCGAGCTCCTCGGGTCGATACACGCTCTCGGGGTCTATCTCGATCGCCTCCGCTGCGGCGACGCCGAGCAGCTTCTTGAAGTCGGAGTAGACGGTCGGCTTGAAGAACGGATATCGCGTCGCGTCGATGCCGAGCAGCAGAAACGAGGCAATCGATACGCGAGTGCCTGGACCGGCCACCGCTTCGCGTGGAAGCTGGTCGAGGAAGGCGTGGAGGTTTGAGCTCGTGTCCTCCTCGCCGCCCCACAGAACCTGCAGGAGGCGCGAGGCGTCGGCCTCATGGCCTTCGCACCACTGGAGGAAGGGGTCGTGGGCCCTCCAGTCGGTGAGGTTGTTGCGGCTGTCCGTGAACGCCGCGCGTAGGCCGTCGAGCCACGACGGCTCCCCCGAGAGGAGGGCCCGTCGCGCGGCTACTAGCTTTGCGGCGACTTCGAGCTTGTAGTCGCGCTCTGTCTCGTCGAAGTCGTCGCGGACGTAGAGACGGCGACACCACTCGACGGCCTCGACCCACCGCGGCGGTGCCTCCTCTTTCCAGATGCGCAGGAACGGATCCTCGTAGAGGTCCAGGTCTTCGCCGCCGATCGACGCGAGCTCACGGATTCGCGCGATCTTTCGGTCCGGATTGTCCGCCTCAGCGACTCCGGGCGCCGCTTGAAACGCGTGGATCAGCTTCTGGCGGTGGCCCTCGGAGACCATGTACTCGAAGTGCTCGGGGAACAGCAGATGCAGAAAGGCGTTGGCCTGCATCGCGTCCGTCGACGTCCTCACCTCGCCCACGAGCGTCCGCAAGTCCCACGGTGCGTCCAGGATGGATCGACGGTCGGGCTGCGGCAGATCCTTCAGGCGCGTGAACAGCTTCGCTAGGAACCGCAGACCGGCGTCTCGGTACGCCTTGGCAGCGGCGAAGTTGGCGACGCCGCCGGCGTCCAACGCAGCGTCCAACTCCGAGGGAAGGCCGACCGGCTCCGGCAGCATCCCCAGGATCCGGGAGACGTGCTCACGCTTCTTGGCGCCAGAGGTGTCGGCTTCGGGCAGCAGCAGCACGTAGAGCAGCTCGGCCCCGAGCTGAACCTGATTGGGCTGGAGCCCGTCGAGCTGGGACTCGAGCTTCTCGATGAACGAGCCCGACCCCAAGTCCTCGACGCCGACCCGCTCGGCGACGGCGCGAACGTTCGCTGGTGTCCAAACAGCCGAGCCGGGCGCGAACAGCGAGTCGTCGGCGACGAGGCAGCGCTCCTTGAACGCGACGACCGCGTCGTAGATCTCAGGCCCACACCACTTTGCTCTTGCCACGCCGTTTCTTGTCCTTCTGCTATCGCCAGCCGTCGATCGGCCGGCATTGTCCTATCTGTTCGGTCGACGCGGTGAGTCATGGTCGCGACACGCGGCGCGAACCTGACGCGCGCGGTCGTCCGTGCGCTTTGTCAAGAATGCGCGGAAGGCAGCGACTCGGTGACCATACTGACGAGCGAGGACGGGGAACGGCGTGCAACTGGTCGATGACCAGTTGATCCTGTCGGCGTCCGACTTGATCAACCACCTGGAGTGCGCGCACCTCACGCACCTGGATCTTGGCGTCGCGACAGGAGCGCTGACGCTTGAGGAGACCCGCACGGACGCCGCCGACTTGGTGGCGCGCAAGGGCGACGAACACGAGCTCGCGTACGTCGAGTCGGTGCGGGCCGCCGGGCGTGAGGTTGTCGAGATCACCAGCGAGCCGGACCTGGACGGGCTGCGCCGGGGTGCGCAGCGGACGCTGGAGGCGATGCGCGCCGGGGCCGAGGTGATCTACCAGGGCGTGCTGTTCGACGGCGTGCGCTGGCGCGGCTACACGGACTTCCTCGAGCGCGTCGAGACACCCTCAAGGCTCGGCGGCTGGAGCTACGAGGTCGCCGACACCAAGCTTGCGCGCCGCGTGAAGCCGTACTTCCTCTTGCAGCTGTGCTTCTACTCCGAGCTCCTGGCCTCCGCACAGGGCGCGGCGCCGGAGTGGATGCACGTCGTGCTCGGCACCCGGATGCGCGAGAGCTTCCGTGTCGGCGAGTTTGCCGCCTACTACCGGCAGGTGAAACAGCGCTTCGAGCAGGTGCTCGCGGCGGGTGCCAACGGGACGTACCCCGAGCCGGTCGAGCACTGTGGGCTGTGTCGGTGGGAGGCGGTGTGCGACGCGCGCCGCGAGACCGACGATCACCTCTCGCTTGTCGCGAACATGCGCCGCTCGCAGACCCTGCGACTGGCCGAAACGGGAATCACCACGGTTGCTCAGCTTGCGAGCGCGACGAGCGCGGCACGACCGGCGCGGATCGGCGAACAGACCTTCGAGGCGTTGCGCGAGCAGGCGCGGCTACAGGTCGAGCAGCGGATCACGGGCGCGGCGCACTACGAGCTGCTGGTGCCCGAGGAGGGACGCGGGTTCGCCCGGCTCCCGGCGCCGTCAGAGGGCGACCTCTTCTTCGACATGGAGGGCGACCCGTTCTTCGACGAGGGACTGGAGTACTTGTTCGGTGTCACCTGGATCGAGGACGGTGAGCCGCGCTTCCGGGCGTTCTGGGCGACGAACCGCGCGGAGGAGAAGCAAGCGTTCGAGGGCTTCGTCGACTTCGTGATGGAACGCCTGGAGCGCTACCCCGACCTGCACGTCTACCACTACGCGCCGTACGAACCGACGGCGCTCAAGCGGCTGATGAGGCTCCACGCGACGCGCGAGGACGAGATTGACCATCTGCTGCGCAACGAGATCCTCGTCGACCTGTACGCCGTCGTACGACAAGCGCTGCGGATCTCTCAGCCGAGCTACTCGATCAAGAAGGTCGAGGCGTTCTACATGGAGCAGCGTGACACCGAGGTTGCCGAGGGCGGCGATTCGATCATCGCGTTCGAGGAGTTCCTGGAGACCGGAGACCGCTCGCTGCTCGAGGCGATCGAGCGCTACAACGACGACGACTGCCGGTCGACATGGCTGCTCCGCGACTGGCTGCTCGAGCGCCGCGCCGAGGCGAAGGAGCGCTTCGGGTGTGACATCCCGTGGCGGCCGGCGCCCGAGCCGTGGCAGCCCGATCCCGAGGACGCCGCTGAGCTCGACGCGCTCCGCGGCGCGCTCGTCGCCGGCGTGCCGGAGAGCCCGGAAGACCGGGCCCGCGTGGGGATCGCGTCGAGCAGCCACGCCGCCATCCACAACCTGCTCGCCGAAGTCGAGCGCTTCGCCGGCGAGGACCCCGGTTGGCATGGTCGCAAGAAGCACAGCGGAACGCTCGAGAGCCGCTATCGCTCCCCACGCGAGGCGTCGCTCATCGAGAACTGCGACCGCATCGACGACTTCACCGATCCCGACTGTCGGCTCGTCGCGGGGACGGCCTGGCTGTTCGCCCGCGAAGAGCTCGATGGCACGCTCGACTATCTCTTCATCGACGAGGCCGGCGGCCTGTGTGCCGCACGTACCTCTACGACAGGCGGAGGATGCAACCTCAAGCGCGCCGCCCGACCCCTCCGGTAGGGCGGGGCGGCCAGGTCGAGGGCAGCCCGCATGGGCCGCGCGCCACCGTCAGCGCGTGAGATAGATGGTCAGCACCGCCCTAACCCATCACGAGGGCAGGGGCGGGACAGAATCCCGGCTACAGGCCAGGAGTGGCCGCAGCGAGAACCACGGGGCCGTAGCTCAGTCGGGAGAGCACCTGGATCGCACCCAGGAGGTCGCGGGTTCGAACCCCGCCGGCTCCATCCCCCGCTATGTGCGAGGCGCCGTCAAGTGACGGGAGCCGCGCGCGGAGGGGGTGTGCCAACACGCGTCCGTGGCGGAACGGTAGACGCGCCAGCCTCAGGAGCTGGTGTCCTTCGGGGCGTGTGGGTTCGACTCCCACCGGGCGCACTTCAATAAGCCCGCCTGGCCGACGTAGCTCAGTCTGGCAGAGCACTTCCGTGGTAAGGAAGAGGTCGCGGGTTCGAGTCCCGCCGTCGGCTCTCCACGTTTCGGGATGTGGCGCAGCCTGGTTAGCGCACCAGTCTGGGGGACTGGAGGTCGCCGGTTCGAATCCGGCCATCCCGACTCCCCTGCCGGCTCCGAACCGGCACAACGCCAGTCACCGGGATGTGGCGCAGATGGCAGCGCGCACCGTTTGGGGCGGTGAGGTCGCCGGTTCGAGCCCGGCCATCCCGACTCGCACTCTGCCGACGTAGCTCAGCTGGCAGAGCACTTCACTCGTAATGAAGGGGTCAGGGGTTCGAGTCCCCTCGTCGGCTTCCGGAAGCTTGCTTCGGGGCGTGGCGCAGCCTGGTAGCGCGCACCGTTCGGGACGGTGAGGTCGCCGGTTCAAATCCGGCCGCCCCGACTGCCCCTCCACCCGCCGCACAGCGGGCTGTGGAGGCGCAGCAGCGCACGACCGCCGGTGTCTTGGCCGAGCGGGTCGTCTCCTTGTGGAGGCGCACAAACTCAGGATCGACCGCGGGGTCCAGGAGGTAATGGTCGGGATGGAGCGCGCTCCCCGACCCGCGCGCTGCGCTCCCTTTCGGGATCTTGCCCTTTCGGGCTGTTGCCGTCATGAGGCTGCGGCAACCACCCGCCGCAGCCCCCTCACGGGCGATTAGCTCAGCTGGGAGAGCGCTCGCTTGACGTGCGAGAGGCCGGGGGGTCGAGCCCCTCATCGCCCATCATCGGACAGGGCCGTTAGCTCAGCGAGGGAGAGCGTTCGCCTTACAAGCGAAAGGTCGCTGGTTCGATCCCAGCACGGCCCATCAACAACCCGGTACCGACCCTCTCCAGCCCAGGCGCGGGCCTTGCCGCGCCGGCTTTCGAATCGGTCCCGAGTCGCTCTGGCCGAACCCGGTGTGGCTACTCGTCGTCCTTCTTGGAGCGCAGAATGATTGTCGTGTCCTCCGACACGCACTCACCCGCCGCCGGCTCCTGCTCCACCACCGTCCAGTTGCGGTCCCAGATCAGCATGCGGCCCTGCCCGGTTGCGTCCTCCTCCGACAGGTTGTACAGGCCGTGCGCCTGCATTGTGTCCTGGGCGTACTGGTGATCCTCACCCACAACGTCCGGCACCGTGATGCAGTCCCTGCCGCCTCCGGATGACGTCTTCCGCTCCGCCCGCTCAGGCTCGGACCGGTTCGCATCCTCGGCGGACGCCGAAGCGCTACCGCCGTCGTTCGGTTCGGAGACTCGCTCGACGACCGTCACCGTTCGGGTGGCCGTCTCCTCCTCGGCGCATCCCGCCGCCACAAGCACGCTGGCCGCGGCCACGGCCAGCATCACGATCCGTGCAGAGTGCATAGGCACAACAGCCGGGCAGCGTACCGACAAGAAGCCCAGCGGCAACCAGCAACACGAGCACCACGGGTCGGTCCGGGTGAGAGAGCGCGCGCATCGGGCGCGAGAGCACGGGGCAAGCCGGCTCATCAGCGCGCCGCATCACACGGATCGTGTCGTCGCGGGAACATGAGCGCGTCATGAAAGACGACGCGCCTTACGGCCGGAATGTCATGAGTGGTCTCGGACGGCGGGGGCACGTGAGATGGTTGTTGTATCGACACCCCACATGACGGGCTGCAAACATCAGGGGCGATTAGCTCAGTTGGGAGAGCGCTCGCTTCACACGTGAGAGGTCGCTGGTTCGAGCCCAGCATCGCCCACTACGCCAACCACGAGAACAGGGCGGGCGTCCGATGGGCGCCCGCCATCCTGGGGCCTTAGCTCAGTCGGGAGAGCGCCTGCTTTGCACGCAGGAGGTCACCGGTTCGACCCCGGTAGGCTCCACTCCCCACCCTATCCCGCGCTAGGACAGGGTGATGCTTTGCGGGTGTAGCTCAGCTGGTAGAGCGCCAGCCTTCCAAGCTGGAGGTCGCGGGTTCGATCCCCGTCGCCCGCTCTTACGTCACATCCAGAACGCAGTCCCGGGTGGCAGAGTGGCAATGCACGCGGCTGTTAACCGCGCGCCCGCAAGGGCATCGCAGGTTCGAATCCTGCCCCGGGAGCTAGGCCTGGTGCGAGCAAGCGCAAACGCCACCAGACGCTCACGTAGTGCCCTGCCGAGGTCGGTGGAGTCGTGAACGTACATTGTTACCGATCGGTAGCTCTAGCAGGCCCGGGCGCAAGATGATACTGATCGGTAGCACCAAGGATGGGCCTTCCTGCGTCACGGACGCGCGGTATCGCGGGTGGTCCATCGGGGAGGGTTGTTACCGATCGGTGCCAGGAATGATGACCGCTCGGATGCGTTACCGATCGGTATCGCATTGGGCTCGGCCGGGCGGGCCCAGCGCGCGGGGCGGCTTCCGGAATCGAGCCCGTCAGCGGCGCCGCAGCGTCACGGTCGCGCCCGCCGTCGCCGCGTCGCGCGCCGTGAGCCGGACCGCGAGCCGCGCCGTGCGCGCCCCGGTCATCCGGAGGCGCAGCGTGATCGTGCGCGTCGCGCGCGCGGGCAGGCGGCCGATCCTGACCGCGACGGTCCCGGTCCGGGCGCGGGAGCGGCCGGCCCGGTCGGTGACGAGCTGCTGCACGCCGCGCGGCAGCCGGACGCGGAGCGCCGTGTCGGTGGCCGCGCGCGTGCCCGTATTGCGCACGACCAGGCGGACCGCCTGCGGCCGGCGGCCGGACAGCAGCAGCCGGGCGGGGGCGCTGAGCGACAGGCGCGCCCGCGCCGGCGTGCGCGGCCTCGCCGTCCGATCGCCGCCGCCGGTGGCGTGCGGCTCCGTGGCGGGCCGGCCGGGCGCGGGGGCGGGCGTGGCGGTCGCGGTCAGCCCGACGCGGGGCGCCGGCCGGCCGCTGGCGTTGCTGTCGATCCGGAGCGTCGCGCGCACCGGGCCGGCGGCGGCCGGGCGGAGCGCCACCGTCAGCTCGCACCGCTCGCCCGGGGCGACCGGCGTGCCGCAGGCGGCCCGATCGGCGGTCCAGCCGTCCGCCGGGCCGTCGAACCCGACGGCGTCGATCGTGAGCGGCTCGTCGCCGGCGTTCTCCACCGGCACCGTCGCGCGACGGACGTCGCCGACCTGCACCTCGCCGAGCGAGACGTCCGCCGGCGCGCCGATGACGGCGCCGGTGGCGGTGCCGGTCAGCTCGACGTGGTGCGGCGGCATGCCCGCGCCGCGGTAGGCGGTAGTGTCGACGACCAGCCTGGCGTGCTTGACGCCGCGCGAGGTGGGCCGGAACGTCACCGTGATCTGGCAGGCCTGGTCGTTGGGGAGGCCGGTGCACGTGCCGCCGGTGAAGCCGGCGGTGAAGTCCTCGGCGTCCGCGCCCTCGACGTGCACGTCCTTGACGTCGATCACGCCCGAGCTCGTGATGGCCGAGCGGTCGGGCACGCGGAGCCTGAAGGTCTGGGTCTGCGGGGCGGCGCCCACCGCCTGGGGGTCGAAGCGGAGCGAGGACGGCAGGCCGCCGAGCCGGGAGCGGTACGCGATCGCGACGATCACCGTACGGGCCGGGTCGCTGCAGACGTACGCGACCCCGGGGAACGGCTCGGCGCCCTTCGGCATGGTCGCGATCTGGTTGTAGGCGCCGCACTTGCCCTTGTCGGCGCCGGGCGCGTACGCGAGCGCGAGGATCGTCTTGTTGCCGAAGAACACCCAGCTACCGGTGACGCCGCCCCACGTGCCGCTGCCCTCCGGGTCGATCATGAGCGCGCGCACGGGCCGGACGTCGGACGACCCGCCCTCGCTGTAGCCGCCGAGGTACACCGGGGCCCCGAACGACCCCGACCCGTTGTTGCGCCACGCATGGATCCACGCGCCGCCGGCGAACGCGGCGAGGACGTCGGGGTGCCCGTCGGCGTCCCAGTCGCCGGTCGGCCCGATCTGGCTGCTCGGCGGGGTGGCGATGTCGCCGGCCGCGAGCGCGAGCACCGGGGTGCCGCGGCCGGCGTCCTGCAGCGTGACCGGCGTGGTGGAGAGCACGCCCGGCGCGCCGGTGCCGCGGTGCAGGAGCACGCGGCCGTCGTCGGTCCCGACGAGGAGGTCCAGCCTGCCGTCGCGGTCGACGTCGTGGAGCAGGAGCGACCGCGTCCGGGCGGGCTGGCCGAACGCGCCGTTCGGGTCGGCGATCGTCAGCCCGCCGCCCGCTGCCTTGAAGACGATGATCATGCGGTCGGGCGCCGGCGGGATCTCGTAGGCGACGGCGAGGAGCCGGCTCCCGTCCGGGGCCGTCCCGGCGGCGAGCGCGGTGACCTGCTGCGCCCAGATCAGGCTGTACGTGCCGGCGCTGAACCGCCCGTGACCGTCGTTGCGCAGCAGCCGCAGGAACGACCCGGTCCCGGCGGCCACCACGTCGTCATGGCCGTCGCCGTCGAGGTCGGTGACGACCATGTGCCTGGCCGACCCGGCGCTCACGTCCTGGTCATGGCGCTGCCAGCCGCCGTAGCCGTCGTCGGTGAGCAGCGTGACGCCCGCGTGCTCGGTGCCGTCGTACCCGAGCAGGAGGTCCTGGTCGCCGTCGTCGTCGAAGTCGGCGAAGACCCCCGACTGCGGCGTGCCGGGCAGGTCGCGGATCGCGTCGTAGGCGCTCGGCACGTCCGGCGCCGTCGCGCACGCGGAGAGCGCCAGGGCGGCCACGACGAGCACCAGGAGCCGCGCGCTCGACAGCGAGCGGCGGGCGACGCGGGGAACGGGACGAACACCGGCGTGCATGCATGCGTGATCGGCTGTCGGTGACGGACGCTCGGACCTGGTACGCCGGGGCTCGACGACCGTCGTACCCGGGTCCGCAGGTTCGACCCTGGCGGTCGCACACCACGGGACAACGTCAGGAGTCGCGTGACGGGTGCGTCGGGCGACGTTGGCCAGCGAGCACACTCCTGTGGTCGCACGTCGGCTGGCAGCCCTGGTGTGCCGTGTCGCTACGACGGAGGTTCATGCGGCACGGCGCGAACCCGACTGCGGCGCCTCATCCCGAGGAGACCGCTAGGTGCCTCTGGCGTGGGCCCGCTTCGGGCGGCCTGCCAGCGCCGTTCAGTCACATACGGCCTAGCTCCCAGCGTGCCGTGCGATCGCTGCCTGCTTGGCAGCGCGAAACTCGTCCTCGTCGAGCACTCCTTGGTCGCGCAGCTTGGCCAGTCGCTCGATGTCCGATGCGAGATCTGTCGCTGCGGACTGATCTGGTTGGGGGACGACCACCTTCGGCCGCTTGGCCTCCACGATCATTCGACGTAGATCATCGATCTTGTCGCGCGCTAGCTCGTACAGCCCCTTCGACAGCGGGAGCGTGTTCGAGAGCGTGTATGGGTTGTTCGCGTCGGCGTTGCGGTTCTTGGTCGCCCCGCGCCAGAAGTCCTTATTGGCTGTTCCCTGGTAGCTCGGCGTGAGGATCTCCAAGACCCCGTTGACCATCCCGGCGTTGTACTCAATGCCGGTGATGTCGGCGTACATGAATGTGGTCACGCGGCCTCCCCCGAACGACCCGGCCATCAGCGAGGTCAGAGCCCCCTTCTTGATGATCATGCACCGATCCTCGAACGCTGCGAGTGCGCCGCGCGCGCCCTCGGCGATGACGAACCGTGGCAGCTCATCGGGACCGCAGCTGCGCTCGATCTCCTCGAGCTGCTTGCGGCCGATCTTTCCGATGACCATCGTCTCGATCTGGGCGGCCTTGCTGAGTACCGCCGATGCGTCCGCCGACTCGTTCATCGTCGAAGCTGTTCTGCCGGCAGATGGCGGAGATGCCGGCGCAGCGACGAGAGCGCCTGCCGGATGCTCGCGCGAAGTCGGGCTGGAGGCAGGGTGACCGCTCCTGACGGTAAGGGCCGCGATCAGCGCGTTCCGGTCCGCGCCGTTGACCGTGCCGAGGTCTTGCGTGCTGCCGTCCGTGAGGCCGAGCTTTGCTTTGGCGCCCATCATCGACACCTCGACCTTCACCGAGCTGATGCGCGCTAGGTCGATGCCGAACTTGATGGCCTTGGTGCCGCGCTTGAGTTCCTGACGCAAGATCGCAAGCGCGCGCCGATCGGTGACGACGAGGTGGTCGCACAGCGGCCGTAGCCGCCGCAGAAAGAACACACCCACAATCCGCTCGTCCTGCTCGAGCAGCGCTGGCATGGACGCCAGGATGGCCTGGACGTGCTTGCCCTTGACCTTGTTGCCGATGTGAACGCCGCCGTCCATAGCTGCGGTCTCGTCGCGGATTCTAAGGCGGTCGACACCGAGGTCAGGCCCGTAGCACTTTG
>ERZ777010.1707-NODE-1707-length-13250-cov-10.725426_pt1 | contig 13250 bp, 9 predicted proteins | sample MGYA00374963_ERZ777010 | MGnify/ENA primary metagenome ERZ777010 (study PRJEB29309, sample SAMN06268256) | bioreactor metagenome | isolation source: Joint BioEnergy Institute, California, USA | place: USA:Joint BioEnergy Institute, California, USA | collected...
GCCGAGGACGCCCGCGACGACGCGATCGCAGCCAAGAATGACGCCGAGGGGTTCAAGAACGACGCCGAAGCAGCCCGAGATGCTGCGGCCGGATCGGCAAGCTCTGCGCTTTCCTCTGCGTCCGCTGCTTCGGCTAGTGCCTCGACGGCTGCCACCCACGCGAGCAACGCTTCGAACTCCGCTTCAGCAGCTTCCTCGTCGGCCAGCTCGGCCAACAATGCGAAGGTCGCTGCGGAGAACGCAAGGGATGCCTCCGTGGTGGCCCAGGGACTGGCCGAAGCCGCCCAGGCGGGCGCTGAGCAGGCTCAGGCGGATGCGGAGGCTGCGCAACAGGCCGCCGAGGACGCCCGCGACGACGCCTTGCAGGCACAGGCGGACGCCGAATCGGCGCGGGATGCGGCTATCGGCGCCAAGAATGACGCCGAGGCCGCGAAAACCGCCTCGGAATCGGCCAGGGATGCCTCTGTTGTGGCCAAAGGACTGGCCGAAGCCGCCCAGGCTGGCGCGGAGGCTGCGCAACAGGCTGCCGAGGACGCCCGCGACGACGCGATCGCGGCCAAGAACCAGGCTGAGGGGTTCAAGGACGACGCCGAAGCCGCCCTGGACGATTTCAATGACAGGTACCTCGGCGCGTACGCGGCGGACCCCGCGGGTACGCTCGCCGGCCAGATGTACTTCAACACCACGACCAACCTGATGATGGTCTATGACGGGGCGTCGTGGGTTCAGGTGGCCTCCGGTGGGGACATGCGCACTTCCGTCTACGACCCGAATGGGGTGGCCGCTGATGCCTTCAACATGGACAATATGGTTGAGGGGGCGTCGAACAAGATCCTGACCGCTGCTGAGCGGGCTGACATTGCTGCCAATACATCGGCGCGGCATTCGCATGGCAACAAAGCAGTTCTGGACGCCACAGAGGAAGCATTTACCACGGCGCTACTGAATGCGATTACAGCCAACACTTCTGCGCGGCACTCGCACAGTAACAAGTCCATTTTGGACGCCACCGAGCAGGCTTTCACGACCACACTCAAGAACAAGTTGGACGGGGCGTTGCAGAGCAGTGGCGGCACGATGTCGGGACCGCTGACGCTTTCTGGCAACCCCACGAACGCCCTGCACGCGGTGACCAAGCAATATGTGGACGGTAATTTCGTTTCGTTTTCACAGGCCCAATCCCTGACCCCTACCCAACAGGAGCAGGCGCGGGAGAATATAGGGATTTATCGAGTAAGTGATATTTCCTCGATCAAGGATCTGGATCCCAATCAGGTCAAGTCTGTCTATCTCGATAGTGGGGGACGGTCGGGGGAGTTTGTGTGGACTCCGGGAGACCACTCCGCAGTGGTTGCGGCTGACACCCTTAACGGGCTGTACATAGCGCCCAATTCAGACCCATCTGGTGCCAGCGGTGCGTGGGTAAGAAAATTTGATGGTGATGAGGCGCTGGTTGATTGGTGGGGTGCCGTAGGCGATAAGAATATGGATTGCTCTGCGGCCTTTCAGGCTGCTGTAGACACTTTGTCTGCGAGGATCGTTGGAGGATCCTTTGGGGGGACGCTTGTCTTAGGCGTTGGTGATTACCGCCTCGGTACGAAAGTAGACTGGAAGCCGCGCGTTTCCATGCGAGGCTCGGGACGTAATTCGACCTACATTCGCTCTTTGGGCGAGTCAATTACGAACATGATAAACGTTGAGAATATCTCAACGGGCGGTGTGTCATTCAAAAGCTTTACGATAGTTGGGGCCGCTCTCCAGACCTACGCTTTTGCAGTAGGGTCCGTGCTGGAAGAGACTTCAGGACTGGTATTCGAGGATATTAGATTTATCCAACATATCACGTCTGTCCGTCCTCTCCACACGTATGCGATGTTCGATGGCACATTCAAAGATTGTCGGTTTGATCAGTGCGACCGAGGTCTTATCGTTGCCGGGTCTCAGATCAACATTGAAAACTGCTCTTTTTCGCAGAACAGCTACGGCGTCGTCATACGAAAACATGTCGCCCCTTCTATCGGTGGCGGGAAATTCTTCGGCGGGGTGTTTGCGGGGAATACCTTCGATGTTGTGCTGGATGGAGATATGATCAGGCCAACTGCTTTCTACGGCACATGGTTCGAAGGAACCAAGACTTCTGTCATAGCGCAGATCAATGCGCCTTCGGTACTGCTCTTACTGGGTCTTGTATTCAAAGATTGCTTGTTCCAGCCCGCCGCTAGCGCTTTGGGTGCCGGCTTCGCGCTGATGGGGAATTGGGCTGGTCGGATGGCTGTTGAGAACTGCACGATCTACCAAACCCCGAAAGCCGGGGCTGACGTGCCTGGATCTGGCTGGACGGCCCCTCAAACAGGAAGAGCACGATATACCGTGTATGGAACAATCCTGACGGACGGTACAGAGGCAGGCACCCTTAAGAGGGCGGACGTGGATATCGGATAACCGCTGCCGCAGGAAGTGAGATGTCGAACGGGTCTGAATTGCTGCGGGACAAGGAAAGGCTGATCCGGCTCAAGAAGCGGGAACTCGCGCTCCTTGAGGGTCGCGAGAGCCTTCTGCGCTACTGCGAGCTCCAGTTGCCGGACCCGAGCGACCCGGAGAACCCGGACCTGTCGCGGTTCGAGGCCACGCCGCAGGCCATCGTGCTCTGCCAGATCATGGAGAAGGTCGAGCGCGGCGAGCTCAAGCGGGTGGCCGTGTCCATTGGCCCGCAGCTCGGCAAGTCCGAAATAATCTCCAGGCGGTTTCCGGCATGGTGCGCCGGCCGCAACCCGTACCGGAACATGATCCTCGGTACGTACAACCAGACGTTCGCCGAGGAGTTCGGCGCGGACGTGCGCCGCAGCATCGAAAGCCCGCTGCACCAGGCGGTGTTCCCAGACCACCGGCTCACCAAGGGAGCGCTGGACCTCCTGATCACGACGAAGGGCGGCAAGACGGCGTTCGTCGGTGTCGGAGGCTCCGGTACGGGTAAGCCGGCAGACTTCTTTGTGGTGGACGACCCGATCCGGTCGGACGACGACGCGCAGAGCCAGCTGTACCGTGACCGCATCTGGAAGTGGTTCAACTCGGTGGTGTTCACCCGTCTGCACTCGAAAAGCTCGGTTGTTGTCGTACACACCCGCTGGCACGAGGATGACCTGATTGGCCGGTTGTGCGACCCGAACCACCCGGAGCGCAACAAGGAGTACAAGGGCATTGCCGACAACTGGACCTACATCAATCTGCCGGCAGTGGTCGAGGATCCGGAGCTTGCGGAGCGGCTTGGTCTGAAGCTGGAGGTGCCGACGGACCCTCGCGTGATCGAGCAGTTCGGGGCTAAGCCCATGTCCGCGCTGTGGCCGGAGCGCAAGGGGCTGGAGTTCCTGGCCGAGGCCAAGCGCATGGACCCGCGCACGTTCCAGGCGCTCTACATGGGTTCGCCGACCCGAGAGGACGGTGAGTATTTCAAGAGCGATTGGATTGTCGAGTATGACCAGGAGGAGCTCCCCGACAACCTGGTGATCTATGGCGCATCGGACCACGCGGTGAGCACCAAGCAGTCTAACGACTACACGGTCCTCGGCTGCGTCGGCGTGGACGCGCACGACAACATCTGGATCCTGCCGGATCTGGTGTGGGACCGGATGCAGACGGACAGGACGGTGGAGGAGTTGCTTACTCAGTTCAAGGTCCACCAGCCGCAGCTGTGGTGGATGGAAAGCGAGAACATCTCCAAGGCGTTCGGCCCGTTCCTGCACAAGCGGATGATTGATGAGCGGATCTACGTGACGATCGACCCTGTTACGGTGTCCAAGGACAAGGCCACCCGCGCCAGAGCCATTCAGGGCCGGATGAGCATGAAGAAGGTCCGCTTCCCGCGGTTCGCGCCCTGGTACCAGGACGCCCGGAAGCAGCTTCTCCGCTTCCCCCATGGCGCGAACGACGACTTCGTGGACTGGCTGGCCCACATCGGCCAGGGGCTGCTCAAGATCCGCAGTGCGCGTCCGATGGCAGCGAACGAGAACAGGCCGCGCACCGGGTCAATCGAGTGGATTATGCAATCGGCGCTCAAGCGCGCCAGACAGGAGCAGCGGATGAAGGCCGCTGAAGGTTGGTAATGGCAGAGGAATACGATTTCGAGCGCACGGACGGACCGGAGCCAACCGAGTCCCGCAAGGCACTGGTGGCCGAGTGGCTCGGCAAGATCGAGAAGGCCCGCAAGGCCCGCGAAAAGACGTTCAAGGAAATGCGCAAAGCCCAGGACTTTGCGATGTACGGGGCCGACAAGAAGTGGCGCGACGCCGGCAAGTACACGGTGCCGATTCTGCCGCGCTACATCAACCAGACGGTCGCGCAGCTCTACGCGCGGAACCCGAAAACGATCTTCAAGCGCCGCCAGCGGCTTGAGTACAAGCTGTGGGATGGCCGGCTCGACACGCTCCAGGCCGCGATGCAGATGGCGCAGATGGGGGATGTTTCCGCCGCGGCCATCCTGGCCGAGGTCGCCCAGGTGCGCCAGCGCAACGAGTCCATCGAGCGCATGGGCAAGACCCTTGAGATCCTGTACCAGTATTTCATTGACGAGCAGTCCACCGGCTTCAAGGAGCAGTTGAAGGCGACGGTCCGCCGCGCCAAGGTCTCGAAGGTCGGGTGGGTCAAGATCGGCTTCCAGCGCCTGCTCGAACCTCGCCCCGGCGTGATCGACAAGATCGCGGACGCCACGGACAAGATTCGGGCGACCGAACTCGCCCTGGCCAAATTGCAGGAAGGCAGCGACGAGTACGCCGAGACAAGCGCGAAGCTCGAACAGCTCAAGCTCAACCTGGCCGACCTCGAACGCGACAAGGAGGTGGTCGTCCGTGAGGGCCTGGTGTTTGACTTCCCGAAGTCCGACCAGATTATCGTGGATACGGCTTGCACCCATCTCCGGACCCTGACCGGGGCGCGCTGGATCGCGCACCTGTACGAGCGGTCGCCGGAGGATATCGAGAAGATTTACGGCGTCGATATTCGGGGCAAGTTCCGCGCGTATTCCAGCCGGAACGACAAGGAGTGCGACGAGAAGCAGGACGGCGCCTACGCCCGTGTCTACGAGGTGTGGGATAAGGAGAACCTCCAGATGTTTGTCGTCTGCGAGGGGTACCCGGATTTCCTCCAGGAGCCGGCAACGCCGGACATCTACATCGAGCGGTTCTGGCCGTTCTTCCCGCTGGTGTTCAACGAGGTCGAGCACTACGACGAGATCTACCCGCTGTCCGATGTCGAGCAGGCCAAGGACATCCAGGAGGAGTACAACCGCTCCCGCGAGGCTCTGCGCGAGCACCGTATTGCGGCGCGCCCGTACTGGGTGGAGGCGGCCGGGTTGTCGGAAGAAGAGAAGGTCAAGCTCGCCGATCATTCGGCGCATGAGGTGGTCTCGCTCAAGACGCTGGTGGCTGGCCAGAGGATCGAGGATCTGATCCAGCGGGGGCCGACCGCGCCGATCGACCCGAACCTGTACGAGCTGGAGAGCCATTTCAACGACTTGCTTCGCGTGGTTGGCTACCAGGAGGCGCAGATCGGGGCGGTGTCCGGCGCGACGGCGACGGAAAGCTCGATCGCACAGCAGGCGCAGTCGGCGTCGCAGTCCGACCAAACGGACGACATCGACACCCTTCTGACCGAGCTCGCCAAGGCCGGTGGCCAGATCCTGCTCCAGCACATGAGCAAGGACACGGTTGTCGAGATCGTCGGAGAGGGCGCCGTCTGGCCCGATCTTCCGCAGACGCGGGAGGAGGCAGCGAAGGAGATCTACCTGGAGGCCCAGGCCGGAAGCACCGGCAAGCCGAACCAGGCGGCGTCGCTGGCCAACATGGAGCGTGCGGCACCGTGGCTCGTGCAGCTTCCCGGCGTCAACCAGGAGCCGCTGGTGCGCAAGTACGCCGAACTCCTCGACATTCCGATGGAGGAGCTGTACGCCGAGGGCATGCCGTCCATCACGGCGATTAACGCGATTCTGTCCCGTGGCGCGGGGAACCCTGGGGAGAACCCGACAGGCGACCCGACCACGGACCCCAATATGCAGGGCGGAGCCGGCGCCCAGAACGCCGAGAACCCGCAGGTTGACGAACCTGGCCCGCAGCCGGGGTACCCGGCTCCGGGCGTTGCTTGACTTGCGTGTAGGATTATGAGAAAAGTTGTCGGTAACGACAATTCGTCGTTAAGGAGCTTGACGTATGACCGTTTCGTCAACGGACGCCGCTGAGAACATCAGCACTGATCTTGAAAACCATGACGTATCCGCGGAGTCGTCTACCGCACCAGATGGCGTAAAGGGCATCATGGACGTGGTGAACACCACGCTCGGAGAGGCCCCGGAGGACGCGCCGACCTCCATGGAGCAGGGTTCGGAAGAACCTGCCCCCGAAAATCCAGCCGACGACCAGCAGCCCGCTGAGGAAAACGAACTTTCCGAGGAGGAGCTGGCAAAACTGTCGGAACGGACGCAGAAGCGGTTCCGTGAACTGGTGGAGCTTCGCCGGGCCGCCGAGGGCAAGGTGCAAGAGGTCCAGATGGAACTCGAAGCACTGCGGCCGAAGGCCCAGCGAATGGACGAACTGCTCGGCTATATGCACACAAATGGCATCGCGCCCGAGCATTTGAATAACGCTCTTGGCATCGTCTCGATGATCAACAAGGGCGATTATCAGTCCGCTCTCCCCGTGCTGGAAAATCTGGTGCAACAGATTCGACATGCGGCAGGAGAGATACTTCCACCGGATCTACAGCGCGAGGTGCAGCTGGGGTACATCACCGAGGCTCGCGCAAAGGAACTGCACAAGGCCAGGCTGAGCGAACATCGCGCACGCGAAATGGCTCAGATGCAGGCGCAGCAGGTTGCCGAGGAGCGGCACCGGCAGCAAATGCAGGCCATGGTCAACAGCGCGGCGAGCGCGGCGGACGAATGGAGTCGGGAGCAGGCGAAGTCGGACCCAGATTGGAACCTGAAGCAAGACCGCATCACCGAGAAGGTCGAGCTTGAGTTGCATCGCAGGCTCCAGATGGGACCGGAGAACTACCCCCGCACCCGCGAGGAAGTTCGTGCCCTTCTGGATCAGTGCCGAAAGCAGGTCGAGGACGAGATCAAGCGTTTCCGGCCCGCGCCGCAGCCAAGCAAGCCTTTCCCGACTGGCGGTAGTGCTTCGCCTCATTCCGCAGCGAAGCCAAAGAGCCTTATGGACGCAGTGAACATGGCTTTGGGGGCGGAGTGAGACAACCTATAGGGGTTGCTTACAATGCCTTTTACCGCGAAAGAAATCGAGAACGTCGCGCAGGCGGTTCTTGACTACCACATGAACACGCCGGAGGTACGTAGCCAGACGCTTCAGGACAAGCCTCTGCTCCGCGCCCTCCGTGAAAAGGAAAAGACCTTCCCCGGTGGCAAGGAAGAAATCACCGTCCGCGTGAAGGGCGAGTACGACACCACGATCCAGGGCTTCGAGCACGACGACACGGTGACGTACCGCAATCCGGCCAACCTCAAGACAGCCCGTTACCCGTGGAAGCTCATCCACTCGGGTATCGAGTTCACCATGCACGAGATGATCAAGGCAGGCATCTCGATCGTGGACTCCACCACGGGCAGCGGCGAGGTCCGTCATTCCGAGAACGAGAAGATCGTTCTGGTCGATCTGCTCAAGGACAAGATCGAGGACATGACGGAGGGCACGGACCGCGGCATGAACCGCATGTTCTGGCAGGACGGCTCCCAGGACGCCAAGGAAGTCCCTGGCATTACGTCCTTCGTCCACGACGACCCGACCGTCCCCGCGCTCGTTGGCGGCATCGACCAGTCGGTCCATACGTGGTGGCAGAACCGCGCGGACACGAGCATCAACTTCAATCCGGCTTCCCCCGATGATCTCGTTATCGTCAAGAAGCTGAAATCCGAGTGGCGCCAGCTTCGTCGCTACGGCGGCCGCCCGAACCTCGTGCTCTGCGGGTCCGACTTCCTCGAAGCGCTTGAGGACGAACTTCTGTCCAAGGGCCAGTACACCATGGAAGGCTGGTCGCATCGCCGCAACACCGAGGCGTCGATCGCCGACATCTCGTTCAAGGGCGTCCGGTTCGAGTACGATCCGACCCTGGATGACATGGCCAAGAGCAAGTACTGCTACGTGCTCGACACCCGCCACATTTACCCGATGGTGGTGCAGGGAGAGAACGGCAAGGACCACAAGCCGTCCCGCCCGGAAGACAAGTACGTCTTCTACCGCGCACGCACCTGGGTCGGTGGCCTGGTCTGCGACCAGCGCAACGCGCAGGGTGTGTATGCCATCACCTAACAGCTGGCCGGCCTTCGGGCCGGCCCCTTCAGCACAGCAGGAGATTTTGAAATGGCCTTCGATCTTATCCAAGCCGGCGTCGCGACCACCGTTGCGAAAAACGGCACGATCACCTTCGCGTACCCGAGCGGCAGGGACCAGGACAGCTACGTCGGTGGCAACGAGGTACTTGTCATCCCCACGCACCAGTCGGTCCTCACCGTGGGGGCGGGGAAGTTCTCCGTCACGTACGGGGCCTCCAACATCACGGTCACGTATCTGGGGGAGCTGAGTATCCCTGCGGGAACGATCCTGACGCTTCAGTCCGGGCTTGTTCCGACTGCGTTCTCCGAGATCCCTGGCAAGGTGGCCAACGCGGTTGGCGACAACCTTCAGGAGATCCTCGAAGATCTGGCGGCGCGGGTCACGGCGCTCGAATAGTCGGGTTTTGAGGACGAATATCGACACGACACCATCCAACATGGTATTGTGGGGGCCAGCTTAGACTGGCCCTTTTCCACGTACCGAGGGAAGAACACATGCAGCTTTACAAATGCGTACTTCGGCTTAACGGCAGCCTGCACAACGAAGTGCCGAAAAACGATGTGACGGCAGCGGAGATTCAGGTGCTCAAGGCCATCCACCAGGGGCCGGAGACTGGTGTGGATGTGGTTGTCCGGATCCAGCCGACTCGCAAGGTGGACCGATCCGACCAGGAGGAGCGCGAGCGCCTCCAGGAACTGTACGGAGCATCCGTGGCCAGGAACCCGCGCCTGCGGTCTCTCAACGACATCCTCGGCCACCCGTCTGTTCCACTACCGCAGACGATACCTGGTGTTCCAGAATCGGATGCTGAGCCTTCCGCCGAGAAGCGCCGTGGGCGCAAGCCGGCGATCAAGCTGACCCCGACCGAGGAAGCGCTGCTCCGCCGGAAGGAGGAAGCAGAGGCGCCCGAGGCCACCGACGAGGGCAACACGGAGATCCAGCAGGAGGAGTTCGCGTAAGATGGCCCGCGGCGCAACCCTACGACAGCTCATTTCAGATCTGCGCGACGAGTTGCGCCGCGCCAACGCGCCGTATGCGTCGCCGGATGAGACGCCCGTCCTTCGCCGGACGATCAATCACGTCTACCACCTGTTGTACTACAAGCACGATTGGCCGTTCCTGAAGCATAGGTTCGCGCCGATCACGCTGAACGCCGGGCAGCGGTACTACGACTTTCCCCCCGGCCTGGACCCGGAGCACATCCTGACCGCCAAGGTGTTCTGGTCCGGTAACTACTGCGACATTTGCCGCGGCATCTCCTACGACGACTACAATGTCCACGACCCGGAGCAGAACGAACGGTCCAGCCCGGTCATGAAGTGGGATGTGGTGTTCACCGGGACGAAGGAGCAGATCGAGGTCTGGCCATTGCCGGACGGCGACGCGCAGAAGCTCCTTTTCGAGGGCGTCTACCGCCACCAGCCGCTGGTGAACGACGACGACAAGTGCGCACTCGACAGCGATCTCATTGTCCTGTTCGCGGCGGCGGAGCTCCTACAGGCGCACGACGCCAACGACCACGAGGCCAAATTGCAGATGGCCAATGAGCTGTTGCGCCTGCTCAAGCTCAGCTCGTCCTCGGCCGGCGAGGCACAGGGAACCTTCCGGATTGGCCTCGGCGCGCAGGGTCCGGACAGGCCGCATCCACGAGCGATCGTGAGGATTTCGAGGTAATGGCCTACACAGTCATTTCCGATTTCAAATATGGCTTGGACCGCCGCAGGCCCCAGAGTTCCGGCGTACCCGGAACGCTTTGGGTCGCCAAGAATTGCGTCGTCACGCGAGGCGGCGATATCGAGCGGGTAAAGGACTTTGTGAAGGTATTCGACCTGCCGGCCGGCAAGACCACGGGCTTCTTCTCGGTCAAGGGGCAGCGGTACGTGTTCGGGCACGAAGCCACCCCCGCAGGCATGCCGGCTGGTGTGATCTACCAGCGGCTGCAAGCGCCCAGTGGCGCTGCGCTAACCCGAGTGCTCGACGCCAAGGGGTATGATGGGAAGGTGTACGCCATCGCACAGTTCGAGGACGGAAACATCTACCACTACTACGATGGCTCGCGCGTCACGGAGTGGGATACTCTGGCGAAGGACGCCTTCACGTACGAGTCGATAGCCGAGCACCTGGCCGTCATGATGGATGCCGACAACGCGGTCCGCGTCGAGGCGTCCGGCAATGTCATCCAGATTACGGCGGTTGAGCCGGGGGTGGACTTCACGATTTCTACCTCCACGGCCAACGGCGCGACCCCCTCGTCGCCCACAGCCACGGTTACAACAGTGCAGGCGAATGTGGTAGAGGTTCCAGAAGTCCGTGCCGAGGGCACGGTGGAGATCACAGGCGGGTCCGCATCCCCCGGCGTGAACCGCGTTACTTCGGTCAAAGTCAACGGCGTAGAGCTTTTGTCTCGGCCGGTGGACTGGGTTCAGTCCAACGCAGCGACAGCCAACGCCCTGTCCGTGGAGATCAATAACAACGCGCACGTCCACGGATACCGCGCGGACGCCAGCGGCGCCGAAGTCACGATCACGGCTCCGGTTGGCGCCGGAGCTACGGTGAACGGCTACGTGGTGGCCGTGACGACTGCCGGAGATGTTACGGCGACGACATCCAACCTCAGCGGGGGCGTGACCTATGTTGCGCCGCGAGCCAAGGTGGTGACGGTTACGATTTCCGCCAGCAACCTGGCCGACAGCTTCGACGCCTCGTGGACCATCACGCTTAACGGCGTGGACTACAAAACCACAGGTATGGCGTCGGCCACCGGCAGGGTGGCGTTCGTCCACAAGAGCCGCGTGTATTCGGTCGCCGGTTCGCTCCTCCGGTTCTGCAAGATCAACACGCCGACAGACTGGACCGACAGCAACACGAGCAGCGGGGCCGGCTTCATCAATATCGCCAATGAGGTTGACGGCGCGGCCACCCTGTTCGGCATGGCGGCGTACGGAGAATACGTGGCGATCTTCGCCCGCGAAGCCATCGTCATATATCGGTTGATGGCCGACGCCGAGAACACGGAACTCATCCAAGTTCTTGAAAACACTGGAACTTTTGCCCCGCGGTCGCTCGTGTCGTACGGTGCGAATGACGTGTACTATCTCGATGAGACCGGGATCCGCTCGTTGCGAAGCCGCGACATGACGGACTCGGCGTTCACGTCGGACGTTGGTAGCGCGATCGACCCCTTCATGCAGGAGATCTTCGCCGAGGTAGGCGACAACGGACGGGCCAGGGCGTGCGCCGCGATTGAGGCAGTCGATGGCCGGTACATGCTGGCGATCGGCAAATACATCGTGGTCCTGTCCTATTTCCCGTCCTCCAAGATCGTGGCCTGGAGCTACGTGGACTTCGGGCAGGAGATTTCGGACATGGTTCGCGTCAAGCGGCGCGTCGAGGTCCGGTCCGGGGATTCCATCTACGCATACGGGGGAGTGTCGGGGACGAGCTACCCGGACGAAGAACATTTCCTGCCGGTGATCGAGACGCCGTTCATTTCGGCGAAGGATCCAGCCTCGCAGAAGTCTCTCCTGGGCTTCGACATGGCCTCGAAGGGCGTCTGGAAGGTCGAGATCCTGATCGACCCCGACGACCACACCAAGATCGTCAACGCGGGCCACTTGTACGACACCACGTACCAGCGGCTTTCTCTGGGGTTGGTGGGCCACACGTCGCACTTCGCCATTCGGTTCGTCGGCCAGTCTGGCGGATTTGCCTCGTTGTCGTCCACGGCCGTCCACCACGACACAACGGAGTCGAGATGAAGATACGACCCTGCGCCGGGTGGTCCGACATAGATTCCATCTTGGACCGGCTGTCGGACCAGCATTGGGAAGAATACGAGAGCCTCGGGTACCCCGAAGAACCTTTCATGGCCCGCATGGCCGAGTTCATGGCCAACAGCGACGTTCAGGTTCTGGAGTTTGACGGATTCCCGCAGGCGCTACTGGCGGTTCGCCCGAGCGACCCGATTGCCACCACCTGGCTGATGGCGACGAAGGAGTTTTTCGCCAAACCGCCGATCACGACCGTGAGGCTGTGCCGCAGAATCATGGAGGGTTGCGCGGCCAAGTACGGGCCGATTCTTTCGGTGAGCCACGCCAAGCATCCGAAGATGGCCAAGTGGCTGAAAACAATTGGGTTCGAGCAGATCAACGATAAGGTTTTTCTGTTTAGGACGTGACATCTTTGCGATGTTTTGGTAGATACTGGAAATTGCAAGCGTTACATCGCCGGAACTCGCTGCGCCGGTTCTGTTAGGGATGACGGAGCCGAACCAAATGTGTGGTGGCGGCGGAGATCCATACAGCGCTTACAATTCTGGACATTTTAATGCTTGGAAGGAGCAGTTCGACCTTATTTCTGCGGCGGAACTGGCGGCTGCTCGCGGGGAAATTCCTGCGTCCGCAGTGTGGGATCTGAAGAACAAGCTGCGCAAGGTCGGCAGCGGTTACATTGATTACGTCTGGCTCGAAAACAAGATGAAGGAAGACCCTAGCGCCGCGATGGAAATGCGCGAGCTTATGCGGCAGCACAAGGTCAACCTCGGCAAGATCGGCATCGACAAGGCGTTCTCGAAGTTCGGCGACGACTACTACAAGAAGTACCGCGACGACTACACGGGGTACTACTTCCCGCAGTTGGACGAGCAGTACGGCAAGGTGACGGACAAGATGACGGCGGTCCTGGCGGATCGCGGCATCCTCTCCTCGTCCATCGGCAGCAACAAGTTCGCCGACCTGGCCAAGGAGCACTCCAACGCCCGCACGAACATCTCGAACGAAGCTCTGGACGCGGCCAACAAGCTGCGCGGGCAGGTAGAGAGCGCCAAATCGAACCTTTACAGCCTGAATGAGGCGTCCGCGGACCCGCAGGCGATCAACGCCCAGGCGATCGGGCAGGCGACCGCGTTAGTCGCGCCGCCGA
>ERZ777010.1712-NODE-1712-length-13199-cov-5.551126_pt1 | contig 13199 bp, 10 predicted proteins | sample MGYA00374963_ERZ777010 | MGnify/ENA primary metagenome ERZ777010 (study PRJEB29309, sample SAMN06268256) | bioreactor metagenome | isolation source: Joint BioEnergy Institute, California, USA | place: USA:Joint BioEnergy Institute, California, USA | collected...
CACCCCGACCCTCCCCCGCAAGCGGGGGAGGGAGACCTGCGTCCTCTGATTGCGTGTTGCGTGGGATCCGTCCCTCCTCCGTTTCGCGGGGCAGGGCGTGCAGGCGCGTGGGCGTTGAACCGGAACGCCGCGCTCAGTCCGCGGCTTCGGGCAGGGTGAGCACGAAACAGGCGCCGCCGCCGGGGCGGTCCTCGTAATCGAGCCCGCCCCCGAAGCCGGCCACGATCTGGCGCGCCAGCGCCAGGCCGAGCCCGCTCGACACGCCGTCATCGCGCGCGCCTTCGGCGCGGAAGAACGGCGTGAACAGCGCCGGGCGCCGCGAGGGCGGGATGCCCGGGCCGCGGTCGGCGAAGCGAAGCTGCAGCAGGCCCGGGCCTGCGCGTTCCACCGACACGTCCACGTCGCTGCCCGGCGCGTACTTGAGCGCGTTGCCGATCAGGTTCTCGCAGACCTGGCGCAGCACCAGCGCCTCGATGGCCACCCGTGGCGGGTTGTCGAGCACGGGCAGGCGCAGCTGCGCGCCACGCGCTTCGAGCTGCAGCGCGTAGCGGTTGTGCAGCCACCGGAAGACCTCGCCCAGGCACGCGGACGGGCGCGTGCCGTCGTCCCTGCCGCGCCGGCGCTCGCTGTCGGCCTGCTGCGCGCCAAGGTAGCGGCGGATGTAGTCGAACGCATCCGCGGTGCTGTCGCGGATCATCTCCAGGTAGCGTTGCCTGCGCGCCTCGTCCAGGGTGCCCGCGAGCAGGATCTCGCTGGCGAAATGGATGCTGGTCAGCGGGTTCTTCAGGTCATGGGCGACCAGTGTCATCAGCTCCTCGCGCTCGTGGGCGAGGCGCTCGAGGCGGTCGCGCATGCGCTTGAGCCCGAGGTGCGCCTCGACCCGCGCCAGCAGTTCCTCGGGCATGAACGGCTTGGTGACGTAGTCCACCGCGCCGGACTCGAACGCGCGCACCAGCAGGTCGCGGTCGTGGGCGACGGTCAGGAACACCACGGGCAGCTGCGCCAGCGCGCCGGACCGGCGGATCTCCGCCATCAGCTCGAAGCCGTCCATGCCGGGCATGAGCATGTCGAGCAGGACCAGGTCCGGCGGCTGTGACTGCAGGATCGCGAGCGCCTCGTTGCCGTTGGCGGCGGTGGCCACCTCGTAGCCGTGGCGTGCGAGCAGCGCGCTGACCACGAGCAGGTTCGATTCCTGGTCGTCGACCACGAGGATCCTGCCGGACAGTCCGATGCTGGCGGTCATCCCCCTTCCCCTTCGGCCCGGGTTTGCAGCGCGCAAGACCGGAAAAGTAGCAGATAGCCCGCGGTCCGGGCGGGCGAAGCTGAACGGCGCGACAGGAAACTGAACGGGCGTGACGCACGGGGCGTGCAGACGGAATCAGAGCACGCGCCACTGTCCCGGCGCGAGCCCGTCGAGCCGGTAGTTGCCGATCGCCACGCGCACCAGGCGCAGCGTCGGCAGGCCCACCGCCGCGGTCATGCGCCGCACCTGGCGGTTGCGCCCTTCGCGGATGCGCAGCTCGATCCAGCTGTCGGGCACGCTCTTGCGGAAGCGCACCGGCGGATCGCGCGGCCACAGCGCCGGCGGCGGGATGCGGCGCACCCGGGCCGGCCGCGTGGGGCCGTCGTTGAGCATCACGCCGTTGCGCAGCGCCGACAACTGCGCGTCGTCCGGCACGCCTTCCACCTGCACCCAGTAGGTCTTGGGCAGCTTGTGGCGCGGGTCGGTGATGCGGTGCGCCAGCACGCCGTCGTCGGTCAGCAGCAGCAGCCCCTCGGAATCCAGGTCCAGGCGCCCCGCGGGATACACGTCCGCAGGCAGGCCGAACTCCGCCAGCGTGCGCCGCGGCGGCTCGCCGCGGTCGGTGAACTGGCAGAGCACGCCGTAGGGCTTGTTGAACGCGATCAGCATGGAAGCGGCTGCCGGCTGGCATCGCCCGGCGCGCTGCCCCGGGCCGGATGGCCGGGAAGCGCCCGGAACCCCTTCCCCCGCTCGCGCGGGAAGGCCGGGACGGGGGCCGGACGGGAACGGCGCAATCCGGTTCCAGGACAGCGCCTACTCGCTGGCCGGCTTCACGAAGCGCAGCGTCATCCGGTCGCTCTCGCCGATCGCGCGGTAGCGCTGCGCGTCCGCGGGATCATGGCGGTTGGTCGGCGGCAGCATCCACACGCCGTCCGGATGGTCCTTCGTGTCCTGCGGGTTGGCGTTGACCTCGCTCTTGCCGTCGAGCACGAAGCCGGCCGCTTCCGCAAGCGCGATGACCTGCGCCTCGCCGACGTAGCCGCTGCGGTCGTCCTCCGGCACGTCGCCATTGGCCCGGTGCTCGACCACGCCCAGCACGCCGCCGGGCCTGAGCACCTCGTAGAAGCCGCGGAACATGCCCTCGGCCTGGCCCGCCATCCGCCAGTTGTGCACGTTGCGGAAGGTGAGCACCACGTCCGCCGAACCGGGCTCGCCGAAGCGCGGGGCCTCCGGGTCGTAGGCCACGACCTCCGCCCTGCCGTACAGCTCCGGCGAGGCGGCCAGCTTCTTCTCGAGGCTTTCCTTCGCGCGCCGGGAGTAGTCGCGGCGTTCCTCGGGCAGCGCCATCGGGTCCACCACCGCGGCGATGTACCTGCCGTGCTCACGCAGGAACGGCGCCAGGATCTCGGTGTACCAGCCGCCGCCGGGCGTGATCTCGACGACGGTCTGGTCCGGGCGCAGGCCGAAGAACGCCAGCGTCTCCGCCGGGTGGCGGTACACGTCGCGCGCCGCGAACTCCGGCGTGCGCCACGGGCCGGCGACCGCCGCGCGCAGTTCGGCGGACGGTTCCGCCAGGTGCGCGGGCGGCGGGGGCGAGCCGGCGTGCGCGGCCAGCGGTGCGAGCAGCATCAGCGAACAGGCGAGCAGGATCGGGCGCATGGGTGTCCTCCTGGTCCGGGTATGCCAGCGTGCCACGTCCGCCGGTCAGGCGGACGTGAACGCGGCCAACGCGTCGTTGAAGGTGCGGCTGGGCCGCATCGCCGCCGAGACCTTCTCCATGTCCGGGCGGTAGTAGCCGCCGATGTCCACCGGACGGCCCTGCACCGCCGCCAGCTCGGCCACGATCTTCTCCTCGTTCTCCGCCAGCGCCCTGGCCAGCGGCGCGAACCGCGCCTTCAGCGCCGGGTCCTCGTCCTGCGCGGCCAGCGCCTGCGCCCAGTACAGCGCCAGGTAGAAATGGCTGCCACGGTTGTCCAGCCCGCCGAGCCTGCGCGCGGGGCTGCGGTTCTCGTCGAGGATGCGGCCGTTGGCGACGTCCAGCGCCCTGGCGAGCACCGCCGCGCCCCTGTGGCCGCAGCGGTTCGCCAGGTGCTCGAACGAGGCGGCCAGCGCCAGGAACTCGCCCAGCGAGTCCCAGCGCAGGTAGTTCTCCTCCAGGAACTGCTGCACGTGCTTGGGCGCGCTGCCGCCGGCGCCGATCGGGAACAGGTCGGTCAGGTAGTCGCGCAGCACGTTGCCGGTGACCGAGATCGTGTCCAGGCCCTTGCGGATGCGCCCGAGCGAGAACTTCATCGCCTCGACCGGCGGCATGATCCGGATGTCGAGGCCGCCGGTGTCATGCTCCTGCAGGTACTGCTCGACCTTGGCGATCAACTGCGCGTCGTGCGCGCGCGCCGGGTCCAGCCAGAACACCGCCGGCGCGCCGGTGATGCGCGCGCGTTCCACGGCCAGCTTCACCCAGTCGCGGACCGGCGCGTCCTTGGTCTGGCACGCGCGCCAGATGTCGCCGGCCTCGACCTCGTGCTCGAACACCACCTTCCCCGCGGCGTCCACCACCCGGATCACGCCATCGCCCGGCGCCACGAAGGTCTTGTCGTGCGAGCCGTACTCCTCGGCCTTCTGCGCCATCAGGCCCACGTTCGGCACGCTGCCCATGGTCGCCGGGTCGAACGAGCCGTTGGCCTTGCAGTCGTCGATCACCACCTGGTAGATGCGGGCGTAGCAGCGGTCCGGGATCACCGCCTTGGCGTCCTGCAGCTCGCCCCTGGCGTTCCACATGCGGCCCGAGTCGCGGATCATCGCCGGCATCGAGGCATCCACGATCACGTCGCTGGGCACGTGCAGGTTGGTGATGCCCTTGTCCGAGTTGACCATCGCCAGCCCCGGGCGCTGCGCGTACAGCGCCTCGATGTCGGCCTTGATCTCCGCCTGCTTCGCCTCCGGCAGCGGGGCGATGCGCGCGTACAGGTCGCCGATGCCGTTGTTCGGGTCGAAGCCGATCTCCCCGAGCACCGCCGCGTGCTTCTCCAGCACCGGCCGGTAGAACTCGGTCACCGCCACGCCGAACATCACCGGGTCGGAGACCTTCATCATCGTCGCCTTCAGGTGCAGCGAGAACAGCACGCCCTGCTCGCGCGCGTCCTCGATCTGGCGGGCGATGAACTGCGCCAGCGCCCGGCGCGACATCCGCGCGCCGTCGAGGATCTCGCCGGCCTTCACCTTCAGCCCGTCCTTCAGCACGCGGGCACTGCCGTCCCTGCCGACGAATTCGATCCGCAGGGTGTCATCGCCGGCGAAGGTCGCCGACTTCTCGCTGCCGTAGAAATCGCCGTCGTCCATGTGCGCCACGTGCGCCTTCGAGTCCGGCGTCCACGGGCCCAGCCGGTGCGGGTGCTTGCGCGCGTAGTTCTTGACCGAGGCCGGCGCGCGGCGGTCGGAGTTGCCCTCGCGCAGCACCGGGTTCACCGCGCTGCCGAGCACCTTCGCGTAGCGCGCGCGCACCTCGCGCTCTTGGTCGTCCTTCGGCTCCTCCGGGTAGTCCGGCACCGGCCAGCCCTGCGCCTGCAGCTCGCGGATCGCGGCCTTCAGCTGCGGCACCGAGGCGCTGATGTTCGGCAGCTTGATGATGTTGGCCTCGGGCCGGAGCGTCAGCGCGCCCAGCTCGGCCAGGTCGTCCGGCACCCGGCGCTCGCCCAGCAGGTCCGGGAACTGCGCCAGGATGCGGCCGGCCAGCGAGATGTCACGGGTCTCCACCGTGATCCCCGCGGCCCCGGCGAACGCCTGCACGATCGGCAGCAGCGACGCGGTGGCGAGGAACGGTGCTTCGTCGGTGATGGTGTAGATGATCCTGGGCGTGTCGGACATGGTCGGGTCTCAGGACTTGGCGATTGAACGATAGCCGGTGCCCCGGCAGTCAATTGCGTATTGTCTCGCGTTTTGGGCTGAAGTAGCGCGTTTGGGGCAATCCTTTGTCTGATATATCGGCGTCAGCCGGGGGGCGGCTGCCGATGCGCCCATGGTTGTTTCCGTTCAAGTCATAGTTTCTTATGTTTCCAGCGTCCTGGGGTGGGGGAATACCGGGCATGGAATCCGGTGCCTGGATGGCCTATTGGGGGAAGGCGGGAAAGTGTGGCGACCGAGGGTCGTATCACCCGCTGGTGTTCCATTGCCTGGATGTGGCGGCCTGCGGGCAGGTCTATCTGGACCGCAATCCCGGCCTGTTGCACCAGTTGGCATGCTGGCTGGGGCTGGACGAGGCGTCCACGCGGCAGTTGCTGGTGTTCCTGCTGGCCGTGCACGACCTCGGCAAGTTTGCCGAAAGCTTCCAGTACAAGGTTCCGGAGCTGGTCGAGCAAGGTTTCGACCCGCCACTTCCACGTCTGACAGGTATCCGCCGGCACGATGAGATCGGCGCGTTGTTCTACGCCTGGCTGGCGGAGGAAGGGCGGCTTCCGGAACAGTTTCGTGGCTGGGATGCGGACACCTGGGGTGCGTTGCTCGCCCCGGCCTTTGGCCACCATGGCATGCCGCCCCCGACCCTGCCGCCCGGAAGGGGAATGGCCCTGGCCGCCCTGTGCGAGGTGATGTCGCCGCAGAGCCGCGATGCAGCCGAGGCATTCTTTGCCTGGTGCGCCCGCACCTTCCTGCCGGACACCCTGCCCGCTTCCTGCAATGAAGCGAGGGCCAAGCTGGCCTCATGGTGGATTGCCGGCCTGGCGGTCCTGGCGGACTGGATTGGATCCAACACCACCTGGTTTAGATACGCAACGCCCGAGCTGCGTGGACTCTCACTGGAGGAGTACTGGCGTCGGCATGCCTTGCCGACAGCTTGCCGGGCCGTGGAAGAAGCGGGCGTCGTTCCCGTCCGGCCCCGGCCTTACCGTGCGCCGGAGGTGTTGTTGCCACGCCTTGCCGAAGGACTCCGGCCTGCCCAGGCGGTTGCCGCGGACATTGACATCCCCGCCGAACCGCAGTTGTTCGTGCTGGAGGATGCGACCGGCTCGGGCAAGACCGAGGCGGCGTTGATCCTGGCTGCGCGCCTGATCGATCGGGGGCTGGCCGACGGGCTGTTCTTCGGCCTTCCCACCCAGGCCACCGCCGACCAGATGTTCGAGCGCGTCACCCGGGATGTGCCAGCCTGGTTCGAAGATCCGGCACGTGCCACGCTCGTCCTGGCCCACGGAGCGCGGGACCAGTCGCACGCCTTCCTGCGGCACCTGGCCCAGCTCGACGACGATGTGCCGGGCGAGGGGCGTTCGGCGACCATGCGCCTGTCCGAGTGGCTGGCCCAGGGCAACAAGCGTGCCCTGCTCGCGCAGGTCGGCGTCGGGACGCTCGATCAGGCTTTGCTGGCCGCCCTGCGGATCCGGCATCAGTCCCTGCGGCTGCTGGGACTGTTCCGCAAGGTGCTGGTGGTGGACGAAGTCCACAGTTACGACCCCTACATGACCCAGGTGTTGCTGCGCACCCTGGAGCTGCACGCCGCAAGCGGTGGGAGCGCCATCCTTCTTTCGGCCACGCTTCCCCTCGCCTTGCGTTCACGCCTGCTGTCCGCCTATTCCACGGGGATTCGTCGCTGGCAGGCCGATGAAAGGCAACCAGGCCGGGGCCGCCGCCGCTCGGCGCCAGTGCAGGCACCGCAGGCACAGTCCACGGACTATCCGTTGTTGACCCGTTGGTCGCCTTCGCTCGGCAGCCAGGTACAGGAGCTGGCGTTCCCGTCCGCGCCACACAGCAGGCGGGTTCTGGATATTGAGTACCTGACCGATGAGGGTCAGGTGCTGGAGCGCATCGCAGCTTGGCATGCAGCCGGAGAGGCCGTGGTCTGGGTGCGCAATACCGTTGGCGATGCCTGCAGGGCATGGTCGCGCCTGGTGGAGCGCTTCGGGATCGGCACCTGCACCCTGTTCCATGCCCGATTCGCCGCCGTGGACCGCAGGCGCATCCAGGAGGATGTGCTGGCGGCCCTGGGCCGGACCAGCGATGCGGCCAGCCGCAAGGGCCGCATCGTCGTGACCACCCAGGTGTTCCAGGAAAGCCTCGACGCCGACGCCGACCGGATGGTCACCGACCTGTGTCCGGTGGATGTCCTGTTGCAGCGCCTGGGGCGTTATCGACGGCACCTGCGCGATGCCCAGGGGAATCCGCTGGGAGACGGCTGCACGATGGACGGGCGCCCACCCGGGGCGGTGGTGGTCTTCGGTCCGGATCGTGGCGAGGATCCCGACGCCGCCTGGTATTCCCGTTTCTCCCGCGGCGCAGCGTATGTCTATGCCGCGCACGGGCGCATCCATCGCAGCGCCCGTGCGATCGGTGACCGCATTGAGCTGCCGGGCCAGTTCCGCACCCTGGTGGAGGCGGTCTACGGCGAAGATGGCGAACCGATCCCGGATGCCCTGCAGACGGCCGAGGACCGCGAGCTGGGCAAGGTCATCGCACAGGGGACGCAGGCCGCACAGAACGCTGTCTCGCTGTTCGAAGGCTACGGTGGTTCCGGATGGCAGGGCGACGAACGGATCGGCAGCCGGCTGGGCGACAGCATCGAGGCCGTGCTGGTGCGGGTCACTCCCCATGGCCTGGAGGCATGGGCCACCGGTCGTTGCGGGGAAGGCGAGGATGTCTGGGCGCTGAGCACGATCCGTCTGCCGGGCCACTGGCTGGCCCAGGCGGAAGCGCCCGTCTGCCTTGACGGGCGCCTGGCGGATCTGGCGGAAGAGCTTCGGAACAAGGTGCCGGCCCTGCGCTATCGCCCGATCCTGCCGCTGGCGGAGAACGGCGACGGCACCTGGTCATGCACCCTGGCGGGTACTCCACCGCTCAGTCTCAGCTATTGCGACAGGCAGGGTTTAAGACGGACCGGCAAGGCCGGGCAGACCTGACCTTGATGTTGGAACGCGAAGGGGGTGTTCTGATGAACCTGATAACGGACCCGTGGATCCCGGTTCGCTGCGCAAGTGGGGAGTCACGCCTGATCTCGCCGTTGCAGCTGCTGGACGAGGACGATCCGCCCGAGGAGCTGGACGCAATCCGCCCGGATTTCAATGTGGCGCTTGCCCAGTTCCTGGTCGGGCTGATGCAGTGGCTGGCGCCTGACGACGAGGCGGAATGGCGCCGCATCGCCCAGGGACGGGAACGGCCTGAGCTGGAGCGCTTGCATGAGATAGCGTCCTGCTTCGAGTTCGACAACGGCCCGCGGCGCTTCATGCAGGACATGGACTTCGAGCCGGACGAGGCGGGCGATCTGTCCGCGTTGCTCCTGGAGGCCCCGGGCGGCAAGACGTTGCGTGACAACACCGATCTGTTCGTCAAGCGCAGCGAAGGTACGGCCATGTCGCTTCCGATCGCCGCGCAGGCATTGCTGACCCTGCAGATCAATGCCCCCGCAGGAGGCCAGGGGCACCGAACGTCGGTACGGGGGGGTGGCCCGGTTTCGATGCTGCTGTGGCCTGCGAAGTTGGACGGACAGACAACGCCCCTATGGCGCAAGCTGTGGATCAACACGCTGGTACTGGAGGGTGACGCGCCGCGTCTGGAAGTGGTCTTTCCCTGGATGGCGCCATGCCTCACCAGCGTGGGTGGACGCGATGTGCACACCTGCCTGGCCGGGCAGCCACCGAGTGAAATCGAAGAGGTGTTGTTGTGCTACTTCGCCACACCTCGCCGCATCCGTCTGCATTTCGAGGCGGACGGCATCTGCTCGCTGACGGGGCAGCGTGGTCCCTGCGCCACCGCCATGGAAACGCGCAACTACGGTGCCAACTACCGCAGCGACCTGTTCCAGCATCCGCTGTCACCCTATTACATGGACAAGTCAGGCGGCTTCCTGCCTGCGCATGTCCGCGAGACAGGGTTCACCTACGCCGATTGGATCCTGACGTGCGAGGACAGCGAACAGGTCCGCATGCCGCGTGCCTTGAGGATGGATCGCCTGGGGATGGAACTGCGCGCCCAGCTGCCAGTGGATCCCGTGTGGGCCTCGGGTTTTGCGATGGACAACATGAAGTGTCTGGCCTGGCACGAGGTGCGGTTCCGTCACCTGGACCTGGACGAGGAGCGCAAGGCGCCCGTACTGCACGAAGTCCATGCATGGCTGGACGGGGTGGACCATGTTCGTCGCGAGCTTTCCAGGCAACTGCGTCTTGCATGGGGGGCGTCTGGAAGCGGTGACACCAGCGTCGCCGAGCGCGAGTTGTTCAGCCGGACCGAAGAAGCGTTCCACCAGATGGTGGGCGAACTTGCTGCGTTGGATGGGGTGACCGAACAGCAGCGCATGCAATGCCTCCAGGACATGCGTCGTCGTTGGCAGAGGCAACTGGCGGATGTGGCCATGCGGATCTTCCAGCAGCACGCCGAACGGGGGGATGCGGCGGAAGCCAGCGTGCAGGCACTTGAACGGGTGGCCTTGGCCCACCGGAACCTGTCGCAGGCAGTCCATGGTGGGCTGGCCAAGAAGCTTGGACTCGTAACCCCGGCTGCGAAGGCAGGCCGGGCAACCGGAACCAGGAGGAAGGAGAAGGCAGCATGAGGGATCGCGAACGTTTGGCCTACGCGGTGCGGACAGCCAGCCGGGCCATAGGAAGGAATGGCCGCCTGCGCTCGTCATTGCGTCGGGCCGCCTGCTGCGGCGATGCGGCCGGCTACGAGGAGACAGAGGACTTTGTCCAGGCACTGAAAGCCAGCCTGGGAAAGTCGAGGCTGGAAGACTGCGTGGCCGATGGTGCCATGGTGCTCCTGGCGCAACCCGGGGTGGCGCTTTGGCCAAGAGGCGAAGGATTGGGGGCGCTGCCTGACAGGGGACACCTGCCGCGGCGCCTGGGGCAGCGGACGGGAGAAAGGCGCCTGCTATCGGAACTGAGGTTCCAGCGTCTGCTGCGTGCAGCAGGCAGCGATGAGCGTCTGTTGCACTTGCGTCGCGCCATCGCCCTGCTGGACAGCCCCGTACATCCCCTTGCGGTGGTGGAGGCCTGGTTGGACCTGCATAGCGAACAGGGACGGCGGATCTTCGCCCGCGCCTATTTCTCCGGCGACACAGTCGCCGCCGGGCAGGATCCATTCGCACCCGCTGCCGATGCGGCCTGAGATCATTGACATAATCGAGGACAGAGCAATGAAACACCGCTTCCTGCAACTGCATGTGCTCACCGCCTTTGGTCCCTCCAACCTGAACCGTGATGACCTGGGCATGCCCAAGACTGCCGTGTTCGGTAACGTGCCCCGGCTGCGGGTTTCCTCCCAGAGTCTGAAACGTGCCTGGCGCACCAGCGATGTGTTCCTGTCGGCGCTGGCTGGCCACCTGGGCACGCGCACCAAGAAGATCGGCCAGCTCGCGATGGACGAGATGCTCAAGGCCGGCCTGGATGAGAAGCATGCATTCGAGTGGTCCAAGCTCATCGCCCAGGCCTTCGGCAAGCTCAAGGAGGGCAAGGAAGCTGACCAGGCTGCGGAGGGCGGGGAAGAGGCTGCCGGCAAGGGCAAGCGCGGCAAGGGCAAGAAAGGCGAAAGTAACGAGGTCGAGACCCTGGTGTTCCTTTCGCACGAGGAGCGCGAGGCCATCATCGCCCTTGCCCGCACCTTGGCCCAGTCGAAGCAGGCGCCTTCGTCGGACCAGCTTGCCCTGCTGAGGAAGAACAATGCCACCGTGGACATCGCGCTCTTCGGGCGCATGCTGACGGCGGACAAGTCGCGCAAGACGGAAACCTCGGACCGGCCCCAGTTCAGTGTCGAGGCCGCCGCCCAGGTGGCGCATGCGATCACGGTGCATCGGGCCGTGCCGGAAGACGATTTCTTTTCCGCGGTGGATGACCTCAACAAGGACGAGGACACCGGCTCCGGCCATCTCGGCGACCTTGGCTTCGGCTCCGGCGTGTTCTACGAGTACGTGTGCGTGGACCGCGAGCTGCTGGTGAAGAACCTGGGCGGCAACACGGAGCTTGCGGCACGCGCCTTGCGTGCGCTGGCCGAGGCGGTCGCGTCGGTGGCGCCGACGGGCAAGCAGAAGAGCTTCGCCAGCAATGCGAGGGCGAGCTTCGGACTGGCCGAGCTGGGCGATGAAGCCCCTCGCCAGCTGACGGCAGCCTTTCTCAAGCCGGTCGACACTTCGGATGTGGACATGATGGCGCGGGCCGTCGAATGCCTGCGCAGCCTGGTGAAGAAGTTCGACGAGGTGTACGGCTTCGATGGCCTGCGGCTGCACTTCAATGCCACCGACGCCGATGCCTCGGACCTGGACCAGGGCGTGGAGCCGGATGCACGGCCGCGATTCCGGCAGTTCATCGATTTCGTCGCCCTGGGCCTGGATGAAGGCAGCGGGAATGCAGGGGAGTGACCACCATGCACTGGCTGCTGTTCGAGCTTGCAGCGCCATTGGCCAGCTTTGGCGGAACCGCCCCTGGACAGGTGCGTGACACCGAGCTGCTTCCCTCGCGTTCGGCGGTACTTGGCCTGCTGGCGGCGGCCCTGGGTATCGAACGCGATGATGCCGCTGCCCAGCTTGCGCTGGGTGAAGACCTGTATATCGCGGCGCGGGTCAACCCGGGAGCAGGACTGGCACGTGACTACCACACCGCACAGGCGCCTGGCCAGGCTGCACTGAAGGGACGTCCTTGCCGCACGCGACGCGACGAGCTGTCCGTGCCGAAGGATGACCTGAACACGGTGCTGTCCGATCGCTATTACTACTCGGATTATGCCGCCACCATCGGCGTGGCATGCAGATCTGCCGAACGCCTGGATGCGCTCGGCCGGGCCCTCAGGCGGCCCCGCTTCGCCCTGTACCTCGGCCGCAAGAGCTGTCCTCCGGCGTGGCCCATCGTGCCCCAGCTGCTGGAGGCGGATACATGGGCGCTTGCGCTGGCAGGCTACGAAGAGCGTGTTGCCACCAGCATTTCACGCTTCGATGGTTTTGGCGTTGCAGGCTGGCTGCGCAGCCGCAAGGGCAGCTATTTCCACCGCGTGGATGAAGGGATCGTCCCGGGTGAGCTGCCGGGAGCCAGGCAGATGGTGGTGCGTCGTGATCGGCCATTGGATACGTCGCGCCGCCTGTTTGGCGAAGGGCGCCATTGGCGCATTGGCCCGGAGCGGGAGGCTCGGTCATGAGCTGGTTCAGTCGCGTGACGTTGCTGGCCTCGTCCCGTGGCGAGGGAGAAAACCTGCGGGATCTGCGTGTGCATCCCTACCGGCAGCACCAGGCTCTGTGGCGGATGTTCGAGTGCCCGGAGGGCACGCCCCAGCCGTTCCTGTTCCGGCAACTCCCCGACGAGGATGCCGCGGTGTTGCGTTTCCTCGTTGTCAGCAAGGAAAGGCCCAGGGAGATCCCGGGGTGGCGGGTGGAGTGCAAGCCTTACCAGCCCAGGCTGAGGGAGGGAAACCGCTATCGCTTCGACATACGCCTGAACCCTACCCGCACGGAGCCATCCCCGGATGGCCGGGGCAAGCGCCAGGACTATGTCATGTCCCGTCTGCACCAGTTGCAGGTGAGTCCGGCACGACGGGCCGCGGAGCGCCAGCGCGTGGTACACGAGGAGCTTCCCGAGTGGTTGCGGCGTCGGGGAGAAAGGAACGGTTTTGTGGTTGAGTCCTGCCATGTGGGGCGCTACGAGATCTTGCGCATGCAGAAAGGGATCCATGCCATCACCCTGGGGGTTGCCGAGTTCAGTGGCATCCTGCGTGTGCAGGATCCGGAAAAACTCGCGACTGCACTGCTGAATGGGCTGGGGCACGGGCGCAGCTTCGGTTTGGGCCTGCTGCTTCTCAAGCCCTGCTGATGGGCCACCGGGTCCTGCCGGCGCACTGCCAGCAGGACCCGGTGCCGTGGTCGTGCCGGCAGACAGCCAATCGCGAGGGGGCGCCTCAAGATTGCCAGACGATGACCACACCACTTCTGCCACCGTTGAAACCACTGCCGATGAAAGACAGGGTTTCCATGATCTTCGTCCAGTACGGGCAGATCGACGTGCTG
>ERZ777010.1717-NODE-1717-length-13138-cov-798.445769_pt1 | contig 13138 bp, 7 predicted proteins | sample MGYA00374963_ERZ777010 | MGnify/ENA primary metagenome ERZ777010 (study PRJEB29309, sample SAMN06268256) | bioreactor metagenome | isolation source: Joint BioEnergy Institute, California, USA | place: USA:Joint BioEnergy Institute, California, USA | collected...
TGACGAATCTTCAGCATCATTCCCATTGCTATCAGCAGCATGCCTATCAGCAGCCAGCGATACACGTACGTTGCTGTATCCGGAAGTGATGCCGAAGCTTGATTCTCACTCACCTGTTCAAATTTCGTTCCATCCGTAGTTCCATCCGTACCAGAAGGATTATTTGTGCCGCCTGATCCGCTACCGTTGTTTCCATTATGATTTTCGTTTTCAGGATGAACTTCGTTACCCGAATGATCTTGATCTTTTTCTTGGCCGCCGCTTTCGGAAGGTGTTTTATTGTCTTTGCTGCCACCTTCGGAAGGTGTTTTATCGCCTTGACCACCTTTATCCCTGTTGTCTTTTTCCGGATCATTTCCGCCTTCTCCCGGATCAGCCGGATTTGGAACAATTTCACCTTCTTTCGTTTGGAAAGACCAAATCGATGAGCGCGTTTTACCGCCAAATTGATCTTCCGCTTCCGTGTACCAATAATACACTTGGTTTGGCTCTAAATCATGCCACATGACAGAGGCCACTTCGCCACTCGGAACGTTTTCGACTTTGCCGATCAAGCTGTCGGTATAGACGTTGACAACAAAAGAATCTGTTGCTACTTTTTTCTCTTGCGGTTGTAAATCGGTTTCAATGATAAATTCATCTTTTCCTGGATACTGTTCCGGATCGTAAAAGTTGTAGTCGTCTAAATAAGGCGAATATGTTTTTACATAAATTTGATTCGTATCTGTATTGAAATGCAGCAAACGGATATAGCCCTGGCCGCCCTCAGGACCGCCTTGATAATCAGCAAGTATTTGATATACTTTTCGGTCAGGCGCTCCATCTCCGTTATCATCAATCTCATCGACTAATGTCTCGCTGTCATGATAATGTCCGCATAATACCGCCATCACATTTTTATTTGGTTTAACAACTTTTTCAAAAATTTGATTTCCAATCGGGCTGCGGTTTCCGCTGACTAGTAAATATTCATGGAATGCTAAAATTGCTTTCCGATCGGGATACTTTTCAAGCACCGAATTCACCCAGTCCAAATCTTCATCCGAAACGCCCCAGCCCATATACACCATAATATAATCATTACCGTTCGCCGAAATTAAATCATAATGACCGCGGTTATTTTTATAAGAACCTCCATAATAGTCACGACCTGCAAACCGATTTTCGCCGAAATATTGATAATAATTGTTGTAGTTTCCGTCTTTATGGCCAACATCATGATTGCCGGCTAGAACTCCATATCTGATTCCTGCATCATCTAGCACTTTCATGGCTTGATCGGCCACTGCCCATTGATTGTGATCATCTGCTTCATCGACTAGATCACCTGTATGAAATACATACTGAATATTGAGATTATCTTTTTGATCTCGAATCCATTCGACTTGCTTTTGATAAATGTGTGGATAGCTTTCCGAATAATATTGCGTATCGCTCATCCATACAAACGTATAATCATAATCTATAGTTTGCGCGATTTGGTCTTGAACGATCACGCTCACCTTTTGGTTTTTCACATAGTCTTTCGCAATTACGCTCCCTTTCAATTGAAATCTTTCTTCACCGGCAGTTTGTGAAGCAACTTCCTTCCATTTATTTTCCATATTGTTCCAGGCATACATCGTCACTTTTCGTCCCGGCAATGAAGAACCGTTCCAAATAAGTTCTATTTCATCATTTTCATCAACTTTTTGATCAACGGTAACGTTGAAGCGATGATACGGAAACTGCTCAGTTGATGTTGTTGCAAGCGCCTCGCCATCTGCGTTTTCCAACTTCCTGCGTTCATCTTTCGAAAGAACTTTTTCGCCTTCAACTTGAAATCCAGCAGGCGGTTCTGTATCAGATGCATTTTGCAAAATATCTACATGTTCTTCATCTGATGCTTTATACTGAAAAGCTTGAAAGAAAGATACATCAAGATCGTCCATTGTCGGATCCGCCACCCTTACGGACAATTTAGCACTTAAAGCATCCTCATCTGTTTCGGAAAAATCAGGTAAGAGCGGATGTTCGTCCACTGTATAGAAAGTGACTTCGCTTTTGCCTTCATTGCCTGCCTCATCAATAGCTGTAATGACAAGTTGATGTTTGCCTGATTGAAGCTGTGCTGACGAAGCTGCAAATGGAAGATCGATATATTGATCATCTAATTTGGCAGTGATCGATCTAATTTTACTCCATTTATCTTGAATTTCAGCATCAATCACGAAAGATCCTTTATATTTTTTTCCTTCCTCAATTGTTGGTTTGATGATTGGCTTTGAGTTATCGACAATAACCGTCGATGTCACTTCATTCCCTTTTTGATCTACTGCTTTCACTTCATGCTCGCCGTCTTCTTCATTTACGCTGTTCCACAAGTAGCCGAGGGATGTAAATTTTTCATCCGGAATATCGAACGTAAATTCGACAACCGGGCTTAATCCGGCACTGTCGCCGACGGAAATCTCCTGTTTTTGATCTTGATGCTCGCTGCTGTATAGAGTTGTGCCGTCAGATAAAACTAAGCGCACATTTTTCACATAAAAATCATCACGGTTTTCTTCAGATGTTTCATCAAACGGACTGACCTTTGTGCCTGCCCTAATCGCAATTGATAAATCTTCCCCGATTTTCAGCCTTTCCGGCGAAACCGGAACCGTAATTGTTGTATATTGATTAATGGTGTCATCAAATATTCTCAAAATGTCATTACCGATCGTCACACCGTTTTGAAAATAAAGATTCGTTTTACGAACATCAAAGGCAAAATAAACGTCTGATTCAATCGTGCGGAAAGTATTTGTTTGTTTTGCTCCATCAATATATAAGGAAACCTCCTCAGGTGTAAGATCGCCTGTTGCCTTCACAACGGTTTCTTTGGAAACAATTTGCCCGTTTTCTACGTTTAACCGCAAGCCCTGCTTCTTATTTGCACTTTCAATTTGAACCGTAAAATGAGGAGACTCTTGGATATTCGTCCCATCGCCAGCGACAAAGTAATACTCAACTATATTTTTCCCAATTAATTCAGGCGAATAAATCGTATATTCATATAATCTCGAATTATAGTTTTCTTCTAAATTCACTTTTTTAAATGGTTCTTGTAGTTTTGTCCGGTAGTATAAAGAAACGGTTTTGACTTCGATATTATCTTTTACTTCCGCTTTGATGAAAATATTATCCGTTTCCATAGCTTTTTCAGTATTTGTTAAATTTTCAATAGTTGGCGCCATTGAATCGGCTGGAACAGTTACTTTCACTTTCGGAGTTTGTCCGTCTTTTACCGATCCGGGTGTAGCCGCTTCAACGCCGGCACTAATTTTTTGCATTATATTGCTTCCATCCGCAGGATATTTGTACAAAATCCCTTTGTCCTCTTTAGTATCATCAATATTTACCTGATCATTATAATGAGCAACGGAAATTTCTTTTCCGCTGTTTGTGGCAATTACTAATGATCTCGCACTACTGTTGGCCATTCCGTTATTATAAATTTTCACAATGTTTTTGTTCTCTTCTAACGAAACACCATAATGTTTATTAAAATCTTCAACAGCCAACGATGCATTCCCTTGATTGATGATCCAAAATACAAGCGTCCCACCTGAAGGAATTTGCAGTGATTGATCATCATTAGGAGGTCCCCAAATAAGATCGGATTCTGCACCTTCCTGCGGATATCGATATCGGATTTTATAGTCTTTAAAATCAATAGTCTGATTAGTATTATTATAAATTTCAACAAATTCATAACCGTCCAACCCATTTATATTGGCGCTGTCCGGAACTACTTCAGTAATAAGAAGTTTTGGGACTTTTTGATAATCAATATTGGGAGCTTTAAGTTGAACATGGTATTCCTCTGTTTTGACCGTGTTTGTTCCATCTGATGCCTCTATGTAATATAGGAGTTCGCTTCCCCACATGTCTGCACTGGGAATCGCCGCCCTATATTCATTTTGATTTCCGTTTTCAGTCATTTGAAGGGATTTGTATGCTCCATTTTCCGTCAATTTATAAAATAATGTGACATAACGGACTTTTTTATTATCAGTAACTGTAGCTTTTACAATTAATGGTTCCTCGCTTTCCCATTCTGCTATTGGCTGATGTGTAATGACAGGAGCTTCTTTGTCATCAGGCTCTTCAATGGCGACAGGTGTCTTCGGCACTTGCCCTTCGATGAATGCACCTGGATTAGCTTTTTCACTTAAGCCAATTTTTTTCATTTTCGTCTCTTCCGTAAATTGATAAATGATCCCTTTATCTCTTTCAACATCATCAGCTCCATCATTATATGCTGCTGCAGATACTAATGAACCATCCTTTGAATAAACAGCTAATGTCCGGATGCCGCTGTTAGCCATTCCTTCAAATGGCAAGGCTTGGACTTCGCTTTCTTTCAAATCCGTTCCGTAAAATTGATTAAAATCTTCCAATCTTAAAGATTGATTAGAACTATTTTTCACCCAGAGAATGAAAGTTTTTTGCGGAGCTATTACTTGATTGTCCGAAAATTGAAAAACTTGATCGGCTTTTGCTGTACCCGGATATTGATAATGAAGTTCATAATTTCGCAATTCAATCGGCTTGTTGGTATTGTTGTAAAGCTCAATAAATTCATATCCGTCAGCACTTCCGACATTTGACGTGTCTGGAGCCAGTTCGGTGATTAAGATTTTCGGAACTTTTTGATAATCCGGTTCCGCATCTTGTTGAATAGCTACTGAAAATGTTTCAGAAGAATTTATTGGAAGTCTTGTTGTTTCTGTCTCATTTTTCCCTTCAAACCAATAAGAAAAAGTATAAGACCATAAGTCGCTTTCTGGTACAGTTGCCGTAAAGGTTGTATCATTTATTTTCTCCATTTTCATGCTTTTCACAAGCATACCCGGAGCTGTACGATAAAACAATGTCAACTCTGCAAGGTCTTTTCCTTCCGCATCAATTTTAAGCGGCCGGCCTTTTTGAATGACTGCCGGTGGCTGATGAACGATTTCCAGTGGCAGTGTAACAGCTTGCTGTTCAAGTTGGGGGGTAGATTGTGAATTTGCTTCTGGCTCTTGTTTTGAAGTTTCGGGAACTGTATCAGTATCTTGCTGTTCTGGTTTTTGCTGCTTTTGTTCACTTTCATTAACCGGAAAAGATGGATGATCCCCTCCTTTTGCAGGTTCTTTCACTTCTTCATTTGCTGCATCAGGCTGTCTTTCATCACTTTTGTCCTGTTGAACTTCGTTTTGCTGAGAGTTGTTTTCTTCAACATTTGGCTCGTTGTCATTTTGATGAAGCGGTTGTTCTTGATTTGGTTTATCCGTTGATTTCGTTTGTTCCTCCATCTGCTGCTCGGCGTCTCCTGCAACTGTTGCTGTTGCATACGTATGTATCGGTGTTAACACGGAAACAAGAACAAGCAAAACAGCGGAAGCTCCAGCCAGCATAGAGCGTCTCTTTCTTTTTCTCAAATAAAACTCCTCCCTAAAATTTTCTAACCTCAATTATTGTAATATCGAAATATTTAGTTGATTTTAATTATTTGTAAATTTTTGTCTAATTTTTGTTCAGTTTAAAATAGAAAAATAGGAGAATTTCCATGATATAATTCTAGAAAAGTATATTTGAAAGGAGCATGTTTCGTGGCAAATCCATTCATCGGTTATATCGGTACATATACGAAAGGTGAAAGCAAAGGCATTTACAAATTTACATTGGACACTGAGAAAAAAGAGCTTAGTGAAGCTAAAGTAGCAGCAGAGCTTGACAATCCGACATATGTCGCGATTTCCAAAGACAATCAAAATTTATATTCGGTTGTTAAAGACGGAAATTCAGGGGGGCTTGCTGTTTTTTCCATTGACGAACAAACAGGCGATCTGCAAAGCATCAACCAGCAAGTGACGGAAGGACCTTCTCCGTGCCACGTCAGCGTCAACAAAGCAAACCATTTCGTCGTCACCGCTAATTACCATCGCGGAACGATCGAGGCTTACTTGCTGAATGAAGACAAAAGCGCAAATCCAGCGGCAAGCGTTGCAGAACATACAGGTTCAGGCCCTAATCTTGAAAGGCAAGAAAAACCGCACGCTCACTATTCGGGGTTTACACCAGATGAAAAATATGTTGTAGCTGTTGATTTAGGAATTGACCAAATTATTACCTACTCTTGTGATCAAGGTGTTTTAAAGAAGGTGAGCAGCCTTTCTGTTAAACCTGGAAGCGGCCCTCGCCATATCGTCTTTCATCCAAACGGAAAATTCGCTTACGTGATGACGGAATTAAGCAATGAAGTGATCGTTCTTTCTTATAATGCAGATGAAGGAAGCTTTCAAGAGCTGCAATACATCCCAGCAATTCCGGAAGATTTCGCAGAAAACAGCCAAGGCAGCGCCATTCACATTTCTTCCGACGGCAAGTTCGTTTATGCTGCTAACCGCGGCCATGACAGCATTGCTGTTTTCAAGGTAGAAAATGATGGGGGCAAGCTTGAATTTGTTGAATGGACAAGCACCGGCGGCCATTGGCCAAGAGACTTTGTCCTCGATCCGACAGAAAGATTTGTGATCGCCACAAACCAAGAATCAAGCAACGCCGTCTTATTTGAACGCGATCCTGAAACCGGCAAATTGACACGCTTGCCATCAGAAATTTCCGTGCCTGATCCGGTTTGCGTGAAATTTCTTCATCAAGGCTAAAAAAATGTCTTTGCAATCTATTTTCACCTTTACGAAAAGAAGGCTCATCTTGTTTTAAAACAAGACGAGCCTTTCAAATTTTTATAAAAATGGCACCTTCCATCAGACTTTTAATTTAGGAGCCTACTGGTGTTGGTCAACTTCGATCACAGTGCGAATCCCTAGTGAAAGAGTATAAAAACGGTGAAGTGCTGCTCAATCCGTTTGCCTCCAACTTATTAATTCAAATCTTATCGTCGTCCGATACAGAGCGTTTCAAACAATCTAGTTTTCCTCCAACTTATTAATCCAATTCCCGAACTCGAAAGAAAAATCGTCATGGAAGCACCCTTCTTTTAAGCTGACCGCTTATGATCCATCGGACAGCAAATGTTGCAAACCTTTATGACATCTTCATTCATGATTCCTATAGAAAAGAAACAGAAACAGCTTTCTACAAAGCTTGCAGTATTATAGTGAAGAAGTATAGCTCCGTGTTTAAAATTAGAATAGCCGAATTGTCGCTCGGCTATTTCCACGCAGAGGCTATTTCCTGCTTAACAGGGGCAAAATCTCAACATGGTTTCGCTAATACTTGGATTATGTAAAAGATGACGAAGACGAAAAAGAGTACAAAATTTCAACAAGATTGCGCCAATATGCACCAATAATTTTGAAAAGCCGCAATCAGCTACACTGACAGATTTGGCAGTGACGAAAACTGTAAAAAGCTACTTAGCTTCCTTTTGCGCAATATTCCCGTTACGGACATTGGCGATGCCTTCTTTGCATACACCGTGCGGAAGCCAGGAGCAATTCGCACATAAGTAATCTAAGTCGTCAGGGACTACTTTTTGGGCCGTGAGCCCCAATAATTCCGATTTTAAGTAAATCCCATTTTCTTCAATACCTAAATGGCGGATTACTTTTTGATCCATGGAAATCACATGCTCATTTGAATTCGGATCCGCTTGGCACGTCGATTCTCCATGGTGCGGACATGCCATGCACGCATCATCAAGTGCAGAGACGACTTGAATGGGAAAGTCTTGCTCTTCATCACGAATTTTTGTAACTACTTCCCACATCTTCTCTACAAACGATGGACTATATCCCATTCCGCGAAATCCGTGCACACATAATAAATGATGCCCCCGTAAGCGAAGCGGCTTCATACATTTCTCCTCCCCTTTTTCTATTACTCCCATCTTATGAGAAAAAGCACAAGCCTACAACATAAACGTGAAAAAACATTGCATCCTTTAAAATTAAAATACAAGCGTCACAACGAAAAAGCGAGCAAAAGCTTGTTCCAAATTCACAAGCTATTGATAAGAAGCCCTCTTTCCTAATCTGTTATCCATTGATCAATATTGTTTTACCCACTTTAAATGGAGCCGCTCCTTTTCCAGCGTCTTGATATGAGGAAGGGGCTTTTTTGCGTTCAAAAAGGAAGAATTAGGCTTCTTTTCCAACATCTCAATATGAAAAGGAAGATGTGATAGGCGAACTTTCCGCCCCGAAGCTTTCAGTTGAAAAATTCCTGTTTAAAGCCTATGTGTACATAGAAGCAGCTTAAAAATGGCAAATCAAGACGAGTTTGTCCTTTTTTTGCACCTTTAAGGGATCAGCTTTTTATTTTGCATTTTACGACGGCTGTTTTCCCTTCCCTTTTTTATATGCGGCATATAAGAAAAGGATAAACAAAACTGGGACTCCGACCAAAATGGAAATAAAAGGGATGCTCGCGCCTTTTTGTTCGTCCAGTTTAAAAATCTCCGCTGTTTCCCGTTCCAAAGTGATCGTGTATCCGTCCTTTGAACTTTTTATGCTTCCCCCTTTTAAATACCCTCTCAATTCGTGATTATCCGGCAAATATCGAAATCCGATCGTTACGCTTTTTGTTTGCGATGTGTTGTTAATGGCAATAATGGATGTTTCATCACCGCTTTTTAATTGATAAACGAGCATGCCGTCCTTTTCATACAACAAATGATATTGCCCTGTTCGGAGAGAAGGCAGGATTTTGCGAATGTCGGCTAAATTTGTTATGTACTCGACTATTTCGGTGCTCGTGCGAAAATCCATCATCCGATAATTGACTGCTCCATTTCCGCCATCCAATGCAATCTCCGTCCCGTAATAAACAAAAGGAACAGCCGGTAAAGTATATAAATACGTCAAGGCAAGTTTTAATCTTGTCACTGGAAACGCTTCATTCTCAACAGCTTTTCTTGTAAAACGAACGATATCCTCGTCATCTAAAAACGAAACGACAGGCAGATTGGATTGCGTAAACCCGTCCAATCCTGAAAGCGGTTCATCCACATTCGAAAATGATTTTTGCACATTTTTCGCAAAATAGGTATTCATCACGGCATCGATTCCACTGTTTTGATATGTATTCGGATCACCCCCGCCAATATCTGCCACTAAAACGAAATCTTTTTTGACAGACTTAACTTCTTCAGCCATTTTTTTTAAAAATTGAGGTTCAGTTCGATTCGCGTCAATCAACCGATACCCGTCAATATCACTTTGTTTGATCCACCATTTAGCGACATCGATTATAAATGCTTGAACGTCGGGGCGAGAAACATCGAATGTCGTACTTCCTTCAACAAACCATTCTTTTTTAGCTGGATCAGACAGCCAAGGGTGGTTCGGTCCTGTTTCGAAAACAAAATCTATCATGACCTTTAGATCACGTTTATGTGCTTCCTTTGTCAGCTGTTTTAAATCCTGCATTGTTCCAAAATGCTCGTCCACTTTTTTAAAGTCTTTCACCCATTTCCCATGAAAGCCGTTTGCCTCATTTTGAAATATTGGTGATAATGAAACGATTGTAAAGCCCATTCCTTTTATGTAATCCAGCTTTTTGATCACCCCTTGCAAGTCACCCCCAAGAAAATGTTCAAGACCGCCCTTTCTTTCGCCGTCATTGGCCGTCGTTCCATTGTAAAAGCGGTCAACTGCTACGTGATAAATTGACTCATCCTGCAAGTTTACAGCGCTAGCAGTCGCTGAAAAACAAAAAAGCAATGAAACACACAAAATGAAGATCAATCCTTTTTTCACTCGTCAAAATCCTCCTTATGTCAGCAAAATCCATGCTTGTCGCTCAATTCATCTAAGTTCGCCGCTTCAACTCTTCCGCAAAATCGGCAAGCGGTGTTGCATCTGTTTTGGTTTGCTGTCAATCTTCTCATCGAATGTATGTAATGTTTGATGGGATTTATCCCCTTTTCCGATGAGTTTTTCTTTATAAGCCTCGCGAATCACTCGCTGGCTTATCCCCGTTTCATTTGAAAGAGCCTTTATTCCTTCCATGCTAACTGAAAAATAAGTTTACATGTTTGAAATCATTGCGTTACCTACATCATTTTGCCTGGATTGCGCCACGATCAAACAGTTCGTCAACGTATTCAAAAAGTTAGGTCAGTTAATTTTTCATTCATGATCTTCTTGAACTATTCTCTTACAACATGAACCGTACCAGGCCAAATTCGGATCATATGTAAGCTTCTCTCCCTGCTTGATTCCTAGACATTAGAAAATTTTTTGAAAACGTTCATCATTTTCATAAAAATCTTTTTTCTACCGATGAATCATTCAGTTTCTACAAAATGTTTATATATCTCTCCCCTCCCGCTCCCCTTGCAGATCATTTTTGAATTTCATTATAAAAAACATTATAACATGCTGAACATGTTTGTCCTTCTTTATTATAAAAAGCAAGGGGGTGTCTAATAAGTCGTTTTTACGGCTTATTGACGCCCCCATTAATGTGTTAGAAACGTTGATATATCGGTGTTTATGATTTTTTGTTTTCAATGGCGATTTGACTTTCTAAGACAGCCTCATTTTCCCTAAATTCATCAAATGATATTAATCCGGTACTTTTCAAACCAAATGTGAATTTGCCAAAGATAGGCTAACAGCTGCGGTCCCGTCATCAGCTGTCCGTACCATGGACGTTGAAAAGATGCACCGTCTGTCTCTACTAATTTATTTAATGCATTCCCATCGAAAAGCTCGTGCAATATGGAGTCTTTCATGGCCAATACGTTTTCAAGCTGTTCTTTTACAAGCTTCGTATATTTCGGATGATGTGTTTTCGGATACGGGCTTTTTTTCCTGTAGACAACCTCCTTCGGCAAAAGATCTTCTAAGCTTTTCCGTAATAGGCCTTTTTCCCGATCGCCATATCGTTTCCATTCCCACGGAATATTCCAGACGTATTCGACAAGCCGGTGATCTGCAAACGGAACGCGCACTTCAAGCGATGCCCCCATGCTCATGCGATCCTTTCGGTCAAGCAATGTTGTCATAAACCATATCATATTTAAGTAAAAAAGCTCCCGCCTTTTTCTTTCCGTTTCAGGTTCTCCATCTAAAACAGGTGTTTCTTCAATCGTTTTTTCATATTGCCTTAAAGCATATTCTTTTATATTCAGCTTTTTTTGCCAATCGTTCCGGAGCAGCTTGATCCGCTCATCTAATGAACGAATCCACGGAAATCCTTCTCTTGCCAATTCCTCAGGACGATAAAACCACGGATATCCGCCGAAAATTTCGTCCGCACATTCTCCCGACAAGCTCACGACAAAGTCCTTATTAATTTGCCGGCAAAACCAAAGAAGTGAAGAATCGACGTCCGCCATCCCCGGAAGATCACGGACTTCAACTGCTTCCTGCAAATATGAGACAAGCTCTTCCTGTGTCATGATACATTCGTGATGAATGGTTTGAAAAGATTCCTTCATTAAATGAATCCAGTAGGCATCAGCATTCGGCTGAAACTCGCTTTGTTGAAAATACTCAGAATTCCCTTCGTAATCAATTGAATAAGTATGAAGATGCCCCTTTCCTTCCTTTTCAAATGTCCTGGCGGCAATCGCTGTAATGGCGCTCGAATCCAATCCTCCCGATAAAAACGTGCATAGCGGAACATCGCTGACAAGCTGTCTTGTGACGGCATCTATTAGTAATTCACGCACTTTTTCGACCGTTTCTTCAAAAGAATCCTCATGCGGATGGCTTTTAACGTTCCAATACCTCCATATTTTTAAGCCATCTCGATTAAAACTTAGGGCATGGGCGGGTCTAAGCTCTTCGATTCCTTTAAAAACGCCTGAACCGGGAGATCTCGACGGCCCCAGCGCCATAATTTCTTGCAGCCCTTCCTGATCGAGCAAAGCATCGACTTCAGGGTTGGCTAAAAGGGCTTTTATTTCAGAAGCGAACAGAAAATTACCGTTGTTTTCATAAAAAAAGAGCGGTTTAACGCCAAGACGGTCGCGTGCTATAAATAATTTTTCATCTGCTGAATCCCAAACGGCAAAAGCATAAATTCCGTTTAAATGGTGCACACATTCTTCTTTCCACTCCATGTATGAAGCTAAAAGAACTTCCGTATCTGAGTGGCCGCGAAACGTATAGCCTTTTTTCAATAATTCTTTGCGAATATCTTCCGTATTGTATAGCTCGCCGTTATAACAAATCGTGTAGGAATTATCTTCTTTTTGTTTTGTCATCGGCTGTCGACCGCATTCCGGGTCAATGACAACAAGTCTTTTATGCCCGAACAATACGTGCTTCTTTCCCCAAATATTTGTATCATCAGGCCCTCTTTTGCTTAACGTATCAATCATGTCTTCCATTATTTCAGTATTTTGGAAAAGTGATTGTTGAAAATTTACCCAGCCAGCAATTCCACACATATGCTTATCACCCCACTATCTATAACATGAAAGATGTAGCTATTGTATGCAAAAAAAGTTCAATGTTACCTGCCCATTTGTATAAAAAGAAAGCATTTTGTCTAAAACAATCAATAAAAAGTATTGAGGTGTTCATATTGTTTTCGGACGTAAAAAATGACCTTCTCCATAAACAAAAAAGGAGTTTTCGGACTGCAACCGTTGAAATGCTTCAAGCAAAACTGATTTTGATCGATGATGAAGATGATGAACAGATTTCTCTTGATGATTTAAACGATCAGCACATTGAACTTTTGAAAAACGGCCGATGGGTTGATATTGGACATAATAAGGAAGAATACTTGCGGTCAGGCGGAAAAATTCGAATCAAGAAGACATTCCCCTATGCATTTCATTGTTTTTTAAATGAATTGGATGATGAAAGCTTTATAATGTTTGTACACCATTTAAATGCTTTATCCTTTTCCGTTTATGACATCATCTACTGCCACAATCAATTGTTGTATCACCATGGAAACAAACCGATGAAAGGCGCTTCTGTTTTTATATTTGATAATACGGATTCTCTTTGTGCGGTTCAGCATTTTTTCCATCGGGGAGACAAACAAAAAGACCTGTTTGAATTCACTGTAAGCACAGGGGAACGAAGCTTTGTCAGCTCTATTTCATAACTGCAATTCAAGGAAAAAAGGATTTAGTTAAAAAGTACTTTTAAGACAGTCGGAGTAATGAAAGCTTTGCAATTGATAGGGGGAGTGCAGA
>ERZ777010.1721-NODE-1721-length-13111-cov-6.086933_pt1 | contig 13111 bp, 11 predicted proteins | sample MGYA00374963_ERZ777010 | MGnify/ENA primary metagenome ERZ777010 (study PRJEB29309, sample SAMN06268256) | bioreactor metagenome | isolation source: Joint BioEnergy Institute, California, USA | place: USA:Joint BioEnergy Institute, California, USA | collected...
CGAGCACACGGCGGGCGCGACCCGGGACCCGACACCGAACCGGCGGCGGCGATCGTGGGCCGGGTACGCGTTCATCGCCCCGTTCGGGACGCTGTTCGCGCTCGTGTTCATCGTCCCGATCCTGTACGCCGCCTACCTCAGCCTGTTCCAGCAGCGGCTGCTCGGCGGCGACACCTTCGTCGGCCTCGCCAACTACACGAAGCTGCTGCAGGACCCGCAGTTCTGGGACGGGGTGGGGCGCGTCGTGTGGTTCACCCTGATCCAGGTGCCGATCATGCTGCTGTTCGCCATGGCGGTCGCGCTCGCGCTCGACTCCCTGCGCGTCCACGGCGCCAGGTTCATGCGGGTGACGATCTTCCTGCCCTACGCGGTGCCGGCGATCGTGTCCACCCTCATGTGGGGCTTCATGCTCGGCGTCAAGTACGGCCTGTTCGGCAGCCTCAACCGGGCGCTGGGCACGAGCATCGACCCGTTCACCCCGGACACCACGCTCATCTCCATCGGCGTGATGGTGACCTGGGCGTTCACCGGGTTCAACATGCTCATCTTCTACTCGGCGCTCAAGGCCGTCCCGCGCGAGCTGTACGAGGCGGCCGCGATCGACGGGGCGAACGAGTTCCAGATCATCCGCTGGATCAAGCTGCCCGCGCTGCGCGGCACGCTCGTCGTCACGATCATCTTCTCGATCATCGGCACCTTCCAGATGTTCAACGAGCCGCAGATCCTGCAGTCGATGGTCGCGAACAGCGGCATCACCACCCACTACACGCCGAACCTGTACGCGTACCACCTGGCGTTCACCGGGTCCCAGCAGGGCTACGCGGCCGCGCTCGCGCTCGTGATGGCCGTGATCACGATCGCCATCGCCTACGCCGTCCAGATCAGAGGGTTGAGGAATGCACTCGATCGGTAGCCTGCGCGCCGGGTCCGGCACGGCCGCCGCGCCGGCCCGCCGTACCGGCCGCGGACCGCGGCTGCACACGGTGGGCAACCCGCGCAAGAGCGTCACCCTCACCGTGCTGACCGGCCTGTTCACCCTGTACTGCCTGCTGCCGCTGGCCTGGCTGGTGATCAACTCCACCAAGACGCAGGCCGACTTCGTGTCGACGTTCGGGCTCGCCCCCGGCGGCAGGTTCGCGCTGTGGGACAACATCGTCGAGGTGTTCACCTACCAGGACGGCGTCTACTCCCGGTGGCTGTCGAACACCGTGCTCTACGTCGTCGTGGGCGCCACCGTGTCGACGTTCCTCGCCGCCCTGGGCGGGTACGCGCTGGCCAAGCTCGACTTCCGCGGCAAGCGGGTCTTCCTGTTCGTCATCCTCGGCTCGATCTCGGTCCCCGGCATCGCCCTGGCGATCCCGCAGTTCCTGCTGTTCGCCAAGCTCGGCCTCACCAACACCCCGTGGGCGATCCTCATCCCGTCCTTCCTCAACCCGTTCGGGCTGTACCTGATGTGGGTGTTCGCCGCCGAGGCCGTGCCGACCGGGCTGCTCGAGGCGGCGAAGATCGACGGCGCCGGGGAGTTCCGCACCTTCTTCCGGATCGCGCTCCCGCTGCTCGCCCCGGCGAGCGTGACGGTGCTGCTGTTCTCCTTCGTGTCGATCTGGAACAACTACTTCCTGCCGCTGATCATGCTCAAGGACCCCGCCTGGTACCCGCTGACCGTCGGCATCAACCAGTGGAACAAGCTCGGGTCGCAGGCCGGGGCCGGGGCGCTCATCCAGAATCTCGTGATCACGTCCTCGCTGCTGACGATCATCCCGCTGATCATCGCGTTCCTCAGCCTGCAGCGCTACTGGCGGGCGGGCCTGTCGCTCGGCGCCGTCAAGGGCTAGCCGTGCCCCGCGGCGGCCCCGCCGTACCGCCCGCACCCGATCCGCGGCGGCCGGGCGCCGGCGGCCCGGGCCGGTGCCCTCGGCGGCTCCGGCCCGGGCCCGGCGTGCCGTGCCGCCGGCATCCGTCGCCCACACGTGACCAGAGGAGTAAGTGAACCGAATGACCATCGACGGTGTGCTCGAGTCCCGCCTGCTCGTCGACGGCGAGCCCTGCGCCGAGAGCGCGTTGCCGCACGTCTGGAGCAGGTGTGTCGGCGCCGGGCGGGCGAACGAGGCGCTGCGTGCGGACTGGCGGCAGCAGTTCACCGAGGCGGTGTCCACGCTCGGATTCCGGTCCGTCCGCTTCCACGGCCTGTTCCACGACGACATGTTCGTCTACCGGGAGAGCTACGGCGGCGGCTTCGGGCCGAACTCGCCGCTGCCGGCCCCCGTGCACACGTTCAGCTACGTGGACAAGGTGTTCGACTTCATCGTGGACAGCGGGGTCCGGCCGTTCGTCGAGCTCGGCTTCATGCCGCGGGAGCTGGCCACGCAGACCGAGACGCTGTTCTGGTGGGGCGCGCACTGCAGCCCGCCGAAGGACATGGGGCGCTGGGTCGAGCTGGTGACCAAGACGGTCGAGCACTGGATCGACCGGTACGGCATCGACGAGGTGCGCGAGTGGCGGTTCGAGGTGTGGAACGAGCCGAACCTGGTGCCGCACTTCTGGACCGGCACGAAGACCCAGTACTTCGAGCTGTACGAGCAGACCGTGCGGGCGATCAAGAGGATCGACCCGGCGCTGCGCGTTGGCGGGCCGGCGACGAGCGTGTTCGTGCCCGACGACCGGTACAAGGGGGAGACCGAGGACCGGTCCGCGACCCACAGGACCGCGGCCGCGACGGACGTGGACGCGCTCGACTGGCGGCCGGTGTGGATCGAGGACTTCATCGACTGGTGCGCCCGGCGCGACCTGCCGATCGACTTCATCTCGACCCACCTCTACCCCACCGACTACGCGTACGGCGCGGACGGCCGGGCGGTGCAGATCACCCGGTACGCGGACGCCACCTTCGATGACCTGACCCTGCTGCGGGAGATCGTGAAGAACAGCCCGTACCCGGACGCGGAGATCCACATCACCGAGTGGTCGACCTCGCCGTCGAGCCGCGACTTCATGCACGACACGGTGTTCGCGGCCACCTACATCACCCGGGCCTACCTCAAGTGCGCCTATCTCGCCGACTCGATCTCGTACTGGACCTTCACCGACGTGTTCGAGGAGGGCGGCGCGGGCATCGGCCCGTTCCACGGCGGCTTCGGGCTGGTGAACGAGAGCGGCGTGCACAAGCCGACGTTCCACGCGTTCGCCATGCTCGCGCGGCTCGGCGACCGGCTGCTGCACGCCACCCCGCACGGGGTGATCACCCGCGACAGCCGTACCTCGGCGGTGTCCGCGGTGTTCTTCAACTACCCCGACGACATGGCGCTGCGCGGCCTGCCCTCGGTGGGCTCCTACGAGGCGACCCGCCACCTCGCCGAGGTCGGGCCGACCCGGCGGATCCGCCACTCGATCGGCGGGCTGCGGCCGGGCACCACGTTCCTCGTGGAGATCCTCGACTGGGAGCACGGCAACCCGGCCGAGGCCTGGTACCGGCTCGGCTCCCCGGTCAACCCCTCCCGGGCCGAGACCGAGTACCTGCGCACCGCGGCCGACGCGCTGCTCCGCTACCCGCTCACCGTGCCCGCCTCCGGCGTGCTCGAGCTCGACGTCGAGCTGCTGCCCTGGGCGGTGATGTCGGTACGGCAGCTGCCCTGACCGCCGGGCCGCGGCGGGCGGCGTCCGGCCGGGCGTCGCCCGCTCCTCACCGCAGGCCGCCGAGGGCGAGGCCGCCGCGCCAGTGCCGCTGCAGCGTGAAGAACGCGATGACCAGCGGGATCACCGAGACGAGCGCGCCGAGGATGATGAGGCTCCACAGCGGGGTGGTGCCGGCGTTGTTCGCCGAGGCGATGCCCTGCCAGACGCCGAGCCCGACGGTGACCGGGAACAGGCGGTTGTCGGAGAGCATGGCCAGCGGCAGGAAGTAGTTGTTCCAGCAGGCCACCGCGGACAGCAGCAGCACGGTCACCACCGCGGGCCGCATCAGCGGCAGCGCGACCCGCAGGAACACCCGCAGCTCGCCCGCGCCGTCGGCGCGCGCCGCGTCGAGGATCTCGGCGGGGATCGCGTCGCGGGCGTACACGTGCATCAGGTAGACGCCGAACGGGTTGAGCAGCGACGGCAGGATCACCGCCCAGATCGTGTTGGTGAGCCCGAGCCCGGCGAACATCACGAAGGTGGGGATCACCAGGGCGGTCGCGGGCACCATGAGCGCGCCGAGCACGAGGGCGAACCCGAAGCGCCGCCCGGCGAACCGGTACCGGGCGAAGCCGTACCCGGCGAGGACGGCGAGGATCGTCGCGCCGACCCCGCCCACGAGCGCGTACAGCGCCGAGTTGAGGATCCACCGGCCGTAGATGCCGCCGTCGTAGGTGAGCAGCTCGCGCAGGTTGCCGAGGTAGTCGACGCGGCCGGCGAACCACAGGGTGTTGCCGCCGCCGAACAGTCCCGCCGCGTCCTTGGAGCCGTTGACCACGACCCACCAGAACGGCACGAGGAAGTACACGACGACGAAGCCGAGGAACACCTGCAGGGGCAGGTGGCGGCTCGGCGGGCGGCCGGTGCGGGGGCGGTGACGGGTCACAGGAAACTCCTCCGCTTCCGGGTGAGGAACAGGAAGGCGTAGACCCCGACGAACACCACCCCGCCGAGGGCGAAGGAGATCGCCGACCCGTAGTTGATGTTCGCGAGCCCGAACGCCTGCTGGTAGGCGTACATGTTCGGGGTGAAGTCCGGCCCGATCGCGCCGGCCGCGAGCGGGCGCAGGATCTGCGGCTCGTTGAAGAACTGCAGGGTGCCGATGAGGGAGAAGACCAGGATCAGCAGGAGCGCGGGGGTGATCAGCGGGATCTTGATCCGGAGCGCGATCTGCCAGCGTCCGGCTCCGTCGATGCGGGCGGCCTCGTACAGGGTCGGGTCGATGCCCTGGAGCGCCGCGTACAGGATGATCATGTAGTAGCCGACCCACTGCCAGGTGACGATGTTCACCAGGCCGGCGAAGATCAGGTTGCTGCTGAGCAGGTCGGGGGCGGCGGCGCCGAACAGCCCGAAGACGTCGGCGAGCGGCCCGAAGCTCTTGCTGTAGAGGAATCCCCACATGATCGCGCCGATCACGGTGGGGATCGCGTACGGCAGGAAGATCATGAGCCGGGCGAAGCGGGCGAACAGCGACGTCACCGCGTCGAGGATGAGGGCGAGCGCGAGCGCGATGCCGATCTGCAGGGGGATGGCGACCAGCGAGAAGCGGATGACGAACCACGTCCCGGACAGGAAGCTCGGGTCGGTGAACGCCTTGAGGTAGTTGTCGAACAGGACGAAGCTCGTGCCGCCGATCAGCTTCCGCTGGAAGAGGCTGAGGTAGGCCGCGTAACCGAGCGGCGCGATGAGGAAGGCCAGGAAGACGAACGCGAACGGCCCGACGAACAGCCAGCCCAGCAGGTGCTCGCGGAGGCGCACCCTGCCGCGGGCCGTGCGCGGCTTCTCCCGGACGCGCGGCGCGTCCTTCTCGATCAGGAGGGGCATGTGGGGCTCCGGGGTCGATGCGGGGGATCGCGGGCGGGCCGGGCGGCCGGGGCGTCCGGCCCGCCCGTGGCGTCACTGGACGGTGAAACCCTGCTCCCTGGCGTAGGTCACGACGTCCTCGTGGAGCCGGTCGGCGGCCTGCTCGGCGGTGACCGAGCCCTGGATGAGCGCGCTGACCTGCTTCGTCATCGCGTCGAAGTAGTACTGGCCGAACGGGCTGTAGGTGACGCCCTGGTAGGCGTTGGCCGCGGGGACGTACACCTCCTTGTTCGCCTGCTGCCCGTCGAAGAACGGCACCTTGTGGTCGACGAACTCGGGGCTGTTCAGCGCCTTGAGGTTGAGCGGGAAGATGATCTGGTTCTTCCAGCCGTGGCTGAGCGACTCGTCGTCGGCGTACAGGCCGTAGGCCACCTTCGCGGCGAGCTCGGGGTTCTTCGCCTGGCTCGTCACCGAGAACGCCGACCCGCCCCAGTTCACCTGCACCGGGTTGTCGGGGTCCCACTGCGGCAGCGGCGCGACCGCCCACTTGCCGGTGTCCTCGCCCTGGCCGACCCCGGCGCCGGTGAGGTAGCCGGGCGCCCAGGCCGCCGAGATGTACGTCGCGTACCGGCCGTTGATGACGCCGGAGATGTACTCGGGGGTGAACTGGTCCTCGGTGCCCACCAGGCCCTTGCGGACGAGGCGTTCCCAGTACGCGAGCACGTCCTTGGACGCCTGGTCGTTGAGCCGGATGCCGATCGTCCTCGGCTGGGTCGGGTCGTAGGTGAACGGGTTGGCGCCCTTCTGGATCTGGAGCGCCATGGTGAGGGCCGAGACGTTCGCGGCGAAGTCGCCGAAGAGCGGCCCGCCCGCGTCCTTCACCTTCTGCGCGGCCTGCTCGTACTCGGCCCAGGTCTTGGGCGGCGTGATGCCGTACTTCTCGAAGATGTCCTTGCGGTAGATCATCGCCACCGGGCCGCCGTCGACCGGCACGCCGTAGATCGCGTCCCCGACCGAGACGTCCTTCCACGCGCCCTCGCCGTAGTTCTCCTTCACCTGCTCGTAGCCGTACCGCCGGATGTCGACGAGGGCGTTCTGGATCTGGAACGTGGGGATGCGGTCCATCTCGATCATGATCACGTCGGGCGCGCCGGAGCCCGCCGTGATCGCGGTCTGGAACTTGTCGTACTCGTCGCCGCCCTGGCCGACGTTGGTCCAGCAGACCTGCACCTCGTCGTTGAGCCGGTTGAAGTTGTCGACGACGAGGTTCATGTTCGGGTACCAGCCCCACATCGTCACGACCGGCAGGTTCTTCTTGGGGATCTCGTTCGCGCAGTTGCTCGCCTTGCCGGCGCCCGGCTCCCCGCCGCCGGCGGAGCAGGCGGCGAGCGCGGTCGCGGCGGCCACCATCGCCATCGCGTGGCGCAGTCTTCTCCTCTTCACGGTCATCTCCCCTCCGGGATCGCGGCGCACCCGGGACCGTGCGCCGCCGCCGAGGCCGGGCGGGCGGCCGGTGGGCGAGGGACGCCGGTGCCGCGACCGGCGCCCTCGTCCACCCGATCGAATGTGAGCGTTAACATCCGGTCCCCGGTGCCACCGCGCGGAGACGGCGGCACCGGGGAGGGGGCGCGGGCGGGCCCGGCCTAGCGCCGGAACAGCCGCGGCGCCAGGTCGATGAGGTTCTTCTGCCACACGTCCCAGCCGTGCGGGCCCGGGGTGGGCCCGTCGAACTCGTACCGGATGCCGAGCTCGTCCAGCGTGGCGAGGGACTGCATGAACAGCGGGTACACGAAGTCCGACTGGTCGCCGACGTACAGCCGGAGCAGCTTCGTCCCGTTGTTGATCGCGTCCACGTCGACGCCGTCGGCGGGGCCGAACCAGGACGAGAACGCCGCGACGTAGCCGAAGGTGCCCGGCCGCGCCTTGAGCACCTCGAGCGTCTGCGCACCTCCCATCGACAGCCCGGCGAGTGCCTGCCGCGCCGGGTCGCCGGAGACGTGGTAGCGGTCGCGGGCCGCGGGGACGATGTTCTCCAGCAGCTCCCGGGTGAAGTCGGGCACGTTGCCGTTGCCCATCACCACGACCATCGGCACCAGCTTCCCGTCGAGGAACAGGTTGTCGAGGATCTGCTTGGCGCGCCCCATCTCCACCCAGTCGGTGTAGCTCTGGCCGCCGCCGTGCTGCAGGTAGAGCACGGGGTACGGCTCGGCGCGCCGCGGGTCGTACCCGGGCGGAAGCCACACCAGCGCGGTGCGCTCCTCGTTGACCACGTTGCTGCGGTAGGTCAGGCTCTCGACCTTGCCGCCCTTGCCCTTGGGGACGTCGGTCACGAGGCGGGCCCGCTCACCCTTGACGAGGAAGGTGCTCCAGGTCGGCTCGGAGGTGATCTTCGTCGGGTTCGCGGTGTCCTTGACCTGCTTGAGGTCGACGAAGAACTGGTAGTAGTAGAACCACGGCTCGAGGGGGCCGACGGTCACCCGCCACCGGTCGCCGGTCCGGGTCATCGGGACGCGCAGCCAGCTCCCGTTCGGGCCCCAGTTCGCCCACACCGTGACGTGCCGGGCGCCGCCGTACCCGGCCGGGGTGTCGAAGGTGACGAAGCCGTCCTCGGACACGAACGGGGTCGGCGTGGTGCCGGGCTTGGGCGGGACGAACTCGCCCTTCAGCCTGCCGTGGCCGGGGCTCGGGCCGTTGCCGGGGGCCTTGCGGAACAGCCGCGGCAGGAAGTCGATGAGGTTCTTCCGCCAGGCGTGCCAGTTCCCGCCGGCGTCGGGGTTGACCCCGTCGAACCCGTACCGCACGCCGGCGCGGTCGAGCGCCTTGGTCAGCCGGACGGTCGCGTTGTACGCGGGGTCGGTCACGTTGCCCGTGTACAGGCGCAGCAGCTTCACGGTGTGGTTGATGGCGTGCGCGTCGGGCTTGCCGCCGGCCTCGGTGGCCATGCCGGAGAACGAGCCGACGTAGCCGAACCCGGCCGGCCGGGACAGCGCGGTGCGCAGCGCCCACGTGCCGCCCTCGGCGGTACCCGCGATCGCCTGGTGCGCCGGGTCCTGGTGGACGCGGTAGCGCTGGGCGACCGCCTTGCGCAGGTCGTCGAACGCCTTGCGGTCGTCCGGGCCGTCGCCGTCGAACACCACGACCATCGGCTCGATCGCCTTGCGCGCGGTCAGGTTGTCGAGGATCTGCGGGGCACGCGCCAGATCGGCCCAGTCGGTGGCGCTGCCGCCGGCGCCGGTGCGCAGGTACAGCACGGGATAGGTCCTGGGGCCCTTGGCGGAGTGGCCCGGCGGGGTCCACACCAGCACCGACCGCTCCTCGCGCCCGGCGCGGTAGGTCAGGGTCTCGACCTTGCCGCGGCTCCCCTCGGGCGCGTCCTCGAGCAGGCGCGACGCGTCGCCCCGCACGAGGAAGGCGCTCCACAGCGGCTTCGACGCCACGCGGGTGTCGTTCGTCGGATCCTTCAGGCTCTTGGTGTCGTCGGCGGTGATCTGGTAGTGGTACAGCCCCGGCGGCAGCGGGCCGAGGACGCCCGACCAGACGTCGCCCCACCGGGTCAGGCCGTACTCCGCCCAGGCGAACGAGGGGCCGAAGTTCCCCTCGACGACCACCTGCGAGACCTGTCCGGCCTGCTGCTCGATGTAGGACGCCGGGACGGTGAACGAGGCGAAGCCGTCCTCGGAGACGGTCAGCCACGGGGTGTCCGCGGCCACCGGACGTTGCGGAAACACCACTGCCGCGATCATCAGGACTCCTGCGAGGATCGCCGCCGGAAACCGGCGGAGCCTATCGGCGCGCACGACGCCGTGACACGATAACGCTGGCATTCGAATCTCCCTTGCTGGTCGGCCGGTGATGTCGCTCGACCGCCGGTTCGATTCAGCGGCGGATATGCCGTGACCCCTGCGCCTGCACCTCCGTCCGTCGTCGCTCTCCCCGGGACGCCAGGCGCACGTCACTCACCTGGCGGCATGCCGGCGTGACGCCTCGGTCGCGCCGTTGAGCACGTTTCGGTGGCCGTGCGGGACCGGCCTCTGGATTCCGGTACGGCGGCGCCGCCGACGCGCCGGCCGCCCGCCGACTTCACAGCAAACAGTGGTTATCGGTTAGTCCCGAAAGTAAGTGATAACGCTAACATTGACAAGATCCGAATAACGGTGATCAGGGATAGATGCGACAAGTTACGCAAATGTGGGCGGCGCATCAGGCGACCGCTGGGTGACGGCGAGCCGTACATATCGCGGCGAGCGGCGGGAAGTACCGGGATACGCGCCCGCCGCACGCCGGGGCCGGGCGCGCGATGTCCGACGGGGGATGCCGGAGGTCAGCATGCCGCCAGGGGAGCGTACGGTCGCGCGCCGGGCCGGAGGCCCGGACGGAGGGGGCGATGGCCGTGGTGCGGGGGCCGCGGTGACGCTGACGGCCAGCTACGAGCGCTGCCGGAGGCTGCACGCCCGGTACGGCCGGTCCTACTACCTCGCCACCCGGCTGCTGCCCGCGTGGAAACGCCGCCACGTGCACGCGCTGTACGGCTTCGCCCGGTACGCCGACGAGATCGTCGACGGGCACCGGGAGCTCGCCGACCGGGCGCGGGCGCTGGACGCGCTCACCGCCGAGGTGGCGGCCGGGCTCGCCGGGGAGCCGGTGCGGGATCCGGTGCTGCCCGCGTTCCTGCACACGGTGCGGTCGTTCGGCATCGACCACGGGGACATCGCCGCGTTCCTCGGCGCGATGCGGGCCGACCTGACGGTCACCCGCTACCCCACCTACGAGGACCTGCTCGGCTACATGGCGGGCTCGGCCGCGGCGATCGGCACGATGATGCTGCCGATCCTGGAGACGGTGCCGGGCGCGGAGCAGGAGGCCCGCGAGCCGGCGCGGCAGCTCGGGCTCGCCTTCCAGCTCACCAACTTCCTGCGGGACGTGGCCGAGGACCTCGCCCGGGGCCGCATCTACCTGCCGCTGCAGGACATGGCCGCGTTCGGGGTGACCGAGGACGACCTGCGGCAACCGGCCACCGGGCCGGCCGTACGCGAGCTGCTCGCCTTCGAGGCACAGCGCGCCCACGCGCACTACCGGGCCGCCGAGCCCGGGATCGAGCTGCTCATCCCCTCGTCGCGGCCGTGCATCCGGGCCGCGAAGGAGCTGTACGGCGGCATCCTCGCCGAGATCGAGCGCAGCGGGTACGCGGTGCTGGAACGGCGGGCCCGGGTGCCGCGGCGGCGCAGGCTCGCCACGTTCGCCCGGCACCTGCTGCGGTCGGCCGAGGCGGGCCGGGCCGAGCTGCGCGCGGTGGTGGACGTGCGGTGAGCACGCGGCCGGTCGTCCTCGACGGCATGGGCGGCGACCACGGTCCGGCCGAGGCCGTCGCGGGGGCCGTGCTGGCACACCGGGCGCACGGGGTGCCCGTGCTGCTCGCCGGGCGACAGGAGGTGCTGCTGCCGCTGCTGCGCGGCCACGACGCGGCCGGCGAGATCCCCGTGGTGCACGCGCCGGACGTGGTGCCGATGACCGAACGCGGGCCGCACGCGAGCCGCGCCTCGAGCATCGCGGTCGGCTGCGCGCTGGTACGGCGGGGGCGCTCGTGTCGGCGGGCTCCACCGGCGCGGTGGTGACGCTCGCGATCCGCGACATCGGCTGCGCCGAGGGCGTCGAGCGGCCCGCGCTCGCCGTCGCCCTCCCCCAGGCCGGGGACAAGGTGAGCGTGCTCGTCGACGCCGGGGCGACCGCCGACCCCACGCCCGCGATGCTCCGGCGGTTCGCGCTGCTCGGCGTGGACTACGCGCGCCGCGTGCTCGGCATCGACGCGCCGGTCGCCGGGCTGCTGTCGATCGGGTCCGAGCCGGGCAAGGGCGACCACCTCACCCGGCACGCCGCGCCGCTGCTCGCCGAGGCGCCGCTGCGCTTCGCCGGGCTGGTCGAGGGCTACGACGTGACGGCCGGGACGGTGGACGTGATCGTCACCGACGGGTTCACCGGCAACGTGGTGCTCAAGACCGTGGAGGGGTGCGTGCGCACCACGCTCGGCATGGTCGCCGCCGCGGGCATCGCCGCGCCGTCCGCGCTCGCCCCGGTGCGGGCCCGCTACGATCCGCGCACCCACGGCGGGGCCGCGCTGCTCGGGCTGCGCGGCACCGTGGTGGTCGCGCACGGCTCCTCCACCGCCGAGGCGATCGCCCGGGCCTGCGCGGTCGCGCACGACCTCGCAGGCGTCGCCGCCCCGCAGCGGCCGTGACGGTACGGCGGGCCGGGTCAGCGCAGCGGGTCCCGGCCGTCCCAGGTCCCCTCACTGCCGAACGGGACAAAGCGAGCGAACAACTCCTCGGCGTACCAGTCGCGGGCCCGGACGCGGCGGATGACGTCGGCGTGGGCCGCGGTGCGGTAGGCGAACGCGGTGGCGGCCGCGCCGTCGCGCCACAGCGAGAAGGTGGCCTGCCGGGCGACCGGCCACTCGCCGATGCCGACCGAGGCGAGCCGCCCCTCCTGCGCGTGCAGCATCCGGTCGACCTCGGGCACGGCGCGGTAGAAGGCGACCAGCCGGGTGAGCCGGATCGTCGCCCGGGTGAGCACGGCGACCGGCCCCTCGGGCTCCTCACCCTCCGGCACGGCGGGCGGTACGGCACCGGCGAACGGGTCCACCCCGCCCCACCGGCCGCGCGAGGCGAGCGGCGCCAGCCGTACCTGCCACAGCTCGACGGCCTCGTCCCGCCAGCGGGCGGCGATCGGCGAGCGGCGCAGGAACGTGTCCAGGTCGTCAGGGTGCCGCCACACCGCGAACAACGCCCAGCGGCGCAGGTCGGCGCCGAGCGTCATGGACGCGCCGCGGCCGGTGCCGAGCAGCCGCCAGAACCGCAGCCCTTCGACGGCGCGCAGGACCGGGCGGTCGAAGGCGGCCTGCCGCATGCCGCGCAGGTCCCCGTAGCGAACGAGGTGGAACGACGCGATGATCGACGTGCTGGTGTCCGGCATCGGTGGCTACCTGGTCGGCTCGGTGCCGGTGGCGCTGCTGGTCGCGCGGGCGCACGGGGTGGACCCGCGCGAGGCCGGCGACCGCAATCCCGGCTTCTGGAACGTCAAGGAACTGCTCGGCCCGCGCCGGGCGGTGCCGGTGTTCGCCGGTGACCTGGCCAAGGGCGCGGTGGCCGGGCTGGCCGGGCTGGCGGTGAGCGGCTGGCACGTCACGGGCCTCGGCGTGGCGGCCGGACCGAGCGTGCCCGCGGTGTACGCGGCGGTGGCCGGGGCGATGGCAGGCCACGCCTGGCCGGCCTTCGCGGGGTTCCGCGGCGGCCGGTCGGTGCTCGCCTTCGCGGGCGGCATGGCGGTGATCTGCCCGCCCGCGTTCCTGCTCGCGCTGCTCGCGCTCGCCGTGGTGACGGCGGCGACGCGCTCGTTCGCCACCGGCGCCCGGGTCGGGGTGTTCGCCCTGCCGGTGCTGCAGGCGCCGTTCACGCCGGTGGCGCAGGTGGCGGCGACGGGGGCGCTCATGTGCCTGATCGGGCTCCGGTTCGCGCAGGCCGCGCTCCCCGCGCGGCGACGGCGGCCCGGCCGCGAGCGGGCCGGGTGAGCGCGGGCGGGTAGCCGCGGCCGCGCCAGGGGCGCACCGGGCGGAGCGTGGCCGGGGGGAGCCGGGCCGCGGCGG
>ERZ777010.1723-NODE-1723-length-13105-cov-8.380153_pt1 | contig 13105 bp, 10 predicted proteins | sample MGYA00374963_ERZ777010 | MGnify/ENA primary metagenome ERZ777010 (study PRJEB29309, sample SAMN06268256) | bioreactor metagenome | isolation source: Joint BioEnergy Institute, California, USA | place: USA:Joint BioEnergy Institute, California, USA | collected...
ATGCTGGAAGAACAAACATCGATTGTTTTTATCGTACTGCGCAAATCTTAAAAATAAATTAAAATAAGGGGGAATTTACGTGAAAAAAGTGAGAAAGGCGATCATCCCGGCAGCCGGCCTCGGAACACGGTTTTTGCCTGCAACAAAAGCGATGCCGAAAGAAATGTTACCAATTGTGGACAAGCCTACGATCCAATACATAGTCGAAGAAGCCGTTGAATCCGGGATCGAAGACATCATCATTGTAACCGGAAAAGGAAAACGCGCGATCGAAGACCATTTCGACAACGCCTGGGAACTTGAACAAAACCTTGCTGAAAAAGGAAAATTCGACCTCTTAGATAAAGTCCGCTACTCATCCAACTTAGCCAATATCCACTATATCCGACAGAAAGAACCACTCGGCTTGGGTCATGCCGTTTGGTGTGCACGCAACTTTATCGGTGACGAACCATTTGCGGTCCTTTTGGGTGACGACATCGTCCAAAACGACCCGCCATGCTTAAAACAACTCATTGATCAGTACGAAGAAACCCATTCTTCCATTATCGGCGTCCAGCAAGTCCCAGAAGAAGAAACACACCGGTACGGCGTTATCGCACCCGCTTCCAAAGAAGGCCGCCGATATCAAGTTGAAAAATTTGTCGAAAAACCAAAACAAGGCACTGCACCATCCAATCTGGCCATCATCGGACGCTACTTACTGACACCAGAAATCTTTATGTTCCTGGACAAACAGGAAAAAGGTGCCGGCGGCGAGATCCAATTAACAGATGCCATCCAGCAGCTCAATCAGATCCAAAGAGTATTTGCTTACCAGTTTGAGGGCAAGCGGTATGATGTAGGGGAGAAATTGGGGTTTGTTACTTCAAATATTGAAATGGCTTTACAGTATGACGATATTAAAAATGAACTAATTCAATTCTTGGAAGATAGATTAGATGCCATAAAGAAGGGGAGTAGCGAGCTTGTCTGATTTAGGGTATAGCAAAAAATTGTCAGTTCAGCCTAATACGAAAGAAATATCCATTGATCGATCAAATAATTCAAAAATATATACTGTGTGCAAAAGGTCTATTGACTTAGTTATCTCGATCATTGGTTTGATTATCGTATCACCTCTATTTTTATTCATTGGTTTCTTTTATCTGTTTGGAGAAAATAAAGGTCCACTTATTTTTAAACAAAATAGAGTAGGAAAGGGCGGTGAACTTTTTTATATTTATAAGTTCCGATCAATGATTGTAGATGCAGATGAGAAGTTAAAAGCAAATAAAGTACTTTACCAAAAATATTTAAAAAATAATTATAAGTTAGAGCCTGAAGAGGATCCAAGAATCACAAAATTAGGGAGGTTTTTAAGAAAAACCAGCTTGGATGAAATACCGCAATTAATAAATGTTATAAAAGGTGACATGAGTTTAGTGGGTCCAAGACCAGTTGTAGAAGAAGAACTATTAGAATATGGAGAAAGGAAGAACGAATTTTTATCTGTCAAGCCGGGGATAACTGGCTATTGGCAAGTTAGTGGAAGAAGTAATGTTGGTTATCCTGAAAGAGTCAATTTAGAACTATATTATGTTAATAATCAGTCTTTATTATTTGATTTATATATTTTTTTAAAAACAATTTTTATGGTAATTCTAAAGAAAGGGGCATATTAAATTAAAAATATGGAATTAAGCGTAATAACATTGACTTGGAATAGTGAAACTTATATTAGCTCAATGTTAAGTTCCCTTATAAAAGGTTTAGAGGAAATTAATTGTGATTTTGAAATAATAATAGTTGATAATAATTCAAAAGATGGTACTGTTAAGATTTTAAATAAGTATTCAAAAAAATATAATAATATTAAAACCTATATTCTTTCTAAAAATTTTGGGACAACAAAACCTAGAAATTTAGCAATTAAAAAGGCAAAATATGAAAATATTTTAATAGTAGATAGCGATACGGATTTTTCCGATACTGATGTTCTAAGTTTATTAAATAGCTTTTCTAAAATTTCAAGTAAAAAGATTGGTTTAATACAGCCGCAATTAGTACATACAGATGGTACTATTCAAGCCTCAGCTCTAAAGTTTCCTACTCTGGGTAATAAGTTAGCTAGGTTTTTGGGAAAAGTCAATACACCGTATGACTTGAAAGAGATACAAACGGTAGATTATTGCATTTCTGCTGCTTGGTTGTTAAAAAAAGAAATATTCAACACTGTTGGTTTGTTAGACGAAAATATCTTTTATGCTCCAGAGGACGCCGAATTTTGTAAAAGGCTCTGGACAAAAGGTTTAGAAGTATGGTATTTTCCGGAAGTAAAGATAACCCATCATTATCAAAGAATGACAAGTAAAAAAAGATTCAATAAAATGTGGTTCTTGCATTTAAAAGGACTAATTTATTTTTGGTTAAAAAAATATTGATATCCTACCTATGTTAAATTTTAAATTAAAAAAGTTTTCCTGATTTCTAATATAATTGGTAATATCATGACAAAGTTGGAAGTGTTTAATAAATACTCAAATATTACCCTTTACATTATATTATCTTTAAACTATTTAAAGACAATAAATTAAAAAGAACTTTTAAAAAAAGACCTTTTAAAATTGAAGATCTCTAGCGTATTATTACAGTTTTTGCTTTAACGTGTTTTGACACTTTTTATTAAGGAGTTCGAACAATTTATGAAGAAAATGCATTATTTATTTAATGCTGTATTAGCTTTAATGTTAATGCCAATATACAAAAAAAAGCTCTTAAAAAAAAGATTATTACTTGTTGGTGGTCATAAGGGTGACTTATTCACAGATAACGGAAAAGAATTTTTTATTTTTTTGTGTGAACAATATCCTGAAGAGTATATTACTTATTGGGTCATTAATTCAAATAGCAAAGATTTAAGAAAAGTAAAGAAATACAATTATTTAATTAGAGGAAGCATAAAAAACTATATATATTATTTTTTTTCTAGAGGAGTATTTTTTACTCACTCCATTCAAGATGTTGCCCCAATTATTTCAGCGTTTATAAAACCAAAGGGAAAAAGAGTTTTTCTTAGTCATGGTATAGAAGGATTGAAAAAATTAAAATTGCCGAGATTAAATATACCACAGAATAAAAAGGCTGATTTATATTTGAGTATATCTGCCTTTGAAAAAAATATAAAGGTAAATGATTGGAACATAGATGAATCTAAAGTTAAAATAACCGGCTATCCCAGGTATGATAAATTAATAAAAAGAGATAAATATGAAAAGGTAATCTTGTATGCCCCCACCTGGAGGGAATGGAATAAAGGTTTAACTAAAGAGCAGTTTAGAAAAACAGATTATTATAGAGAGGTAATGAACTTTCTACAAAGTGATGACTTACAAAACATGTTAAGAAAAAATGGATACCAATTATACTTCTATGTACACTATTTATTTCACCAATTTGCAGATACATTCAATATTAAATCCGATTATATAAAATTATTAGAACCGAATGATGAATTGCAAAAATATATTTTGAATAGCGAGATATTTATTACTGACTATTCCAGCTCATGTTGGGATTTTTTCTATTTGGATAAACCTGTTCTGTTCTATATGTTTGATCAGAAGAAATATGAAGAAAAAAGAGGATCATATATTGATTTAGATGGACAGTTAATAGGGGAAAAATATACGTCTTTAAATAATTTATTATCTGGAATTAGTGAGGTTATAAGAGATAGAGAAACATATTCTAATAGATTTTACTTTTTAAAAGAGAAATATTATAAGTTTAATGATACTAACAATTGCCAACGTGTGTTAGATGAGTTTAAAAAGCTTGAAGTTAAGTAATATTTTCATATAATTAAAGGGTGTATCCTAAATGAAAAAAATTATAGTAGTGGTTCCCCGCTTATCCGGGAGGGGAGGGACAGAAACAGTACTAACAGAGGTAGATAACTTAGTCAATAATACTAATGAATATAGTATGAAGTTGTTTTTATTGAGTGGGACAGAGAATGAAGAATGGTTGCGAAATGTACATTATGATATGCCCTCTTCATTAGTTTTGAAAAAAAATACTAATAAAGCTATTCGATATTTAGTTAATTTTAAAGTGTTATGTCGTTATTTGTTATGTGAAAAACCAAATTTAGTTATCAGCACTAATACTCAATTATGCCAATATATATATATTGCAAGAATGTTAACTAAAGGAAAATATCCAATTGTTTCGTGGATACATTTTTCATTAAATGACCCTAACACAAATATTAAGAAAAGACTTTTAAAATTTGCTGATTTTCATTTAGCTGTTAGTTCGGGAATAAGTGAGCAACTTAAAAAACTAAAAATAAGTGCCTCGAACATCTATACAATTTACAATCCCATTAAAGAGATAGATTGTACTATAAAAAGGCCTATTAATAAAACGGTTTTCATATATATAGGTCGTATTACTTTTGAAGGGCAAAAAAGAATGAAAGATTTATTAATTTCTTTGTCTAAAATTAGTGGAGATTGGCAACTCGATGTTTACGGAGATGGAAAGGATGTAAATAAGTGTAAGACTTTTTCAAGAGAGTTAGGTATAGATGATAGAGTTATTTGGCATGGATGGGTTGATGATCCTTGGTCCACTGTTAAAGAAGCTACAGCGTTAGTGTTAACTTCTGAATACGAAGGATTTGGAATGGTATTAGTTGAAGCTTTGTCTAGAGGAGTATACTGTATTAGTTCAAATTGTGAAGTTGGCCCAGCTGATATCATTAAAGATAATGAAAATGGCAGATTGTTTAATAAAGATAATCTTAATGAATTACAAAGTATTTTACAGAATATAGTTGATGGTGAAGCTTTACCTTCACAAAAAAAGTTAAAAGAATCAATTACCAACTTTTATACACATCAATTTATTAAAAGTTTTATACGAGTAATTAAAGACATTAATATGAAATGGTATAGATAGTACATTGCTATTAAAATTAAGTAGGTGACTAGCTTTTGAAAAAGTACATTTTAGATATTATAGAAACTGAAAAAGAACACGCTGGTTCCAAAGCAAAAAGTGATATAAGCTTTTTTTTACATGATATGGGTTTCCTGAGTATTTTTTTTGATAGAGAAATAAGTAGACTGGAAAAGTATATGTTTGTAAATAATAATATAAAGAAAAAACTGAAACATATGGATAAAGGAGATTTACTAGTAGTACAATATCCATTATATACTGGTGAATACTTTTTTAAATGTTTATTAAAACAAACGAAGGAAAAACAGATATCAACGGTACTAGTTATTCACGACATAGAATCCATTAGAGATCAAGCTAGTTTACATAAAATAAATAAGGAAATGAGAGCTATAAATAGCTTCGATGTTGTGGTTTCTCATAATAAAGAAATGACAAAATGGCTACAATTAAATGGCATAACAAAGAAAATTATTGAATTAGGCATATTTGATTATCGTAATAATCATAAAGTTGTTACAATACCACCCAATGAAAAGAGCGTTGTATTTGCTGGTAACTTGGTAAAATCTAATTTTATAAAAAAAATAGATCGTATAGGAGTCAATTTCTTATTATACGGACCCAATCCACCAAAAATTAATAATAATATTATTAAATATAAAGGTGTATTTTCTCCAGAAGAGTTGCCTTTGCATCTGAAAGGTAACTTCGGCTTAGTCTGGGATGGAACTTCATTAGATGTTTGTGATGGCAAATATGGTGAATATCTAAAATATAATAATCCACATAAAACTTCTCTCTATTTGAGTTGTGGGATACCTGTGATTATCTGGAAAGAGGCTGCTTTAGCTGATTTTATCAGTAAAAATAACTTAGGAATTTGTATTCAATCATTACATGAATTAGATCATAAACTTAATTTGCTAGACAGTGAAACTTATATTGAAATTAAACAAAACGTATTAGAAGTGTCAAAAAAAATAAGGAATGGCTTTTTTATTAAAATGGCTATTAAAAAAGCACTAATTGAATTAGGAATAAATTAACTTATAAAAAAGGCATTACACTTGAATTTTTAACAACAGTGAAGGATGTTTCCTAAAGGTAAACTAACTTTAAATATGAATTAATATAGGGGTAACAAAATGTCATATGTACTTTTACCTATTAGTATGTTTATTAAACAGATGAATAATTCATCTTTCTTATTCTTAACAGAATTACCGATATATATATATATTAGTATAATAATGATGTTTCTACTTATTGGTAAATTTCCAAAACCTAAATACTTATTTAATAAAAGAATCATAGTTTGCTTATTAATTATTCTTTTTATGCAATTCATTGCGATGTTCCTAAGTAATTATGAAATAGGGAATGCTATAACTAATAGAAATCCTTTAAAAGAGTATGTAAGATTACTTCTCTTTTTTGGATGCATTATTATCCATTATGTAGTTGTAAGAATTAGTGTAAAAAATCAAGTAAGTATGATCAGATTTATACAAGGTAATGGAGTAGCTTTGATAATATTGCTGATAGTAACTTACCTTCAGTTTTTCTATTTAATTTTTCCCCATATTTTTACAAATACAGTAAGTTTTATCGGAAAGTATTTTGAAAATAGATATGATAGAAGCTGGTATAGTCAAGGAAGTTATGTTCAAACTTTGCATAGGATAAATGGATTTAATCCCGAATCTGATTATTTAGCTATACAATTTTTAGTTGTATTTGTTCCATTTTTATTAAGTGCAATAAAAAATAAATTTAATATTTTTTTTCCAAAAAGCACGTATAACCCAACTTTATATTATTTAACTTTATTAGGTGTTATAATTATTTTGTTTTTTGCCCAGACAACAACTGGTATTTTGGCAATCCTCTTGATTGTAGGTTTTCTTTGGTTGAGTTTACCTATCAAAAGAAAGTTATTAACCGCTGTATCTTTTTTAATACTATTTATTATTCTATGCATTGTGGTAACTAATAATGCATATATGATGGAAATTCTTAATGAAAATTTATTCAATAAAGCTGAAAGTGATTCTTCAATGAATAGAATTGGAGGTACAATTGGACTTATAGTTACTTGGTTTAAACATTTTATATTTGGAGTGGGATGGAATTTTCATAATTATTATTTATTAAAAAATGTACCTCAATGGACAACGAATAATGGAGAATATATGTATGTTTTTTCTGCACAAAATTTTTATCCGATTTTGAGTGTTTTTTTTGGCTGGCTTGCAGAATTTGGAACTATTATAGTAATCTTTCTAGTAGTATATATTTATAAGTTGTTAAGTGATTTTCGGAAATTTAGTAAACAGGTAAATTTGATTACAAATAATGAATTTGAGTATAAATTTATAAAGACTATTAGTGATTCTGTACACTTTTTTGTTATCTTTTATTTAATTTCTTCACTTTTTGTTTTCTATTGGTCAGAAAGTGTTTATCTAATTATGTTTTTTTTCTTTATTGTAGTTCGCCAATATTTGAAAAAAGAATATGGGACAAATGACAATTAGAAGTGGTTGTAGATTATCAAGATATAAATACAAAATATAAAGACAAATAATTTATGTTTCAATGCTTTTTTGAAAAAAGAGCATTGAAAAGGTATACAATCGCCTTTGAACATACGCGTAACGTTTTACTGTTTTTAGCTTAAGTAATTAAATAAAATTAATTAAAAGGAGACTAAAATGAACTACGATTATCTTGTTGTTGGATCAGGACTTTTCGGTAGTGTCTTTGCTTATGAAGCTGCAAAAAGAGGGAAAAGAGTTAAAGTAATTGATAAAAGGGATCACATTGCCGGTAATATTTATACAGAAGAAATAGAGGGTATTCAGGTACATAAATATGGCGCTCATATCTTTCACACAAATAACAAAAAGATTTGGGATTATGTAAATCAATTTGCAGAGTTTAACCGTTATACAAATAGTCCGATAGCAAACTATAAAGGTGAAATCTATAATATGCCTTTTAATATGAATACATTTAATAAACTATGGGGAGTTATAACTCCTGATGAAGCCAAAGCTAAAATTGAAGAGCAAAGAGCTGCTGCCCATATTGGTAAACCGAAAAACCTAGAAGAACAAGCAATTTCGTTAGTTGGTACTGATATTTATGAAAAATTGATAAAAGGTTATACTGAAAAACAATGGGGACGAAAAGCAACTGAACTTCCATCATTTATTATCAAAAGATTACCTGTTCGCTTTACTTATGATAACAATTATTTTAATGATAGATATCAAGGCATTCCGATTGGTGGTTACACCCAAATTGTGGAAAAAATGTTAGCAAGTGATTTAATAGATGTCGAACTAGAAACCGACTTTTTTAACAATAAGGATAAGTATATAGAGCAGTTTCCTAAAATTGTTTATACAGGTATGATTGATCAATTTTTTGATTATCAATTTGGCACACTTGAATATAGAAGTTTAAGATTTGAAACGGATATTTTGGATCAAGAAAATTATCAAGGGAATGCTGTTGTAAACTATACTGATGCAGAAACTCCATATACAAGAATTATCGAGCATAAACATTTTGAGTTTGGAACTCAGTCTAAAACGGTTATCACTAAAGAATATCCAAAAACATGGCAAAAAGGTGATGAACCATATTATCCTATGAATGACGAAAAAAACAATGAAATATTTAAAAAATACCATGAATTGGCGGATCAAACTCCAAAAGTTATTTTTGGTGGTAGACTAGGTATGTATAAATACTATGATATGCACCAAGTTATAGCAGCAGCACTAACTGTTGTAAATAATGAATTTAAATGATATGAAACGGGTAATTAAATATGAGTATCACGAAAAATTATATTTATAATGTTATTTATCAAGTTATCACATTGATTGTACCTTTAGTTACAGTACCATATATTTCCCGTGTACTTGGGAGTCATGGTATAGGAATTAATGCATATACTAATTCTATTATTCAATACTTTATATTATTTGGAACAATCGGTATTTCTCTTTATGGAAATCGAGCAATCGCGTATGTAAGAGATGATAAAGAAAATTTAAGTCGTACTTTTTGGGGGATTTTCACTCTACAAATAAGTACGACCTTAATTTCTTATATAGTATTTTTGTTTTTTCTCAAAATAACAGGGGAATATCAAAATATCTTCCTTTTACAGTCGCTTTTTTTGCTGGCTGCTATGGTTGATGTATCATGGTTGTTTATGGGATTGGAAGATTTTAAAAAAACAGTCACTAGAAATTTGTTTGTCAAACTCGTTGGGGTTGTTTGCATATTTATATTTGTAAAATCGGCTCAGGATTTGTGGAAATACGTATTAATTTTATCTTTATCTCAATTTTTGGGACAATTAACTTTATGGTTTTATATTCCAAAGACAATAAAAAAAGTAAAAATAAAGTTAAATGATGTAAAAACACATTTGGGACCTTCACTAGTCCTTTTTTTGCCCCAAGTAGCCATCCAAATTTATTTAGTATTAAATAAAACGATGTTGGGATATTTATCAGATACTAATGAAGTCGGTTTTTTTGATAACTCTGATAAAATAGTGAGAATGGCATTGTCTATAGTAACTGCAACAGGTGTTGTTATGCTGCCACGAGTAGCTAATACATTTGCAAAGGGAGATTTATCAAAGGTAAACGATTATCTTTATTTATCTTTTGGTTTTGCCTCATATTTGTCATTTCCATTAATGTTTGGTTTGATGGGGATTGCTGAACAGTTTACCCCTTGGTTTTTCGGACCTGAATTTAGCAAGACTAATGAAATAATATTTATTATTAGTCCAATAATTGTGTTTATAGCATGGAGTAATGTAATTGGTCAGCAATATTTGATGCCAACAGGAAAAATGCGTGGTTATACTATTTCAGTTATAGTAGGAGCAATTATCAATTTTATTTTAAATTTATTACTAATACCTCATTTTCAATCTCTTGGTACATCTCTAGCAACATTAATTGCTGAGTTTACTGTAACTTTTGTACAATTGCTGTTTTTATCGGGACAAGTAAAATATAAAACATTATTTGCTTCAACCTGGAAATATTTTTTTAGTGGTTTAATCATGTACAGTGTTATAAAAGTAATTGGATTGAACTTGAACTTTGGTTTTATTACAACATTTATTCAAATAATTATTGGTCTGTTAATATATCCTCTTCTTTTATTTATTTTTAAGAATGAGTTAAATCGAAATTTATTTATTAAAGGATTAAGTTTCATTAAAAGATTGGTTAAATAGGACTTGTGGATAAGTAAAAAATTCCAGACTTTACAAGGATCTCTGCCACTTTTGTCAATTATAAAGTGCAAGGATTTTATGGGAAACACGTAAAAAATCTTACACTTGGAGGCCGTTACTATGTACAAAATGATCAAACATCAATTCACTTTTTTAGAAGATTCTTTTTCTACCATTGATGGAAAATGAAATAAAAAAATCGCTGGGTCCGTTTTTCTTAAATAATCCCTTGGTGGAAGGCTGAAATGTACAAGAAGAAAACACACCGGATTGACCACTGGATTGTGACATTTCCCAGTCGCATTTCCGTCCAATTGTGCTGGGCAAGGCAAAAGCGAACGTGGGGTTCGGTTCAAAAGTCGCCACAGTGCCGTTGGTGGCTATGCCTTGATTGAGCAACTTGAGACAATGAAGGGATCACCCTGAGGGAATCCGTTGAGAACGTCAACAGCCGGTTCGGATATTATTTGGAAGCGGTTTTGACAGATAAAATCTAACAAAACCGGGATCAATCTCTTGGCATTCGTCTGAGTGGGCCTTGGTTGGGACGTCCATCCAAACGGTACACAACACTATTTTACATTTTGACAATCGGATTTGGACTTGTATCTGACTGTATTGTATTTAAATCGTTCAGCAAAACCCTAATTAACGTACAATATGTAGATTTAAAATTATTATTGTTCTCATAAAAGTAAATGAATTGTCTAATTGGATTTTAAACTTCAAAATATAAATATATCTGCAGGGAGTGGTAGTTATCAATACTGAAGTATATAAATCGGAAGATGTTTTCGGGATATCCAGGGATTTGCCTTTAAATTATATTATAAGAAAAGATATAGACAGTTTATTTACCGATAGCTTAAAGCGAAAAAAGCATGTTGTAGTTTTTGGAAGCTCCAAGCAAGGTAAAACATCACTTAGAAAGAAATATCTTTTAGAAACAGATGCCATAATTATACACTGTTCAAATAAATGGACTTTAGAGGATATTCACGTAAATATATTAAAACGGGCTGGCTTTGAAATAACACAATCAAATAAAAAAACATCTACAGGAAAATATAAAATTGTTGCACAACTAAAGGCAATGTTTTCACCTTTGGTTTCATCTAGTTTAGCATCTGAAGTGGATAAAACAAATCAAGTGGAAGTAACTACTCAGCCACTTGAATTAGATCCAGAGGATGTCAACGATATTATCAGCGCACTAAAAACGATGAATTTTAAAAAACGCGTTTTATTAGAAGACTTCCATTACCTTAATATAGAGGCTCAAAGAGACTTTTCTATAGCTTTAAAGGCATTTCATGAAAACTCAGATATCAGTTTTATAATTATTGGAGTATGGTTAGATGAAAATCGTCTAACTATTTATAATGGCGACTTAACTGGGAGAGTGATCTCAGTAAATGCTGATAAGTGGACACCAGACGAACTGAAGGAAGTAATAGAAAAGGGTGAAAGTCTTTTAAACATTACATTTGCGGAAGATTTTAAAACAAAACTTATAGAAAATTCATTTGATAGTGTCTACATTGTTCAGGAAGCTTGTTATAATGTCTGTAGAGAAAATGGTGTTTTAGAAACACAGGAAAATAATAAAGTTATTGGAAAAGATACTAACATACAACAATTAATCAGAAAAATAGTTAATCAACAATCCGGAAGATACAATGATTTTTTAACGAAATTTGGTGATGGTTTTCAAACTACAGTATTAGAAATGTACAAGTGGATATTATATCCTTTGATTACTTCAGACTCTAATGTTTTAGAAAGAGGTCTTAGGTATTCCGATATAAGACATATTATCCAAGCCCATCACCCACGTGGCACTGAATTAAATCCAGGTAATTTGACTCAGTCTTTAAAATCCGTAGCTTCCTTACAAGTTTCTAAAAAAATTCAACCTATCATTATTGATTATGATGAGACAAATTTAAGACTTAATGTTGTAGACAAAAGTTTCATTATGTGGTTAAATTTCCAAGAAAAAAAGGAAGTATTAGAATTAGCTGACTTACCCAATGATTAGTTATATAAGATGAACTTAAGTTTTCGACAGCTCTAATCTAACAAGCAGCCGATCAATAACTTTCTGACTTTTTTGGCTAGCTTGTTTCATAAATTCAGCCACGTGGGACCGGATTTGATAAAACTTGCTGGAAAAAACATTATTAACGACGTCTTGCTTCAGCCATTTCCATAATCCTTCCACTGGATTCAGCTCAGGGCTGTATTTAGGAAGATAGACAAACCTCAGCCGTGGATTTTCTTTCAGAAAATCCTTGATGACTTGTGACTTGTTCACTTTACTATTATCCAGGACCATTACAATTTTACCTTGTGGGTATTCGCTTAAAAGGAGTTCCAAAAATCGTTTAAAGGCCGAAGAGTTGCTTTTTTCTTCTTCATAATGCGTGACTTCGCCGGTTTCATAGTTTATTGCGGCGAACAATTTAGCACCTTTATGTTGGCCATATGTCATAATCTTTCGCTGCTGACCTTTCGGAAACCAGTTATACTGCAGGGCCTGATAAGCACGGATGAATGCTTCATCTTCGAATAACAAGTGATCAATGAGACCATTCTCCAGTTCCTTTTTCAAAGCTGGAAAAGTGACTTCTTTGAACTCCTTTTGTTCGTCCGGATCAGCTTTTGCCAAAGTATACGTTGCCTTAGTGTAGCTGAATCCAAGCCTGTGTAACATCTTAGAAACACCCTTGGGAGTAAAAGACTGCTGAAACTCTTGTTGAATCCAGTCGGCAATTAATTGGAGCGTCCAAGTGTATTTTGCTTCGAAACCGACTTCTGCAGGTGTTTTATTCACGATGGTATCGGCCAACTGTTTCTGTTGTTCTTTACTTA
>ERZ777010.1728-NODE-1728-length-13059-cov-4.961781_pt1 | contig 13059 bp, 11 predicted proteins | sample MGYA00374963_ERZ777010 | MGnify/ENA primary metagenome ERZ777010 (study PRJEB29309, sample SAMN06268256) | bioreactor metagenome | isolation source: Joint BioEnergy Institute, California, USA | place: USA:Joint BioEnergy Institute, California, USA | collected...
CTTGAGCTGCGGATCCCGGCCCAGGCCCGCCGCGCCGCCCGCAAGGCCCTCAAGGCGGGAGGCAAGATGCGCGCCAAGCTGCGCGTGCGCGCGACCGGCCCCGCCGGCCAGGAGCGCGTGCGGGTGCGCGTCGTGCGGATCGTGCGTCGGTGATCTGCGGGAGATCGGGCCGGCCCGCCGCTCAGCTCAGAGATCACGCTCGTAGTAGAGGAGCGGCTCGCCGGCGTCGAGGTTCGTGAAGCCCGCGCTCTCGTACAGTCGACGCGCCGCGGTGTCCTGGGTGCCGGTCGCGACCACGATGTAGATGGCGCCGCGCTCGCGCGCCCGCTCGCACGCGGCGTCGAGCAGCGCCCGGCCGATCCCGCGGCCGCGCCGGTCGGGCCTCACGTAGAGCTCCTCGAGGTAGGCGTCGAGCCCCTCGGCCCACAGCGCGGGGCGGAAGCGCAGCACGGCGATGCCCACGGGCGGCTCGCCGGCGAGCAGGACCATGGCCTCGCCGGCCGGGATCAGCTCGCGCAGGCGGGCCGCGAACGCGTCGGCGGTCGTCTCATCCTCGCCGAACTCGAGGTTGAAGTCGTAGAGCAGGCGGCCTGCGACGTCCGCCTCGGCGGCCGTCGCCTCGCGGATCTCCGCGGTGTCGGCCATCACGGCAGATGATCGCGGGTCGCGGCCTGGCGTGCGGAGCGCCGCCCTTGACTTCAAGTGCGGTTGAAGATGCAAGATGGGTTTCGGCATCCCAACCCATCCCCGAAAGGAGGTCCCGATGGCCCTCACCCAGACCCCGCCGGCGCTCGAGTTCTCCCACGTGCGCGCGAGCAGGCCGCAGACGCTGCCGTTCGGCCCGAACCTCGAGGCGCGCGCGTTCCTGCTCGAGCGCGACGCCGGCAACCTGCTCATCTACAGCAACGGCGCGCTCGCGGGCGACGCGGAGTGGCTTGAGAGCGCGGGCGTCGAGCGCCAGTACCTGAACCACTGGCACGAGTCGATGTTCGGCCTCGCCCCCGAGGAGCTGGGCGCGCGCCCGGTCGTGCACCGGGCGGACGCCCAGCAGGTGATCGAGCACGGCGGCAGGCCGCTCACGTTCGCCCGCAGGTTCCACCTCGACGACGACTTCGAGGCGATCCCGATCCCGGGGCACACGCCCGGCGCGACCGCCTACCTCTGGGATTCCGGCGAGCGGCGCTTCCTGTTCACCGGCGACAGCGTGTACCTGCACCGCGGGCGCTGGCGCGTGGGCCTGCTTGCTTCCAGCGACCCCCGGAGCTTCATCGAGAGCCTCGAGCTCATGCGCGAGCTGGACTTCGACGTGCTGGTCCCGTGGGTTACCGGCGTGGGGGAAGCGTGGGCGCATCCGGTGAGCCCGGAGGAACGCCACGAGCGCTTCGGCCGGCTGATCGATTTCATCCGCCGAGCCCGGTGAGGACGTGACCGGCGGCTGGCGCGCGCACGCGCTAGGGTGCGCGCGCTATGCCGACACTCAGCAACGGGCGCATCCGCCACACCGTCGTCTTCAAGCTCAAGCACGCCGAGGGATCGGCCGAGGAGCGGGACTTCCTCGCCGAGGCGCAGCGGGTCCTGCCCGCGATCCCGGGCGTCGAGAACTTCGAGGCCCTTCGCGAGGTCAGTCCGAAGAACGGCTACCGATTCGGGTTCTCGATGGAGTTCGCCGACGACGCCGCCTACCAGGCGTACAACGAGCACCCCGACCACACGAACTTCGTGGAGTCGCGCTGGGTGCCCGAGGTCGAGGACTTCCTCGAGATCGACTACCGCGCGCTCGACGACTAGCGCGGCCCTCCGCCGTCGAGCCGCCGCCCCATGAGGATCGAGCGGCCCGGCGGCTTCCACTCGAGCTCGAATCCGCTCGCCTGATACAGGCCGAGCGCGGGCTCGTTCTGCTCGTTCACGTCAAGCTCGATGCGCCCACAGCCGTGCTCGCGGGCGCGTTCGAGCGCGGCGTCGACGAGCGCGCGCCCGAGGCCCGTGCCGCGTTGCTCCTCGACGACGAAGAGGTCCTCGAGCCAGCAGTCGGGCGAGGACGTCCACACGCTCCAGCGGTAGCGCAGCTGGCACACGCCCACCGGCCGTTGCCCGAGGAGGGCGAGCAGGTACTCGCCGTCCCCGTCGCTCATGATCCGCTCGACGCTCGCGCGGATCTCGTCGTTCGTGGGCTGCGACTTGCCGAACCAGTCGCGGAAAGCCCCGAGCAGCTCGGCTACGGCGCCCACGTCTTCGGGGTTGGCGAGGCGGATTTCGGGGGTAGAGGCTGCTTGCACGCGGACTCATTCAAGCGGACGCGGTCACGAATGAGGGTCCTGCCCCGTCTGGATGGGTGGAACGCTGTCCACCGATCCCCCGAAGGGAGAACGTGATGAAGGTTTTCGTAGCGGGTGCCACCGGGGCGCTGGGCCGCAGGCTCGTCCCGATGCTCGTCGACTCCGGCCACGAGGTGGTCGGGCTCGCGCGCACGGAGGGCAAGGCCGCGCTCGTCCGCGAGCTCGGCGCGGAGCCGGCGATCGGTGACGTGCTCGACCCGGAGTCGATCGGCGAGGCGGTGAGCGCCGCGGAGCCGGAGGTCGTGATCCACCAGGCCACGGCGCTCTCGCGCGGAGCGATGGAGGACATGCGCAAGCTCGACCGCGCCTTCGCCGAGACCAACCTGCTGCGCACGAAGGGCACCGACAACCTGCTCTCGGCCGCGCGGGCCGCGGGCGCGCGCCGCTTCATCGCCCAGAGCTTCGCGGGCTGGCCATTCCAGCGCACCGGCGGGCTGCTCAAGCGCGAGGAGGACCCGCTCGATCCGGACCCGCCGCCCACGATGCGCGAGACCATCGCGGCCATCCGCCATCTCGAGGCGGCGGTCACCGGCGCGAGCGGGATCGAGGGCATCGCCCTGCGCTACGGGCTGTTGTACGGCCCCGGGACGTCGATCAGCCTCGAGCCGGTCGGCGAGCACGTCGAGGCGGTGCGGGCGCGCAAGTTCCCCATCGTCGGCGGAGGCGGGGGCATGTTCTCGCCGATCCACGTGGACGACGCCGCGGCCGCGACGGTGGCGGCCCTCACCAGGGGCGAGCCGGGCGTCTACAACATCGTCGATGACGACCCCGCGCCCGTGGCCGAGGTGATCCCGGTGCTCGCGGAGGCCGTGGGCGCGAAGCCGGCGTTCCGCGTGCCCCGCTGGCTCGCGCGGCTGATCGCCGGCGAGGCCACGGTCGTGATGATGACCGAGGCGCGCGGCGCCAAGAACGACAAGGCCAAGCGCGAGCTCGGCTGGCAGCCGCGGTACGCGAGCTGGCGCGAAGGGCTGCGCGTCGGGCTCACCGACCGCCCCCCGGCCCGGGTCGGAGCGCACGCATGACCACCGCGGAGCTTGAGGATCTGCGCAGGCGCGGCTTCGGGATCGCCTACCGGATGCTCGGCAGCGTGAGCGAGGCGGAGGACGTCGTCCAGGAGGCGCTTTTGCGGATGCATCGCGCTCGGGAGCAGGGCGAGGAGATCCGTTCCCCGCGCGCCTACATCTCCACGCTCGTCACCCGCATCGCGATCGACGAGCTGCGCTCGGCTCGGGCCCGCCGCGAGACCTACGTGGGGGAGTGGCTGCCCGAGCCGATCGTGGGCCCCGCGCCCGACGACCCCGCCGCGGAGGCCGAGCTCGCCGACTCGCTCTCGATGGCGTTCCTGCAGATGCTCGAGCGCCTCACGCCCGAGCAGCGCGCGGCGTTCCTCCTGCACGACGTATTCGGTTACTCGTTCGACGAGGTCGCGCGGGTGCTGGAGCGCAGCGAGGCGTCGGCGCGCAAGCTCGCCTCACGCGCCCGCACGCGCGTGACCGAGGGCGCGCCGCGCTACGAGGTGGAGCGCGAGGAACAGCAGCGCCTCGCCGAGCGGTTCCTGGCGGCGGCGCGCCGCGGCGAGGTCAAGGAGCTGGAGGCGCTGCTCACCGAGGACGTCGAGCTGCATGGCGACGGCGGCGGCGAGGCGCCCGCCCTGGCGCGTCCGCTGTTCGGCCGCACGCGGGTGGCGCGGACGCTGCTCTCCTGGCTCAGCCTCGTCGACGACACGCCCGGGATCGAGATCGAGGTCGAGACCGTCAACGGCCACGCCGGCGCGATCGCGCGCGACGAGAACGGCGCCGTGATCAGCGTGATCTCGTTCGACATCGCGGACGGGCGCATCCAGGCGATCCGCTCGATCGTGAACCCGCGCAAGCTCACCCACCTGGGCCCCTCGGTGAACCTCGCCGACGTGCTCGCCCGGGTCCGTGAGGCGCGCGTCCGCAAGCACGCGGCACGCCGCGCCCGCCGCAAGTAACCCCCCGCCAGCCCGAGTGAGGCGGATTTGTTCGACATAGCCGAATAAATCCGCCTCACTCCCGAAGGTGAGGCGGATATGTGCGATATAGCCGCACAAATCCGCCTCACTCGGGTGGGAGGGGGGCTGGGGGTGGCCCTCAGGCCTCCGCGTCCGCGGCCGCCGTGCGCGGCGCCGAGGGCTCCACCCGCAGCAGGCGCGCGGGCCAGCGCGGGAGCCACCAGTTCCAGCGGCCCATGAGCGCGATCGCCGCGGGCACGATCAGTGACCGCACCACGGTCGCGTCGAGGATGATCCCGGCGGCCAGGCCCGTGGCGAGGATGCGCACGTCCGTTTCCGGCGCCGACGCCATCGACGCGAACGCAAGGAACAGGATCAGCGCCGCGCTCGTCACCAGCCGGCCGGTGCGGCCGAGGCCCTGGGTGAGCGCCGCGTGCGTCGAGCCAGTGCGGTCGTACTCCTCCCGCATCCGGCTCAGGATGAACACCTCGTAGTCCATCGAGAGGCCGAACAGGAACGCGAACACCATCAGCGGGATCCAGGAGGGGACCGAGCCCGTGGCCTGCACGTCCCAGATCAGCTCCGACCCGTAGCCCTGCTGCCAGACGAGCACGAGCACGCCCCAGGCCGCGGCGATGCTGATCACGTTGAGCAGGATCGCCTTGAGGGGCAGAAGCAGCGAGCGGAAGGCCCGCGCAAGCAGCACAAAGGTGGTGAGCGTGATCAGGGCGATCATCAGCGGGAAGCTCCCGTACACCGAGTCCACGAAGTCGGCGTTCGCCGCCGGGGCGCCGCCCACGCGCACGTCGCCGCCGACCCCGTGCGCCGCGTCGCGCACGGCGGCCAGGGTGTCGGCGCCCTCGCTCGTGCCGCTGTCGGGAACCGGAATCGCGTTCACCAGCACGGTCCCGTCCCGGCGCCACGCGTCGGACTCGGGCGCGACCGCCCCGTGGATGCCCTCGACGCCCTCGAGGGCGGCGACGACGTCGCGCGGGTCGCTTCCGCCCTCGATCAGGATCTCGTGGGGGAGGAGGGCCCCCTCGCCGATGCCCGACTCCTCGAGCGCCGCCAGGCCCTCCTTGGCCCGGCCGGACCCAGCGAGCGTGTCCGCGTCGGAGATGCCGAGCTGCATCTCCGTGGCGGCCAGCGCGAGCGCCGCCACGACGAGCATCCCCGCGCCCGCCGCCACCCAGCGGCGCCGCGCGACGGCCTCGGCCCACCGAGTCCAGGCGCGGCTCGCCTTGTCGTCGGTCCGGATGTGCGGCCAGTCGAGCCGCGGCCCGAGCGTGGCGAGGATCACGGGCAGCAGCGTGATCGCCACCAGCGTCGAGACGAACGGGATCAGCATCCCGCCGTAGCCCATCGAGCGCAGGAACGGGAGCGGCAGCGCGATCAGGGCGAGCAGGCCGATCGCCACGGTGATCCCGCTGAAGACGACGGCGCGGCCCGCGGTCTCCATCGCGCGCTGCACCGCCTCGTCGCCGGTCCTCCCGTGGCTACGCTCCTCGCGCCAGCGGGTGCAGACGAGCAGCGAGTAGTCGATCGCGATCCCGAGCCCGACCAGCGCGACCAGGAACTGGACGACGGGGGAGATGTCCGTGAGCTGCGCGAGCCCGAGCAGCAGCAGGATCGTCGTGAGGATCGACACCGCCGCCATCACGATCGGCACGAACGCGAGCAGCGACGCGAACACGAACGCGAGCACGAGCAGCGCGCCCGCTCCGCCGATCACGGTCTCGAGCAGGACGCCTGGGCCGTCGGCCTCGTCCCCGCCGTCGTTCGCGAGCGCCCCGAACCCCGTGACGTGCACGGGCTCGCCCGCGACGGTCATGCCCTCGAGCTCCTGGCTCACCCGCGCGGCGGTCTCGTCGCCCCCGCCGAACGGGTCGTCTTCCTCCGGGGGCGCGTAGGCGAGCGCGAACACCGTCCGCCCGTCGTCCGAGACGAAGGCGTCGTCGCCCGTCGAGGGATACGACGCGATGCGCGCGCCCGGCAGCGTGCGCTCGAGCACCTTGTCGACCCGGGCGAGGTCCGCCTTCACTTCTGGGGAGTCGGCGGATTCGCCCTCGGGCAAGGTCACGACCGGGACGATGGGGTTGACGTTCCCGGTCCCGGCGTAGAGCTGGGAGATGCGCTCGTTGGTGGTCCAGCCTTCCTTGTCGGGGGCGCTGAACTCCTGGTCGAGCGCCTCGCCGGCGGGGCCCGCGGCGATCACTCCGGCCACGGCCAGCACCGCCCAGAACGTCACGACGATGCGCTTGTGGGCGAGGACCCACCTGGTGAGCGAAGACACTGTTTGCCTCCAATCGTCGACTGCGTCGCCCACCGTCTCGCGCGCGGCGCCCATCGTCTATTCGGGATGTCCCCAACCGGCCCCGGAACGTTTCCGGGGAGTGACTCGGGGGTGGGGGAGGCGTCCGTAGACTCTGGTTATGGCCATCGAACCCGAGGCGCGACGCCGGGGGCATCAATGGCTCGAGGAGGTCTACTCGCAGAGCCCTGAGCGCGAGGCCGCCTTCGAGACCATCTCCGGCCATCCGATCCGCCCGCTCTACACCGAGGAGGACCTCGAGGGCTGGGATCCCGCCGAGAAGCTCGGCTATCCCGGGTCGTACCCCTACACGCGCGGGCCGTACCCGTCGATGTACCGCGGGCGGCTGTGGACGATGCGCCAGTTCGCGGGCTTCGGCACGGTCGAGGAGACCAACCGGCGCTTCCGCTACCTGCTCGACCACGGGCAGACAGGGCTGTCGACGGCCTTCGACATGCCCACGCTCATGGGCCTCGACTCAGACCACGAGCGCTCGCTCGGCGAGGTCGGCGTCGAGGGCGTGGCCGTCGACACCACCGACGACATGGTGACCCTCTTCGACGGGATCCCCCTCGACCGGGTCACGGTCTCGATGACGATCAACGCGCCGGCGGCGATCGCGCTCGCCTTCTACGTGGTCGCGGCCGAGGAGAAGGGGATCGCGCCCGAGCAGCTCGGCGGCACGATCCAGACCGACATCCTCAAGGAGTACATCGCGCAGAAGGAGTGGTGCTTCCCGATCGACCCGGCGATGCGCCTGGTCACCGACATGGTCGAGTTCTGCGCGCACCGCATGCCGCGCTGGCACCCGATCTCGATCTCCGGCTACCACATCCGCGAGGCGGGCGCGACCGCGGCCCAGGAGCTCGCCTTCACGCTCAAGGACGGTTTCACCTACGTCGAGCACGCGCTGGAGCGCGGCCTCGACATCGACTCGTTCGCGCCGCGGCTCTCCTTCTTCTTCAACGCCCACATCGACTTCTTCGAGGAGATCGCCAAGTACCGCGCCGCGCGCCGGATCTGGGCCCGCGAGATGCGCGAGACCTACGGGGCGCGCAAGCCGGAGTCGATGCGGCTGCGCTTCCACACCCAGACCGCGGGCGTCTCGCTCACCGCCCAGCAGCCGCTCAACAACATCGTGCGCACCGCGATCGAGGCGCTCGCGGGCGTGCTCGGCGGCACCCAGTCGCTGCACACCAACTCCTTCGACGAGGCGCTCGCCCTGCCCACCGAGGAGGCGGTGCGGGTGGCGCTGCGCACCCAGCAGATCATCGCCCACGAGACCGGGGTCGCCAACACCGTCGACCCCCTCGCGGGCTCCTACTTCGTCGAGAAACTCACCGACGAGCTGGAGGAGCAGGCCTACGACTACTTCCGGCGCATCGACGAGCTCGGCGGGATGATCGCCGCGATCGAGCGCGGCTTCCCCCAGCGCGAGATCGCCGATGCCGCGTACGAGTTCCAGCGCGCGGTCGACGAGGGCCGCCGCATCGTGGTGGGCGTGAACGAGTACGTGCTCGACGACGAGCCCCCGGTCGAGATCCACCGCCCGGACCCCGAGGCCGAGCGCCGCCAGCGCGAGCGCCTCGCCCGCACGCGCGCCGACCGCGACGCCGCCGCCGTCGAGCGCTCGCTCGCCGCGCTCACCGACGCCGCCCGCGGCACGGAGAACCTGATGCCGTACCTGCTCGACTGCGCCCGCGCCCGCGCCACCGAGGGCGAGATCGTCGCCGCCCTGCAGGGCGTGTTCGGCACCTACACCGAGCACCCGCAGTTCTGAGCGGCGGCGCGCTCGCGCCGCGCCGTTACGCGCCCCCGGGCTCGGGTAGCGGCCTTCGGGTCAGCCCCGCAGCCGCAGCGAAAGGAGCCGCATGAAGGCCGTCACCTGGCATGGGAAGCGCGACGTGCGTGTCGAGGAGGTCCCCGACCCGCGCATCCAGGACCCGACCGACGTGATCGTGCAGGTGACCTCGGCGGGGCTGTGCGGCTCGGACCTGCACCTCTACGAGGTGCTCGGCCCCTTCCTCGACGAGGGCGACATCCTCGGCCACGAGCCGATGGGCATCGTCGAGGAGGTGGGGCCGGAGGTCACGGCGGTCGCGCCAGGCGACCGGGTCGTGATCCCGTTCAACGTCTCCTGCGGCACCTGCTTCATGTGCGACCAGGGCCTGCAGTCGCAGTGCGAGACCACGCAGGTCCGCGAGTACGGGAGCGGGGCGTCGCTCTTCGGCTACACGCGGCTCTACGGCCAGGTCCCGGGGGCTCAGGCGGAGCTCTTGCGCGTGCCGTTCGGCAACACGCTCCCGATCAAGGTGCCGGAGGGGCCGCCCGACGACCGCTTCGTCTACCTCTCCGACGTCCTGCCGACCGCCTGGCAGGCGGTCGCGTACGCCGACCCGCCGGCCGGCGGCACCGTCGCCGTGCTCGGGCTCGGGCCGATCGGCGACATGGCCTCGCGCATCGCCCTGCACCGGGGCCACCGCGTGATCGGCATCGACCTCGTCGACGCGCGCCTGGAGCGCGCGCGGGAGCGCGGGGTGGAGGCGCTCGACCTCCGCGAGTTCGAGAACGGCGACCTGGCGGACGCGGTGCGTGAGCTCACCGGCGGGCGCGGGCCAGACTCGGTGATCGACGCGGTCGGGATGGAGGCGCACGGCGCCCCGGTCGCGAAGCTGACCCAGGACTTCGTCGGCTATCTGCCCGACGCGGTCGCGGAGCGGCTGATGCGCAAGGCCGGCGTCGACCGCCTGCACGCGCTGCACCTGGCGGTCGAGCTCGTGCGCCGCGGCGGGACGATCTCGATCAGCGGGGTCTACGGCGGGATGGCCGACCCGCTGCCGATGCTCGTCCTCTTCGACAAGCAGGTCCAGCTCCGCATGGGGCAGGCGAACGTGTGGCGCTGGGTCGACGAGATCCTGCCGCTGCTCACCGACGAGGACCCGCTGGGCGTCGACGGCTTCGCGACGCATCGGGTCCCGCTGAGCGAGGCGCCCGAGGCCTACGCGGCGTTCCAGGAGAAGCGCGACGGCGCCGTGAAGGTCATTTTCCGGCCGTAGCGGCCGGCGTGGCCTCGTCCCGCTCCGTGACGCCGAGGCGCTGGGCGACCGGCCGCGCGGTGAGGCCGTAGACGGCGACCGTCACCGCGATCACGAGGAAGGTGACGGGGGTGAGCACCTCGGCGTCCGGGACGCCCGCGTCCTGGAGCTCGAGCTGGAAGGCGGCCACCGTCGCCGCCGCGACTATGCCGCGCGGCATCATCCAGGCCAGGAACATCCGCTCCCGCCCGCTGAACTGGGAGCCGAGCGCGCAGATCGCGCTCGAGACCGGGCGGACCAGCAGGATCAGGACGGCGGCGAACAGCAGGCCCTCGATGCCGAGCGCGGTGACGTCGCTGATCTCAACGTCCGCCGCGAGCACGATGAAGAGCGCGCCGATCAACAGTGCGACCAGCGTCTCGGTGAAGATCTCGGTCTCGTGCGCCACCCGTTCGGCGCTGTTGGCGATCGCGGCTCCCAGCGCGACCGCGGCGACGAGGCCCGCGTCGTCGAAGATGATGCTCGCGACCGCGCTCGCCGTGAGCACGACGCCGAGCGTCGCGACCGACTTGAGCGCGTAGGTGAAGCGCGGGCTGTTGACGATCGGCCGCAGCACGAACGCCGCGGCGACGCCGATCGCGGCGCCGACGGCGACCGTGCCGAGGAACGTCCCCGGCTCGAGGTCGCCGCCGCCGGAGGCGACGGCGTGGAAGGTGAGGACGGCGAGGATCGCGCCGACGGGGTCGATCAGGATGCCCTCCCAGCGCAGCACCGTCGCCAGCTCGCGGTTGGGCCGCACGAAGTCGATCAGGGGGAGGACGACGGTCGGCCCCGACAGCGTGAGCACCGCGCCGAGGATCAGCGCGATGCGCCAGTCGATGCCGAGGATGAGCCAGGCGCCGAGGGTGGCGAGCACCCAGGTGATGAGCACGCCGATCGTGACGAGGCGGCCGACAAGCGGCCCCGTCCCGCGGCCGGCGAGGTCGCTGCGGCGCAGCGAGAGCGCACCGTCGAAGAGGATCACGGAGACCGCGAGGTTCACGAACGGCTCGCGCAGGTCCCCGAGCAGGTCGGTCGGGACGATCACCCCGGTCACGGACTCCCCGAGGAATACGCCGGCGAGGAGCAGGGGCACGATCGCCGGCAGGGCGAGGCGCGCGGCGATGAGCTGAGATGCGGTCGCGCTCGCGACGATCAGCGCGAACGCGAGTGTCTCGTCGTTCATGCCCTGGTGATCAAGCCGTCCATGGTTCGTACCACTCGCAGACCCCGGCGACGATCGCGTCCGCCTCGGCGGGTCCCCAGGTCCCAGGAGGGTACGGATGTGCCGGCGGCGGTGCGGCGATCAGGGGTTCCACGATCCGCCAAGTCTGCTCGACCGTGGCCTCGCGGGTGAAGAGCTCGGTGCGGCCCGCGAGCGCGTCGCCCAGCAGCCGCTCGTAGGCCTCGGGTAGCGAGCGGCCGCCGCGGTCGAAGAGGACCTCGAGGTCCGCGGGCTCGAAGGCGTCGTCCCCGGCACGCTTCGCCATGAACCGGATGCGCGCCCCGGGGCTGGGCTCGATCCGGATGACGATCTGGTTGGGATCGGGCCGGTGGCCGGGGCCGACGCCCAGGCGGGGCGGGCGCTTCATGACGACGTTCACCTCGGTCGCGTTCACCGGCAGGCGCTTGCCCGCGCGGATGAAGAACGGCACGCCGGCCCAGCGCCAGTTGTCGATCTCGAGCTGGAGCGCGGCGAAGGTCTCGGTCTGCGAGTCCGGGGCGACGCCGTCGATCTCGCGGTAGCCCTCGTACTGGCCGCGCACGTACCGCGCCGGGTCGGCGGCGGGCATGGCCTTGAAGAGCTGCAGGCGCCGGTCGCGGATCGAGTCCCCGTCGTTCGCCGAGGGCGGCTCCATGGCGACGAGGGCGAGCACCTGCAGCAGGTGGTTCTGGACGACGTCGCGCAGCGTGCCCACCGGGTCGTAGAAGCGGCCGCGGTCCTCGACCCCGAAGTCCTCGGCCATCGTGATCTGCACGTGCGAGACATAGTGGCGGTTCCACACCGGCTCGAGCAGGCTGTTGGCGAAGCGCAGGTAGGTGATGTCCATGACCGGCTCCTTGCCGAGGAAGTGGTCGATCCGCAGGGTCTGGTCCTCGGCGAGCACCTCCTGCAGCTCGGCGTTCAGCGCCTGGGCTGAGGCGAGGTCGTGGCCGAACGGCTTCTCGATCACCACGCGCGCGCCCTCGGTGAGCCCGGCCTCGCCGAGGCCGCGGACGACCGTCGCGAACAGGCTGGGCGGGATCTCCAGGTAGAAGACGGGCGCGAGCGCCGATCCCATAACGCGCCTCAAGGCGGCGTAGGTCTCGGGCTCGGTGTAGTCGCCCCGCACGTAGGTGAGTCGCTCCTCGAACCGCCGCAGGGCGCCCTCGTCGACGTCGTCCACCGTGCTCAGCACCGCGTCGCGGGCGTGCTCGCGCAGCTCGCGGTCGTCCCAGTCGTTGCGCGCGACGCCGACCACCGGCACGTCGAGGCGGCCCTTCTCCTCCAGCCGGTAGAGCGCCTTCAGCGTCATCTTCCGGGCGAGGTCGCCGGTGATGCCGAAGATCGCGAGCGCGTCCGCCGGCCGGGTGTGGTCAGCCCCTCGGGCGCTGGGGGAGGTCACAGCTTGCGTGCACCCTACCGGGATTCGGCGGGGACGTTGGGAGGAAACCTCCTCGCCGGGCGCGCGGCGCGCGCTTAGGATGCCCGGAAGCGACCCGAAGGAGAGATCAATGACCGAGCGTTCGGAGCTCGGCGTCGTCGGCCTCGGGCGGATGGGCGCCAACATCGCTCGCCGCCTTGCGCGTGCCGGCCACCGCTGCGTGGTCTACGACGTTCAGCCCGCGGCGGTGCAGGCGCTCGCGGACGAGGGCATGGCGGGCGCGGGCTCCCTGGAGGAGCTGGCGGCGCAGCTCTCGCCTCCGCGGGCGGTGTGGGTGATGGTGCCGGCGGGCGAGGTCACCGAGTCCACCGTGCGCGCCGTCGCGGACGTGCTGGAGCCCGGCGACGCGATCATCGACGGGGGCAACTCCAACTACCGTGACGACATCCGCAGGGCCGCGGAGCTGCGCGAGCGCGGCCTGGACTACATCGACTGCGGGACGAGCGGCGGCGTGTTCGGGCTCGAGCGCGGGTACTGCCTGATGATCGGCGGCCCGGAAGATGCGGTCCGCCGGCTCGAGCCGATCTTCGCCGCGCTCGCCCCAGGGGTGGACGCGGCGGCGCGCACGCCCGGGCGCGACGGGCAGCCCGCGCCCGCCGAGCAGGGGTACCTGCACTGCGGGCCGAGCGGCGCGGGCCACTTCGTGAAGATGGTCCACAACGGGATCGAGTACGGGGTGATGGCGGCGTACGCGGAGGGCCTCAACGTGCTGCGCGCC
>ERZ777010.1733-NODE-1733-length-13048-cov-4.538752_pt1 | contig 13048 bp, 12 predicted proteins | sample MGYA00374963_ERZ777010 | MGnify/ENA primary metagenome ERZ777010 (study PRJEB29309, sample SAMN06268256) | bioreactor metagenome | isolation source: Joint BioEnergy Institute, California, USA | place: USA:Joint BioEnergy Institute, California, USA | collected...
CTGGGCGGCGGGATCGACGCGCTGGTCGGGAAGGTGGGGGCCGAGACCGGCGGGGCGATCTGGTCGGCGTTCGCGCTCGCGCTCGTCATGGCCGCGTTCACGGCGGGCTCCTACGCCGAGCTCGTCTCGAAGTACCCGCGGGCGGGAGGCGCCGCCATGTACGTGCACCGCGCCTACGGCCGCCCGTTCTTCGCGTTCATCGTCGCCTTCGCGGTGGCCGCGTCGGGGATCACCTCAGCGAGCGCGCTCTCCCGCGCCTTCGGCGGGGACTACTTCGCCGAGTTCGTGGACCTGGGGACGATCCCGGTGGCGCTCGCGCTGCTCGCGTTGATCGCGTTCGTGAACTTCCGCGGGATCTCCACGTCGGTGAAACTGAACGCGGGGTTCACGCTGGTGGAGGTCGGCGGGCTCCTCCTCATCATCCTGATCGCCGTCGTGGCGATCGGCCAGGGCGACGCCGAGGTCGGGCGCGCCTTCGAGTGGAAGGAGGGGACGAGCGTGTTCGCTGCGACGCTCGCCGGCGCCACGCTCGCCTTTTACGCGCTGATCGGCTTCGAGGACTCGGTGAACGTCGCCGAGGAGACCCGCTCGCCGACCCGCGTCTACCCGAAGGTCCTGTTCGCCGGCCTGTTCATCACCGGGGCGATCTACGTGCTGGTCGCGATCGGCGCCTCGGCGGTGGTGCCGACCGGCGACCTCGCCGCGTCCAGCGGCCCGCTGCTCGAGGTCGTGAGGCAGGGGCCCCTGGGCGTGCCCGAGAAGCTGTTCTCGGCGATCGGCCTGCTCGCGCTCTCCAACGGGGCGCTGATCAACATGATCATGGCTTCGCGACTGCTCTACGGGATGGCGGACGATGGCGTCCTGCCGCGCCCGTTCGCCGAGGTCCACGCGCGGCGGCGCACCCCGGTGGTGGCGATCCTGTTCACCACCGCGATCGCCGCGGTGCTCGTCGTCACCACGGACCTGAGCAAGCTGGCCGACACCACGGTGGCGCTGCTCGTCGTGGTGTTCGCGATCGTGAACGTCACGGTGCTCGTGCTGCGCCGCGACCGCGTCGAGCACGAGCACTTCCGGGTGCCGTCGATCGTGCCCGTGATCGGCGTCGGCGTCTCGATCGCCCTGCTCACGCAGATCGAGGCGGAGGTGTACGCGCGGGCGGCGCTCCTGGTCGCGCTCGGCGGCGTGCTGTGGGCGGTCAACGTCTGGCTGGTGCGCCGCGAGGCCGCCAAGGCGCGGTGAGCCCAAGTTGACCCCCCCGTGCCCGGACCGGCGTGCGGGCGCGGGGATGGGTGTTTAATGGGCGGCGGGACGGACGGCAGGTTCACGCGACAGGGAGAGGTGCCGATGAAGTCCGTGATGACGCGTCTTTTTGCTGCCGGCGGCCTGGTCGCCGCCCTGATCGCCTTGGGAGTACCGCTCGCCCAGGGCGGCACCGACGCGGACATCCGGATCGCCGCGACCGGCAAGGAGCCGGAGCTCGTCAAGACGCTGCCGGTCGCCAAGAAGCCGGGGAAGAAGCCGAAGGTGATCGCGTCGCTGGGCCCGGGCGCGCTGGGGAACCTGCAGCCGGGCGACCGCCTGCTCGCCGGCGCCGACTTCGAGGCGACGATCTGCCTGAAGCCCCACCCGCGTTACGTGGGCTTCCCGTGCATCGGGCGCGTCTACGGCTACAACCCGACGGTCAGGGGCAGGCTGGTCCTGGGTCCCAGCCCGAAGACGCGCGGTGGCAAGGACGCCCTGCGGATCGGCCGCGAGGAGAAGATCACCTGCCGGCAGAAGCAGCCGCACCGCAACCGCCACTGCATGCTCAGCATCCCGGTGCGCGAGACGGTGCTCCCCGACCAGCTGCCCTGCGACCCGTGCTACCTCAACCTGGTCGGCGAGGCCACCAACAAGAAGGCCCGCAGCGGCGAGAAGGTCGTGATCGGCTCGCACGACCGCGACGGGCGCATCAACCAGGCCCGCACGAACCTCGCGGCGATGCGCCTGCGCCCGGGCGACGCGCCGGTGCCCAAGCCGAAGGCGACGGCGAAGCCTGTCACCAAGCGGATCCCGGTGGCGAACGAGGGGGCCGGCACCCGCGACCGGGTCGTCTACTCGATCCCCGTGAAGGCCCCGCGCGAGGGCGAGAGGCTGTTCGTGGAGTCGCGGCTCAAGCTCAGCATCGGGCACCTGCCCTACAAGGTCACGTTCCGCAACGGGATCGTGCTCGCCACACGCCGCAAGGCGGTCGACTCGGCCAAGAACTCCCGGCGCGTGGCCCACGACAAGCTGGCCAAGATCTCGCTGCGCAACGGCTGGACGTGCACGCACGGCCGCAGCGCCCACCGCACGCCCTGCGTCGTGCACAAGGTCGGCGGGATCGAGTTCACGCGCAGCTCGCCGGGCAAGTTCTTCGTGAACGTGGTGGTGGGCGCCGAGGCGCGCCTGCTGGACGGCCAGCGCTTCCGCCGGGGCAGCGTCCGGGTAAAGAACGGCTATCTGCGCGTCTGGCGTGGCTAGGCGGTCAGGCGGTGCCGCGGGCCTGCGCGCGCAGCCGGGCGGCCTCGCGGACCAGATGGTCGCGCTCGGCGACGTTCGTCGCGCGCCGGCCGGCCTCCGCCTAGGCCTCGGCCGCGGCGCCGGGGTCGCCGGCGCGCTCCAGGAGGTAACCGCGCGCGGCGTGCCAGCGGTGGCGCCCGCCCAGCCCGCCGCGCAGCCGGTCGGCCTCGCGCAGGCCCGCTTCGAGGCCGAGCACGTGACCGACGGCGATCGCGCGCCCGAGCACCGCGGCCGGGTCCTCGCGCACCGGGTCGGCGCTCAGCGCGACGAGCTCGTCGTACCAGGCGATGATCTGGGGCCAGTCGGCCTCCTCGGCGCTCGGCGCGTCGGCGTGCAGGGCGGCGACCGCCGCCTCGATCCGGTAGCGGCCCGGGGGCCGCTCGTCGGTCTGCGCGGCGAGCGCCGACTGCAGGACGCGCACGCCCTCGGCGATCTCCCGCTCGTCCCAGAGGCTGCGGTCCTGCCTGTCGAGCGGGACGATCCGCCCGGCCTCGTCGTAGCGCGCGGGCAGGCGGGCGTGGCTGAGCAGCATGAGCGCGAGCAGCCCGCGCGCCTCGGGCTCGTCGGTCGCCAGGGTGAGCTGCCGGGCGAGCCGGATGGCCTCCCCGGTCAGGTCCACGCGCCCTGTGTCGCCCGCCGTGTAGGTCAGGTAGAGCACCCGCAGCACGACGGCGAGGTCCCCGGGCCGCTCGAACCGCCGGCCCCGCAGCGCGCGCTTGGCGCGGCTGACGCGCTGCGCCATCGTCGCCTCCGGCACGTAGAAGGCGTCGGCGATCTCGCGGGTCGTGAGCCCGCCGACGGCGCGCAGCGTGAGCGCCACCTGCGAGGCGGGCGAGAGATCCGGGTGGCAGCAGCAGAACAGGAGGAAGAGGGTGTCGTCGCCGGGCGGCTCCGCGCCCGGCTCCGGGGCGGGCTCGGCGAGCGCCTGCTCCTCGCGCCGACGGCGGGCCGCCTCGCTGCGGCGCGCGTCGACGAGCCGCCGCCGCGCGACCGCCGCGAGCCAGGCCCGCGGGTCGCGCGGGGGATGCTCGGGCCAGGTGCGGAGCGCCTCGATCAGGGCCTCCTGGAGCGCGTCCTCGGCGGCGTCGAAGTCCTCGCCGCTTCGCACGAGCCGAGCGAGCACGCGCGGGACGAGGGCGCGCAGGGCGCCCTCGTCCAGGCCGTCGCTCTCCGCGCCGCTCACGCGCTTTCGATCGGCGCGCCCGGCTCCATGACCGCGCGGACCTCGATCCACTCGTGCAGCGGCTCCCCGCCCGGCCCGGGCTCCGACGAGATGTGCGCCGCGATCTCGAGGGCGCGCTCGTACGAGTCGACGTCGACCATCATCCAGCCGGCGACGAGGTCGCTGGTCTCGGGGTGCGGCCCGTCGGTCACCACCGGGGCCGCGTCCTCACCCCCGTAGCGCACGAAGGAGCGCGCCGGGGTGAGCGCCCGCTCGTCCACGTACTCGCCGGTCTCGGTGAGCATCTCGGTGACGTGCCGCAGGAACGCGAGGTGCGCCTCGACGTCCTTGGGGTCCCACTGGTCCATGGGCGGGAAGGGGCGGTGCGGCTCCGGGCCGCCGCGGTAGCGCTTCAGCAGCAGGTACTTGGGCATCTCTGGCCTCCTGGGGTCGTGGGCCGCGCCGGTCGCGGCCCTTCGCTGGGTGAGCGGAGCCGCGGGCGGGTTCTCGACATCGTCGCGCACGAGCCCAGAAATGCGAAACCCCCGCTGGCGTCGCGGGGGTCACGGCGATGGAGCTAGCCGGACTCGAACCGGCGACCTCCTGGGTGCGATCCAGGCGCTCTTCCAACTGAGCTATAGCCCCACGTGCCGGTCGATGCCGGCCAGGAAAGTCTAGCCCGAGGGGGCCTGAGCGCAACGCTGCAACCGGCTAACTTGCTGCGAAGCGCCAGGGACGGCCGATCTAAGCTGCGACTAGTGAGCTTTCGGGTGCGCCTGAGCGTCTTCTTCTTTCTGATCGTCGTCCTGCCGATGGTGGCGATCGCCGTACTGCTCGTCGAGGTGAGCGAGCGCTCGCGCGAGGGCAAGGCGGACGCCCAGCTCGCGACCGGGCTCACCACCGCGCTCTCGCGGTACGAGGACGACACGGCGCGCGCGAAGGCGCAGGCCGCGCGGCTCGTGCGCCGCGACGGCGTCGGCGAGGCGCTGGTGGCCGGAGACGCGGCGCGGGCGCGGAAGTTCGCGCGCGCCGCGATCCGCGGGTCCGAGGTCGATTACGTGCGGATCGAGCTCCCGGGCGGCGAGGTGATCGAGGAGGGCGCGGCGCGGGCGATTGCGGTGGCGGACGTGGCCGTGGAGGGCGAGGCCGGCAACGCGCGGGTCTCGCTGTCGGTCACCGGCCCGAGCGAGTACGTCGAGGAGGTCCGCGACCGCACGGGCCTGGACGTGGCCGTCCTGGCCGGCGACCGGGTGCTCGCCTCGACGCTGCCGCTGGAAGGGGTGGGCGCGCTGCCCGCGGGCGGCGAGTCGGAGGACCTCTCCCGGCCGGACGGGGATCTGCGCGCTGCGGCCGCGGACCTCGCCCGCCCGGACGGGGCGCGCGTGGTCGCCCTCACGGCGCTCGAGTCGGAGGGCTTCTTCGGGTCGAGCCCGCGCGTCGCCGCGGCGCTCGGCGCGTTCCTGCTGATCGCGCTCGTCGCGATCTGGTTCCTGGTGCGCAGCCTGCAGGGGCAGGTCGCGACCATGCTGTACGCGGCCCGGCGCATCGGGGAGGGCGACTTCACGCAGAAGGTGCCGGTGATCGGCCGGGACGAGATGGCCGGCCTCGCGGCGGAGTTCAACAAGATGAGCGAGCGCCTGGCCGAGCAGGTCGACCAGCTCCGCCGCCAGCGGATCGAGCTCGACCGCTCGATCCAGCGCCTCGGCGAGGCGTTCGCCAAGGGACTCGACCGGCACACGGTCCTGCGGATCGTGCTGGAGACGGCGCTCGCCGCGTGCGAGGCGCAGTACGGGAGGATCGCGCTCGCCGACGGCACCGTCGTGGAGCTGCCCGAGGTCGCGGACGGGGCGGCCCGGCAGGCGGCGCTCGGCGCCGAGTCGCGGGCGCGGGCCGAGCGCGTCCAGGTCGAGATCGCGGAGGATTGGGGCCTGCACGCCCTCGCCGCGCCGCTGCGCCCGCTCGGCGGCGCCGACGTGGTGGGCACGATGGCCGTCGCCCGGGGCCCGCAGCCCTTCGGGCAGCACGAGCGCGACGTGTTCCTGTACCTGATCGGGCAGGCCTCGGCCTCGCTCGAGAACATCTCGACGCACGAGCGCGTCACCGAGCAGGCGAGCACGGACGAGCTCACGCGCCTCGCCAACAAGCGCGCGTTCACCGAGGTGCTGGAGCGCGAGGTGGCGCGCGCGCAGCGCTTCGGGCACGAGCTCTCGCTGATCATGCTCGACGTCGACGACTTCAAGCTCGTCAACGACACGCACGGCCACCTCCAGGGCGACGAGGTGCTGCGCCGGATCGGGCGCATCCTCGCGGACGAGCCCCGCGAGATCGACGAGCCCGCCCGCTACGGCGGCGAGGAGTTCGTGATCGCCCTGCCCGAGACCGGCATGGAGGGCGCCCTCGAGCTCGCCGAGCGCATCCGGGCGCGGATCGAGATCGAGGCGATCCCGATGCTGGGCACGAACGAGGTGATGTACGTGAGCGCCAGCTTCGGCGTGGCGACGCTGCCCACCACGGCCCGCGACGGCCAGGAGCTGATCGCCGCCGCGGACGCGGCGCTGTACGCGGCGAAGGAGGGCGGCAAGAACAGGGTCGCGGCGGCGCCCCCGATCGAGCCGCGGGATGGCGGCGAGCCGGCGGCGAAGGGACGCGAGAGCGCGCGGCGAAGATAGGGCGCGAGCGCCCAGGAGGGCGCTTCGGCGCGGCGCGTACGGCCCCCGCCGTTACTCTTTGACTGACAGGTTCGAGCGGCCATGGGAATCCTCGACGACGCGATTCGGGACCACCTCGACCTCAAGCGCAAGCACGGCGCTGCGGAGGAGGAGCTGAGGAGGCTGGAGCAGGAGGCGTTCGGGCCTCCGGCGCGGCCGGGCGAGCCTGATTTCCCCGAGAGCGAGCCCCCCGAGGACTCCGCGCGGCCGGCGACCGAGGAGCCGGTGGAGTTCGCGGAGGCGCCCACTCGCTTCGACGAGCAGCCGACCCGCTTCGAGGACGCGCCGGAAAATCTGATGGCGCCCCCGACCCCGGCGCCCGAGCAGGCCCAGCTCGACGTGACGCCCGCCGAGGAGCCGCCCGCGCCGGAGCCGGCCCCGCAACCCGAACCCGAACCCGCTGCGGAGGAGCCCGCCCCCGCGCCGGAGCCGCCGAGCGAGGAGCAGGCGGCGACGAGCGGCTCGCCCTTCTCGACCGAGGAGCGCGAGGCGATCGCCGAGCAGCCGACGCAGATCTTCGACCGCGCGGAGCTCGAGGACTTCGAGTTCGACGACCTCGACCTCGAGCTCGACGACGAGTTCCGGCCGGAGCCGGAGAGCGCCGAGCACGAGGCCGCGCCCGAGCCGCAGGACGCCGCGGAGGAGCCCGCCCCCGCGCCGGAGCCGGAGGCGGCCGAGCCGCTTCCCGCTGACGAGGAGGAGCCCGCCGCGGACGATGAGGAGGCGTTCGGCGAAGCCGACGCCGAGGAGGGCGAGGCCGAGGACGAGGAGCTGGACGAGGACGTGCTCGAGGAGACGCCCGAGTTCCTGCGCGACGCCCCCGAGGACGACGAGCTCTGGTTCGAGCAGGGCGAGCCGAAGGACTTCGACTTCTAGCTTCCGGAGCCCGCGGCGGGCGCTGCGGCGGGCCTAGACGTAGCCGCGCGTCTGCGCCGCCTCGACGACCCGCTCGATGCCGAGCACGTAGGCGGCCTCGCGCAGGCTGAGCCCGTCCTCGCGGGCGCGGCCGCGCACCTCGCGGTAGGCGCGCCGCATGATGTTCCCGAGGCGGTCGTTCACCTCCCGCTCGTCCCAGCGGAAGTGCTGGAGGTTCTGGACCCACTCGAAGTACGAGACGACGACGCCGCCCGCGTTCGCGACCACGTCGGGGATCAGGTGGATCCCGCGCTCGGCGAGGATGCTGTCGGCGGCCGGCGTGGTGGGGCTGTTGGCGCCCTCGACGACGACCTTGCAGGCGAGTCGGTGGGCGTTGTGCTCGTGGATCATCCCGCCCAGCGCTGCGGGGATGAAGACGTCGCAGGGCACGGCGACCAGGTCGTCGGGGTCGATCACCTGGGCCCCCTCGAACTCGGTGATCCGCCCGCCCTCGCTGATGTGGCGGTGCAGGGCGCGCGCGTCGATCCCGGCGTCGTTGCGGATCGCGCCGTAGGCGTCGGCCACCGCGACCATGCGCCCGCCCAGCTCCTGCAGGATCTGGGCGGCCCACGAGCCGACGTTGCCGAAGCCCTGGACGACGAAGGTCGAGCCCGACGCGTCGATGCCGAGCTCGCCGCAGGCCTCGCGGAAGACGTTCACCAGCCCCCGGCCGGTCGCGGCCTCGCGCCCGTAGGAGCCCTCGAGGGCGATCGGCTTGCCGGTCACGACCGCCGGGGTGTGGCCGTGCAGCTTTCCGTACTCGTCCATGAACCAGGCCATGACCTGGGCATTCGTGCCGACGTCGGGCGCGGGGATGTCGCGCGTCGGCCCGAGGACCTTCTCGACCTTGAGCATGAACGAGCGCGCGATCGTCTCGAGCTCGTCCTCGGTGAGGTCGTAGACGGGGCAGTTGACCCCGCCCTTGGCGCCGCCGTACGGGACGCCGGCGATCGCGGTCTTCCAGGTCATGAGCGAGGCGAGCGCGCGCACCTCGTCGATGTCGACCTCGGGGTGGAAGCGCACGCCGCCCTTGTACGGGCCGCGCGCGCCGTTGTGCTGGATCCGGTAGCCCGAGAAGACGTGGACGCGCCCGTCGGCCAGCTTGACCGGGATCTGCACGGTGACCTCCCGGTACGGCGTCCAGAAGACGACGCGCAGATCGTCGGGTATGCGTAGGTGGTCGCAGGCCCGGTCGAAGTAGTAGCGGACGATGTCGAGGTTCGAGACCTCTGCCCGCTGGCCGGGCTTGGGGGCCTGCGGCACCGCGACGGAACGCTTTCCCTGGGTCTCGGCCATCACGCTTTCTCCGCGCGCCACGCCGATCGTCTCACACGAGCGGGCGCGGGGAACGCCCGCGTACGGCTTCCCCGCGACGCACACCTACAATCGGCGGGCCCGGGGCCATAGCTCAGTTGGCAGAGCGCCTGCTTTGCACGCAGGAGGTCGCCGGTTCGAATCCGGCTGGCTCCATCTCCCGCCACGTGTTCGAGAGAAAGTCGATCGCGTCGCGCTACTGCTTGCCCGGCGGGTTGTTCGCCGCGCCCCACAGCGCCATCCCGAGCAGCGCGACCACGACAAAGGAGCAGACGACGAGCACGGTGACCCCGTCGCGCGCCGCCACGTACAGGGTCATCCCGAAGAAGCCGACGACGAAGACCACGCCGACGGCGAGCGCCACGGTGCGCAGGCCGGGGGAGCCCATCACCCGAAGCCCAGCGCCCGGCCGCGCGGCCGCGGGCGCGCGAACAGCTTGATCGCGAGCAGCCCGAAGATGAAGCCGCCGACGTGGGCGAGGTAGGCGACGTCGGTCTCGCCCGCGACCTCCGTGCCGATCTGCCCGACCACGGGCAGGAACTGCAGCACGAACCACACGCCGAGCAGGATCGCCGCTGGGATCTCGACCAGCGTCACGACGAAGACGATGAGCACGAGCGTCACCACCCGCGCGTGCGGGTGGAGCAGTATGTAGCCGCCTAAGACCCCGGCGACGGCCCCGCTCGCGCCGATGAGCGGGACGGTGGACTCCGGGTCGAGCATCGACTGCGCGTACGCCGCCACGGTGCCCGCGAGCAGGTAGAAGAGGATGAAGCGCAGCCTGCCCATCGAGTCCTCGATGTTGTTGCCGAAGACCCAGAGGAACAGCATGTTCCCGATGATGTGCAGCCAGCCCCCGTGCATGAACATCGAGGTCAGGATCGTGACCCAGAAGGGCGGCGCCTCGAGCGGCACGACCGCCGTCCCCTCGACCGCCTCGACCTCGCGCTCGGCCTCCGATCCCTCGCAAACCACGGTCTCGTGGACCCGCGGCGCCGCCTCCGGCGTGGCGACGACCACGCCGCAGTCCGTGCCGGGGTGCGTGAGCCGGTAGGGGATCGCCCCGAGCTCCATCACCACCTCGTCCGACTGCGAGAGCCCGCGCACGTTCGGGGACGTGCTCGAGCTCGGGCCGTCGCCCAGCGAGAGCTGCCAGAGCCACACCAGCGCGTTGACCGCGATCAACAGGACCGTGACGATCGGGAAGCTGGCCGTCGGGATGTTGTCCTTGAGCGGCAGCAAGCGGGGGAAGGCTATCCGCAGGGCGCGAGCGGAGCGCGGGCTTGCGCCGCCGGCCGCGCCACCCGGAAACTGGACGCTGGCATCATTTCGGCATGGCGACCACGCGGACCGCCGACCCGTGGAACGACACCGACGTGATCGACAAGCGGGCGGCGCGCTTCAACCAGGGGTTCACAGGGACGGTAGCGCTGATCGGCGCGATCTTCGGCTGGCCGCTCGCCTGGGCGCTGATGGCGGCGCAGCTCGCGATCGGCGTCACCTTCGGGCGCCGGTACTGCCTGCCCTGCGTGCTGTACTTCACCCTGATCCAGCCGCGCATCGGCGAGGGCGAGATCGAGGACTCGCGCCCACCGCGCCTCGCCAACGTCATGGGCTTCGCGTTCCTGGGCTCGGCCGCGGCGCTCTGGTGGGTGGGCGCGCCGACGGTGGGCACCGTGATCGCCTGCATGGTCGCGGCGCTCGCGTACCTCGCGGCGTCGACCGGCTTCTGCCTCGGCTGCGAGATCTACAAGCTGAGCGCGCGCCTGCGCGGGATCTCGCCGCGCCACCACGACCGCATCGATCCCGCCGACCTGCCCGGCGCGCTCGACGGCCGCGCTCACGTCGAGTTCACCCACCCGCTCTGCTCGGAGTGCCGCGAGTGGGAGCGGCGTCTCGCCGAGCGCCCCGAGCCCCTCTTCAGGATCGACGTGCGCGAGCGCCCCGACCTCGCCCGCAAGTACGGGGTCGCGGTCGTGCCGACCGTCGTCGCCGTGGGCCCCGGCGGCGAGGTGATCGAGCGGCTCGCCTAGCGCCGGCGTCCGGTCAGGCCGCTGCGGCGCGCGCCTCGGCGGCCTTGGCGGCCGCCTCGTCGGCGTGGTAGGAGCTGCGGACGAGCGGGCCGGCGGCCACCGCGTCGAAGCCCATCTCGTAGGCGGCCTTCTCGAGCGCCTTGAACTCCTCGGGGTGCCAGAAGCGCTCGATCGGCAGGTGGTTCTCGGTCGGGCGCAGGTACTGGCCGACGGTGAGGATCTGGACGTGGTGGTCGCGCAGGATCTGGAACGTCTCGAGCATCTCGTCGAACGTCTCGCCGAGCCCGACCATCAGCCCCGACTTGGTGACGACGTCGTCGCCGCCCATCTCCTTCGCCATCTTGAGCACGCGCGCGGAGCGCATGAAGTCGGAGCCGCGGCGCGCCTTCGGGTAGAGGCGCGGCACCGTCTCGACGTTGTGGTTGAAGACGTCGGGCCGCTCGTGGATGACCTTGGCGAGCGGCATCTCCTGGCCGCGGAAGTCCGGGGTGAGGATCTCGACCTTGCACTCGGGCGCCTGCATGCGGATCGAGCGGATCACGCCGACGAACGCGCTCGCGCCGTAGTCCGGCAGGTCGTCGCGGTCCACGGAGGTGATCACCGCGTGCCGCAGCCCCATCTTCTTGACCTGGGCGGCGACCCGCATCGGCTCGAGCGGGTCGTTCCAGGTCGGCACGCCGGTCTTGACGTTGCAGAACCCGCAGCGGCGCGTGCAGACGTCGCCCAGGATCATGAACGTCGCCGTGCCGCGCTCCCAGCACTCGCCGACGTTCGGGCAGGCGGCCTCCTCGCAGACCGTGTGGAGGTTGTCCTCGGCGATCGTCCGCTTGAGCTTGCGGTAGGTCGGGCCGCCCGGCGCCGGCACCTTGAGCCACGGCGGCTTGCGGCCCCGCCACGGGATCCCGCCCTCGATCTTCATCCCGCCTGGGTTCGCGCGCGAGCGGGTGACGTGGATGCGGGGCGCCTCGGTGCTCGTGGTCGGCTCCATACCTCTTCCTACGGTACCTGCCCGGCGACCTCGGCCTCGGCGCGCGGGAGCTCGCTGGGCTCCACCTCGCGGATCTCCCTGCCGAACTCCTCCGCGAAGCGGTCGCGGACGGCGTCGCCGAAGGCGCGCACGTCCTGCTCGGCGTCGAGCTCCTCGGCGAGCGAGGTCATGCGCACGGCGTTGATGCCGCACGGCACCACCCACTCGAACGGCCGCAGGTCGTTGCTCACGTTGACCGCGAGCCCGTGCGTGGTCACGCCCCGGCTCACGTGGATGCCGATCGAGCCGATCTTGCGCGCCTCGTCCTCGCCGCCGAGGGTGCCCTCGCCGACCGGGGTGCGCTGCGGCCCGGTCGCGCCGGGCGCGATCGGCGGGCGCCCCGCGGTCCACACGCCCGTCAGCCCCGGGATCACCTGCGCCGGGACCCCGAAGTCGCCGAGCGCGGCGATCATCGTGCGCTCCAGGCCGCGCACGTACTCGTGCACGTCCCCGCCGAGCGGGCCGAGGTCGACGATCGGGTAGGCGACGAGCTGGCCGGGGCCGTGGTAGGTCACCTGGCCGCCGCGGTCGACGTCGAAGATCTCGATGCCCTGGGCGCGGTACCAGTCCTCGCTCATCGGGAGGTCGTCGGCGCCCGTGCGCCGGCCCTTCGTGTAGACGGGCGGGTGCTCCAGCAGGAGCAGCACGTCGGGGATCTCGCCGCGCTGCCGCGCGCCCTCCAGCGCCTTCTGCAACGCGAGCGCCTCGCCGTAGGGGATCGTCCCCAGCCAGGCCGTCCAGACCGGCGGCGCTGCGCTTGCCGTGCTCACTCTCCCGATTGTTGCAGGCGCGCCTCGGCGAGCTCCCGGGCGGCCCGGACGGGCGTGATCCGCCGCCGCTCGGCACTGCGCAGCACCTCGCCCATCACGTCCTCGATCCCAAGGGCGAGCGCCCGCGCGCGGTCCGCGTCGTGCCCCTTGAGCTCGCCGTAGCAGGCGATCAGACCGCCGGCGTTCGCGATGAAGTCGGGCGCGTAGACGATGCGCCGCCGCGCGAGCCGCTCGCCCAGCTCCTCGGCGGCGAGCTGGTTGTTCGCGGCGCCGCAGATCACCCGGCAGCGGAGCCGGTTGACCGTCTCGCTGTTGATCACCCCGCCGACCGCGCACGGGGCGAGGACCTCGCAGGGCGTCGCCATCGCCGCGTCCGGCTCGGCCCACTGGGCGCCGAGCTCGGCGGCGATCTCCCTCGCGCGCGGCTTGATGTCCGACAGAGTGAGTCTCGCTCCGCGCACGGCGAGCGAGCGCGCGAGCCGCTCGCCCACGTGGCCCCCGCCGACGATCACGACGCGCAGGTCGGCGAGGACGGGCGGCCCGGGGCCGTCCGCCCACGCCGCGCGCATCGCCTCCTC
>ERZ777010.1735-NODE-1735-length-13026-cov-3.912960_pt1 | contig 13026 bp, 10 predicted proteins | sample MGYA00374963_ERZ777010 | MGnify/ENA primary metagenome ERZ777010 (study PRJEB29309, sample SAMN06268256) | bioreactor metagenome | isolation source: Joint BioEnergy Institute, California, USA | place: USA:Joint BioEnergy Institute, California, USA | collected...
TCCATATAGCCCTGGATGCCGTAAAGCTTGCCGTTTACTTTGGCGACATCGGTGGCGGCCGGCCAGAAACGGCTCAAGTAGTCTTGATCCACATACTCGTCAATCGGTTCGATCCAACCGGCGGAGGCGAACATCGCGGGCCAAGTTACGTCGATCATCAACAAATCGGGCGTGTCGCTTTTGCTGTTGAACCAGGTGCTGTAGCGCGTAATCTGTTCGTTCGGAACGGCGGGCATTTCCACATACTTGATCTGGATGTCGTCATGGGAGCGGTTGAAACGCTCGATCGACTTCTCCAGCTCGCCCGAAGCGTCTTTGCCCGCCGCGAACTCGATGGTCACGGGATTTTTGTTGTCGCCCGCGTCGGCAGACGAATTCCGGGGATCGGACGAATCCTTGGAGCAGGCGGCTGTAAAAACCGTTATGAGCAACAGGACGATCAAAATAGGGGTCTTTTTCTTCATGTTGAATGGCTCCTCCTTGAAAACTTTGGATCAAGCTGTCGTTCTTCCTTTTCTTATAATTAATTATTTAAATTAATCAATTATGCACCTGCCTTGTGCAAGAAAATGAAAGCTTTATCTCCAAAGTTTCCGGCGGTCCGGTCAACATGAGAAACGATAAATCAAATGGGATTACTAAGGTTTACAGATGGTATGGTAGCATCCGTTATTTTCGCCTGTCAACTTATTTTTTGAACACCTCATAGTGAAGCGCAAGGCTCGCGGCTCCGATCACGCCGATCTGTTCACGGATCGCGGCGAAGGCGATTTCGACCTTCTCCCGATTGAACAAAAACGACCGCCTTGCGACTTCTTCCCGGACCGCCGGCATAAACGGAAGGTTCTCGTCGGCCAAATGGCCCGCGATCACGATTTGATCGACATGAAACAGATTGATGTAGGACGCCAAAACGGTCCCGACGGCCCGGCCGGCCTGGCGGATCGCCTTTTGCGCTTCCGCGTTTCCTTTAAGGCAGTCTTGAATGACCGCATCCAAGGAGGGCGCCTTCAATTGCCGTACGATGGCCGCGTTGGAAGCGTACTGCTCCAGACATCCGCGATTCCCGCACCAGCAGTCGAACCCGTCGTGAACGTAGGTAACGTGGCCGATCTCTCCGGCGCCCGTTAATCCTCCTCTGTACACGTCGTCGTTCAGGACCAGTCCGGAGCCGATTCCTTCCCCGATAAACAGGCATAAAAAATGACCGACAAGCTTGCTGCCGCCGAACATTTTTTCGGCCAGGGCCATGCAGCGCACGTTGTTGTCCACGTACACCGGCAGCTTGAATGCCGAGGCGACGAGCTCCGCCAAGCGGATGTTCTGCCAATTCATCGGTTTGGCGTCGAGGACAACGCCGTTTTCAAAGTTGATCAAGCCCAGACAGCCGATGCCGATGGCTTGGACGTCGACCTCTTGAATGCCGTCCATAAAGGTTTGCAGCTCGGTAAGGAGTAGGTCGGCAAATTGCTGTTCGCTCAACGCCGCCGGAAGGTCCAGCTTTCGCTGCTTTTTGACCGATCCGCCCAGATTGACAAGCCCGAATTCCAACTGTCCGAAGCTGATATGAACCCCAACGACCCAGTAAGCGTCTTCATGAAGGGAGAGCGCAATGAATTTTCGCCCTGCCCGTTTTCGGTTTTCCTCCAGATTCCCGGTTTCCCGAACCAGCCCTTCCCGGATCAATTCGGCCGTCAAATTCGTAATCGTGGCCGATGTCAAATGGGTAAGCTCCGCAATATTCTGTCTGGAAGTGCGTCCAAGTCTCAACAGAGCCTGAAGAACTTGGGAACGGTTCGTTTGCTTGGTTCGAATGTTGTTTTGGCCTTTAAGGTTCATCCGGCTGAACTCCTTTTGCGTTTACGTTCGTTGTCCCCATTTTAACTATGGAAAAGAAACGGCCGCAAGCCGTCGTTCATCCGCTCAAGCGCAAGCCGCCGCCCCGGCAAGATGGCCGTATTCGTCCATCCGCTGTTTTGTTACAATAAAAATAACGAAATCTTCATAATATGAAAGAATAAGGGGGAGGATGGCGTGGGTATCTTGATTCTGATTACGCTCTTATGCGCGTCGGGCTTGATCCTTTTTCGCAGAAATACCGTTCCTGCCGTCCGGCGGCCTTCCCCGGCGCCGGGAAAGCTTTCCGTGATCATCCCTGCAAGGAACGAAGAACGCAACCTCCCTTATCTGCTCGAATCCCTTCAAGCCCAAAGCTATCGCCCGTTCGAAATCATCGTCGTCGACGATTTTTCGGAAGACCGGACGAGAGCCGTCGCCGAAAGCTACGGCGTGAAGGTCGTAGCGAATACGCCGCTTCCTCCGGGCTGGACGGGCAAAAACTGGGCGGTATGGAACGGCTATGCGCACGCAACCGGAGATGTGATCGCTTTCCTGGATGCCGATGTCCGGCTGGCTCCGGATGCGCTCCAATGGCTGCTCGCGGCAAGGGAGCGGGCGGGAGGCGTCATTTCCGTCGTTCCTTACCACCATACGGAGAAATTTTACGAACGGCTGGCGCTGATCCCCAACATTTTGGGCATATTCGCTTTCACTTCGCCTTTCGAAAGGACCAACCCGAAAAAGGGACTCTACGGGTCCTGCATCTTGACGACAAGAGCGGATTACGAAAAAGCCAAAGGCCATGAAGGCGTCAAGTCCGAGGTGCTGGACGACCTGAGCCTGGGCGCCAAGTTTGGGGAAGCCGGCATTCCGGTCACCAACTTCATCGGACGCGGACTCGTTTCCTTTCGGATGTACCCCGGGGGCATCCGCAGCGAAGTCCAGGGTTTCGGCAAAAGCGCGGTACTCAGCACCGGCCTGTTGAGCCTGAAGACGATCCTCCTCATCGCCGCATGGCTGATCGGGCTGATCGCCGCGGAAGCGGCGCCTTTCGCGCTTCACACCCCGTATGCGCTGCCTTTGGCGGCCGGCTATCTGCTTTACACGCTGCAAATCTTTTATTTCGTTAAATATGCCGGGCGCTTCGGCAAAATCGTGCCTATATTGCATTTGCTGAGCACGGCCTTTTTCCTGTTCGTCATGCTGTACTCGTTGTATCAGGTCGTGTTTAAGCGACGCGTCGCTTGGAAGGGCAGGCATATCCGGGTGGGAGGCAGGCAGGATCGATGATGATCGTCTGGACGGCCGTTTCATTCCTATCCGGCTCTCTCATGTTTTCCTACTGGCTCGGCTTGATCGCCCGCCGCAATCTGAAGGACGTCGGCGACGGAAATCCCGGGGCGCTGAATCTGAGGAAGGCGGCGGGGTATTCGTACGGCTTGGCCGGCGTTGCGCTCGATTTTCTCAAAGGCTATGTGCCGGTCGCATGGCTTATGCATGCCGGAGCCGCTGCCGGGTACGCCATCGTTCCGGTCGCGGCGGCTCCCGTCCTGGGCCATGCTTTTTCTCCGTTTATGAAATGGAGGGGCGGGAAGGCGATCGCGGCCACCTTCGGCGTGTGGAGCGCAGCGACCGGGTTCTCCGCTTCCCTGGCTTATGCCGTCATTCTCGCCGTGCTGCTGGCGGTCGCCCGATGGATCAACAAGGGCAGGCCGACCTCTGCGGACGCGGACGGCTTTCAAGTCGTGTTCGGCATGCTGCTTCTTTCCGTCTATTTGCTCGCAGCCGGCTATTCCTATGCCCTTCTGGGATTGTGGCTGGTCAACTTTCTGCTGCTCGTCTATACGCACAGGCGGGAGCTGCGGCGATTCTTCAAGCGGCTCCATTGACCCCCTTAAAAAAACAAACATGACCTCCTAAGGATCTTTATTGTATGCGATTACATTTAGACCGATAATGGGACTACTACAACCTCAAGGTGGATGTAAAAATGAAAAAGACGAGCAAAAAAACGCTTGGCGCCGTGATGGCGGGGCTGCTCGCGGTCAGCTTGGCCGCATGCGGATCGTCCGGCGGCAACAACAACGGCAATGCCGGCGCCTCGCCGGCGGCCAGTCCGTCTTCCGCAAACGGCGGAAGCAAGGAAAACATCACGATTACGTTCCAGAACATTTATCCGGACCCGACCGACCCGAAAAACAAGATCCTGCATAAAATCGTCTCCCAGTACGAAGCCGAACATCCCAATATCAAAATCGAATTGGACTCCCTGAACACCGACCAGCAGAAGCTGAAGCTGAAAACGCAAGCCGCTTCCAAGGAAGTGCCGGACATTACGGTCGTGAACCCGTCCGCGCAAATGAAGCCGTTCGTGGACGCGGGCCTGTTCGCGCCGCTGAACGAGATGGTGGAGAAAAACGGGCTCAAAGACACGTTCCAAGCCGGCATCCTCGATTACTATACGTTTGACGGCAATCTGTACGCCCTGCCGGACGGCAACAACATCGCGCTCGTCTATTACAACAAATCGCTGTTCGAACAAGCGGGCGTCAAAGTGCCGACGACGTTCGAGGAAATGATCGAGGTCGTCAAGCAGCTCAAAGCCAAAGGCATCCAACCGATGACCATCGGCGAAAAAGACACGTGGACCGGTTCGTTCCTGTTCATGAACATCCTGCTTCGCACGAACGGCGGCCCCGGCTTCCTGAAAGACGTGCTCGACGGCAAGAAAACGTTCGAGGACCCGGCGTTCCTCGAAGCGGTCGACGCGTTCCAGGCGCTGGTGCAAGCCGGAGCGTTCCAGGAAGGCGCCACGTCCTTCGACTACAACGCGGGCGAAAACCTGTTCAAAACCGGCAAGGCCGCGATGTACTTCATGGGAAGCTGGGCGACCGGCGGCATCGAGACGTCTCCGGCCAACGAGAACGGCAACGTCGGCGTCTTCAAGTTCCCGACGGTGAACGGCAAAGGCGACCCGAACGAGTTCATGCTGGCTCCGGGCAGCGCGTTCGCGGTTTCCAAGAACAGCAAGCACCTGGAAGAAACGCTCGATTTCCTGAACTATTTCATGCTGAATTTCCCGAAAGAAGCGTTCGAGGCCAAAGGCGCGGTCGGCTTGGCGCAAAACGTGGAAGGCGATTTCAAAGCCGCCGGCTACTCCGACATGGCGATGGAAGTGCTGAACATGTTCAAGGACGTGAAGGGCGGCGACCTGGCGTTCGACAACACGATGAACCCGGGAACGGCTCAGGCGCATCTTTCCAGCATCCAAAACCTGTTCGTCACGAAAAAAGATGCGGCCGAAGTCGCGAAAGAACATCAGACCGCTTTCGAGCAAAATAAAGAATAACAACGCTCATTCTGTACGGAGGGGGAGCGCCTGCCGGCCTCCCTCTTTCCCCATCGTCAACAAGGCATGGAAGGAGGAGTAAGCCTTGAACGTGTTGAAAGTATCCCGCTGGACGATCGCGGTGTTCGTGCTGCCGTGCTTGCTCCTGTACGTTTGTCTCGTGTTCGTTCCGATTCTCGTCTCGTTCTACAGCGGCATGCTGGACTGGAACGGCATCGGCGAATCGAAGTTCGTCGGTTTTGCGAATTTCGGCAAAATGTTTGCTTCCGATCCCGTGTTTTGGCCGGCGGTCGGCCGCACGTTTTTGCTGGCCGGATTTTCGATGCTCGTGCAGCTGCCGGTGGCGCTGCTTGTGGCGATTTTGATCAGCCGTAACGTACGCAGGCCGAATTTTCTCGTTTCGAGTTATTTTCTTCCCGTCATTCTCTCCGTGGTCGTCATCGGCCAACTGTGGAAAACGATCTACAATCCGGCTTCCATGGGCGGCATGATTAACCAGATCCTGATCAAGCTCGGGCTGGAGTCCTGGACGCATTCCTGGCTGACCGAACCGAAAGTGGCGATCTACGCCGTGATCGTGGTCGGTCTGTGGCAGTATTTGGGCTATCATATTCTGATTCAGTTTACCGGCATTCAGAACATTCCGGCCGATATTTACGAAGCCGCCAAAATCGACGGCGCCGAAGGCTTCAAGGCCGACCGATATATAACGTTGCCCATCATCGTGCCGATTTTCAAAATTTCCGTCGTGCTCTCGTTCATCGGTTCTCTTCAATCGTTCGACCTGATCATGGTCATGACGGGAGGAGGACCCGCGCACGCGACCGACGTCATTTCCAGCCATATGTACAACATGTCGTTCCTTTCGATGAAATACGGGTACGGCAGCGCCATTGCCACTTTCCTGGTGGTCGTCTGCCTGGCCGCGACCCTGATCATCAACCTGCTGTTCAACCGGCTGGACAAACGATTCTCGTAAGGAAGGGAGGCGCTCCGCATGAGCCAATCCGTCAGCGTACCGGTGAAAAAGCCCGTCGTCCATGTCCGGCGCCGCCGCTTCTCGGTGAAAAAAACGATCGTCTTCGCCTTTTTCGGCGTCCTGCTCGTTACGCAGCTGTATCCGCTCCTGTGGCTGCTGATTTATTCGTTCAAAACGAACGAGGAAATATTGTCGGGCAGCTTCTTCGCCTTGCCGAAGGTCTGGCAATGGAGCAACTATTCGGCCGCCGTGGAAGGGGGCAACTACCTGAAGTATTTGTCCAACAGCCTGCTGGTCACGGCCGTCACCATGCTCGGCGTCATTTTGCTGGCCTCGATGACGGCGTTCGCGATCGCGCGCTTCCGCTGGAAATACGGGCAGCTCGTCATGCTTGTTTTTCTGCTCGGCATGATGATCCCGATGCAGGGAACGCTCCTTCCGCTGATGATCATTTTCAAACATATGGACATCCTAAATACGCATTTATCGCTTATTTTGCCGTATATCGCCTTCCAGACGCCGATCGCCGTGTTTATTCTGAGCGGCTTCATGAAGACGATCCCGCACGAAATCGAAGAGTCGGCCGTCATGGACGGCGCCGGCGTGTTCCGGATCTTCCGCAGCATCGTGCTGCCGGTCTCGGTGCCGCCCATCATGACGGTGTGCATTCTGACGTTCATCAATATTTGGAACGAATACATTTTGGCGGCCACCTTCATCTCTTCCGAACGCCTGAAGACGCTTCCGTTCGGCGTGTACAGCTTCGTCAGCCAATATTCGGTCAATTACGGGGCGATCGGCGCGTTTCTTGTGCTCGGCGCTTTGCCGGTCATCCTGATTTATTTCCTGCTCGCCGAGAAGATCACGAAGGGTATGGTAGCCGGCGCCGTTAAGGGATAATATGGAAGAATGAAAAGCGTTCACACCATTCGCGGCCGCCTGTTCCTGATTTTCCTGTTCAGCATGCTCGGTCTGCTGCTTATTGTCAGCCTGGTGTATTACCAGAGGGCCACCGAACAGATTCGGGACAAGGTCGGCGTCATTGCCGAGAAAAACATTTCGCAGACGGTCGGCCTGTTCGATCTGATGCTCAAAGGATACGACAGCGTCACGAAATCCCTGAACAGCAACAACGAGCTGATGCGGCTGCTGCAGCTTCGGTCTTCCGCCGGTTCGGTCGAGGCCGTCAATCTGGAGCGGCGGATTACCGACATTCTGGGCGCCGTTTTTTACTCCCGCAGCGACATTGTCGGCATCCATGTGGTCACCAATCAGGGCAAAGTCTTCAGCTTTGACCGTTCGATCGGCGCAGCCGTTCGGAGTTATTCGGAGAAAGCATGGTTTGCGGAACTGAAGCAATCGACGGGTGAAATGAAGTGGCTCGGCGTGTACCCCGAATCGCTCATGAGCGGGGGGATCGACCGACCCGTTTTTGCCTTCGGCCGCCGCTTGTTTGAGCTTAGCGAGCTGAAACCGATCGGCATCGTCTTGATCGAAACGGACGCGGACGCGATCGGATCGGCGCTTTCCAACGCCAGCCTCGGACCGGGAAGCAGCGTGATCATCCGCGGGCCGGACGGCCGGGAGATTATCCGCACGAAGCCGGCGGAAGACGAACCGGAGCCTGTCCCTTCGGGCTGGCCGGGACCTCTGAAAGACGGCGAGGTCATCGTCCGGGAAGGGAAGGATGCGATGCTCACCGCCGCCCGGATCGACATGGCGAACTGGACGGTCATCGGGGTTGCGCCGAAGCGGGACTTTAAGCTGGAAATGAAGGAGACGCAGCAGTTTCTGCTGACCGTCATCGTCGTGCTGGTGGCGGGGGCCACGCTGCTTGCGACCTTTGTCTCCCGTTCGTTCTCGTCTCCGTTCAAGCGGCTGATTCAGCAAATGAAACAGGTGGAACTCGGCAACTTTAAGGGGGAAGTGCGCGTTCAATCCTATCATGAGCTCAATGTGCTCGTCGGTTCGTTTAACCGCATGGTGGATCAGATGGACGAGCTGATCGAGCGAATCAAGCTGGCTTCCATCAGCGAAAAGAACGCCCAGCTTCAGGCGCTTCAATCCCAGGTGAATCCGCATTTCCTGTTCAATACGCTGGACATGATCTACTGGATGCTCGACGAGCGGGAGAACGACCGGCTCGGCCGGGTCATTCTGGCCTTGTCGCGGATTTTTCGCTACAGCAGCGACTGGGAGGAAACCTCCCGCGTCAAGCTTCGACTCGAACTCGAGCAGCTACGGCATTACCTGACGATCATCGAGACCCGGCTCGGGGAACGCATCAACGCCGCCATCGAAGTCGAGGAACGCTGGCTCGACACCGAGGTGCCCAAAATGATCCTGCAGCCGATCGTCGAGAATGCGGTCAAATACGGTCTGGAGCCGCTCAACCGTCCCGGCGCGCTTCGCGTCTACTCCCGGGAAGCGAACGGAAAGCTGGAAATCGTCGTGGAGGACAACGGCGTAGGCATGGACGATGACACGCTTAGGCGGCTCGTGTCTTCGCTGGAGGGCGCGCCTTCTTCGGAGCAGGCCCTGGACGGCCCGTCCGGGCGAAAGGGAGTCGGCCTGCTGAATGTGCATCGCCGCATTCGATTGATGTATGGGGAAGCCTACGGACTTCGGATCGAAAGCGGGCGCGGCGCCGGTACGACGGTGATCGCGGCGTTTCCACTACCCTGATTCGAGAGGGGGCCATCGCATGAACATTCTCGTCGTCGACGACGAAAGCGTCATTCGCAGCGGCATCGAACGGACGATTCACCGGCATTTTCCGGAGCACCGCGTCGTGCTTGCCGCCGATCCGGAAGAAGCCGTTCAACTGCTGAAGCAAGAGCCGATCGACCTTGTCCTGACCGACGTGCTTATGCCCGGCATGACCGGCCTCGAATTGATGGAAATTTCCCGCAAGATCCACACCCATGTGAAGTGGGTCGTCATCTCCGCTTATTCCGAATTCGCGTATGCGAAGGAAGCGGTTCGGCTGGGGGCCAAAGACTATTTGTTGAAGCCGATCGGCAAGGAGACGCTGATCGACATGATCCGGGAATTGGGCAAGGAGATCGAGCAGGAGAACGAGCGGAACAAGGAAGCCCAACTGCTGAAGCGGAATTTGCGCTTTCTGCGCGAGGCGGTGTTCGCCCGCTGGGCGTCGGGGCTCGACCTGGGCGGCATCGATCTGGCGCCGTTCACGGAAAACCATCCGTTTTTCCACCTTGTCATGGTCCGTCTGGAGAGCGACTCCGACACGAAGCTGGAGCATTTTATCGTGGAAAACGTGTTTTCCGAGCTGATCGAATCGGCGGGCAAGGGGTTTGTGACCAGCATCGACGCCAGAAGCCTGCTCGGGCTGGTCACGCCAAGCGGCGAAGGCGGGCTGAACCGGCTGGTCGACCAGCTGCGGAGCCACCTGAAGCGGTATTTGAAGACGCCGTTTCAGATTCTTTGTTCGGATCGCATTTCCGATCTGGCCAAGGTTCCGGCGGAGGTGCGGCGCATGCGCGAGTCGTCGGCTTTCCAGGTCTACGATCATTACGCCAGCGGTGGCGAGCAGGCCGTCGAAGTGGCGCTTCAATACATCCGCGCGCATTACAGCGAGGAACTGACCTTGGAGAAGGTGGCGTCGATCGTCTATTTGAACCCGGTTTATTTCAGCCAACTGTTCAAGCAGAAGACCGGAAAGGGATTCAAGGAATACGTCACGCATCTTCGGCTCGAACGGGCCATGGAGTTGCTTCGCGATTCGGAGCTGAAAGTCGGCGATATTTCCGAGCGCGTCGGCTATCCGGATGTGCGCCACTTCTCCCAAATCTTCCGCAAAAAAACCGGCTTTACCCCTTCGGAATATCGCCAGCACGCCGGTGCGGGCCGTTCGGACACATCTGCGGAACAGACTGCCAAACCATAGTCGCCGAATCCAAACTCGACCTTCCGAGGTCGGGTTTTTTGCTCAAAGATGGGAATATGGTCTTGCTTGGATTTCAATGACTTCAAGTTTGCAGACGGGTTCGCCATTTGTCCGACTCTGTTATTGGCATCATGTTTTTTGTCGAATATCGAATTATGTTCATTTTGTGGTGCTCGAAGACTATTGGAAAAAGTTTTATCGATTTGTATAATAAATACAAATTTTAGTATTACAATCTTCATTTTCCGCTTCTTATAGTTACTGCGTATACACCACTCAAACTGATAAAGTATATTTGAATCCGGGGAGCACGACTTACCAAACAAATTATACGGCACGTAATGATGGTGCTGGGAATCTTACTGTAAATTGGTATTTAACTTATCGATCAAACGGGGCAATTGTTAATAGTGGATATGTATTTTAATATTTAGGAGGAATAACTAATGAAAAAGTCATCTAAAATCATCACAACTTTAGCGGCAGCGGTGTTAATCGCTTCAGCAGCTGGTATTATCAATCATTCCTTCGCGGCTTCAGATTCGGGTCAAGTTAAGCAAGAAGAAACACAGGCATCTACCATTCCAGTCGAACAAGATGCAACGTATGAATCCGTAGCCCTACCAGATTCTTCAGAACTACAAGCTGCACCTCAAGCGGATCAGAGTGCAAATACCAGAGTCGACCTTGACTCAATCACTGAAACAATTGGTATTCCTCTAAATTTAGCGGATATTTCCAAGCAAGAGTTGAATTCTAGTTCTGATCTTTCTTCTACTACTTCTTCTAGCCTAAAAATCACTAAACTTGAACAAGTCCAAGCAAATAAAACTTCCAACGGAGATCAAGTTCTTGTAATATATCAGCTAAGTGATGGAAAACATGAGGTTGTGATGTCGCAATCGTCTAATATTCTTGGAAACGTTGATGCGGCCGTTAAGGACACACAGTCTTGGTATGACCCGAATGATGTTAAGGTTCAACAAATCAATGGTCATACGGCGGTTATAGAAGACGCGCCTAATCGAAAACAAGTCCATATTATTACAGACTCACATTTCTACACGGTAGCTTCTCCTGGAACTTTGAACTTGGATTATCTAATTGAACTCGCTGGGACAATTAATGTTGAGTAAGGTTTAAACTTATGAAGGGGCTGTCCCAAAAGCCCCAAATAAACCGGCTGTAACGGAGCAATCACAGCCTGCAAAAGAAAAATCAGATGAAAAACAGGTCGAACTCAGGGTCATACCAGCCCTGGTGTTCGACCTGTTTGCTTCATCGTGACCCACTTAAGTAGATTATGGGCAAGCGGAAGCCACCCGACCCCCAGACTCACTTTTGACAAGCCCCGAAGCAGGAACCTCCGAAAGTTTCGATTGTTTTTGATTTGCCCAAACACGCTTTCCGTCTCGGTCATACGCCGCACGGACAGCGCATAGCCTTTCTCACTTCGCAGCACTTCCCGTGCCTTCTGCTTATACTCAAAGTAACGAATGCTCACCCGGATTTCGCGATTCCCCTTGGCCTTCGTACACTGCGCTTTCAACGGACAATCGGCACAGTTCAAACTGCGGTAATGGCGAAGTTGGACCGAAAAGCCGCCATCGGTTCGTTGCCGACTTTCCGCGTAAAAGACCAGCGTCTGCCCGTTCGGGCATTTCCATGTATCCGATGCAGTATCGTAATGCCAGTTATCGATCTTGCTGACATCCGTTCGCCATTTCTTCGTCTTCTCCTGGTGATATGTGCTGTATTTGACCACGGCCTCCACGTTTTCTTCTTCCAGATATGCGTAATTTTCTTCTCCACCGTACCCCGCGTCGGCAATCACTGTCTTGGGCAGCCGGCCGAGTGTGGCTTTCACTTTCTCCAAATGGGGCTTTAAGCAGCGCGTATCCGTTGGCCGTTGATGCAAGCTGTAGCCGACAATAAACTGGTTTTCGGTTCCGATTTGAACATTGTATCCCGGTTTTAACTGCCCGTTCTTCATAGGGTCTTCCTTCATGCGCATAAAGGTGGCGTCCGGGTCGGTCTTGCTGTAACTGTTCCGTTCCCCGAGCACGGCTTGCTGATGCTCGTATTTCCGCAAACGCGGCAGCATATCTTTGCGCAGCAAACGAACCGCTTTTTTCAGCGGCTTGTTTTTCGGCTGTTGTTGCAGTTTGGCCTCTAACTTTTGTACAGCTTGTTCCAATTTTTCGCTGGTGACTTGCGCGTCTTCCCCTAACTCCAGTAGGTCTTTCCCTTGTGCCGCCTGTTCTTCTTCCTGCTCAGCGGCTTCAATGGTGGCAAACAGCGTTTTGACTTTTTCCTCCAGCTTGGCTTTGTGCTTCACGACTGCTTTTCCCCAGACAAAGGTGTACCGGTTTGCATTGGCTTCGATTTTGGTTCCGTCGACGAAGTAATGCTCCAGTTTGATGTACCCTTCCTCGGCCAGAAGGCTCAGAATGGACGTAAAGATCGTTTCCAGCAAGTCTTTCATGCGCTCGGAGCGAAAGCGGTTGATGGTGCGGAAATCCGGACGTTGTCTGGCAGCCAGCCACATAAACGGGATGTTTTCCCGAACCGCCTTGGCGATCTGGCGGGAAGAGTAAATGCGTTGGGTGTAGGCATAAATGATGATTTTGGTGAGCATTTTCGGATGATAGCTATGACGGCCGCCGCCGGGATAAGCGGCTTCAAAAATGCGGTCATCCAGTCGATTCACCGCATCATTCACGATACGTACCAGATGATTCTCGGGAATATCTTCTTCTAAATCCATTGGCAGACAGAGTTGGTCCATGTTATATTGAATGTACAAAAGAAGCCCTCCTTGAATGGTTGCTCGTCACTTCCATTTTACCAAGGACTGGCTTCTTTTTGCTTGACAATATGAGAAAAACGGGGTTGTGAACTGACCCCCGTCAAGTAGACAGTACAAAAAATAAAAATCGGTTAAGCGGC
>ERZ777010.1736-NODE-1736-length-13017-cov-77.582395_pt1 | contig 13017 bp, 17 predicted proteins | sample MGYA00374963_ERZ777010 | MGnify/ENA primary metagenome ERZ777010 (study PRJEB29309, sample SAMN06268256) | bioreactor metagenome | isolation source: Joint BioEnergy Institute, California, USA | place: USA:Joint BioEnergy Institute, California, USA | collected...
GTCGCGCAGGGTGGTGAGGGTGGCGTGGTCCATGGCCTGGGGCTCAAGCGGCCGCCTCGGGCGGGTTGGCGGCGGCCAGATACGCCAGTGCCGATGCTTCCGAGTCCTCGATGGCAATCTCGACCGCGCGTTTGGCGGCGTCGATGAGACGGGAGGCGCGTTGGCGCTGCTTCACCATCTGACGCACCGCCGTCTGGTAGGTGGCTTGATCGGTGATCAGTGCCCGCGGTACCGGCAGATTCAACAACTCGCGTTCATCGAAGCGTGGGTGATTCGAGCCGTCCTGGGACCACTTGAAGACGATCTGCGGCAAGCGAGAGCGCAGGTAGATCAACAGCGCTTCGACACTCAGCGTTGTTCCCTTCTTCGGCCTGAGGACGATGAACTCGGTCGAAGCAACTGCCGTGATCCCATCATCGCTCGGCAGCACAACGGCGATTTCTCGCAGGTACGAGCGCAGACGCGAAACAACCAAGTCGCCAGCGGCAATGCACTTCTTGGTGCTGGCGATCTCCTCAGGCGCTGTCGTCGGCCTTGACGGATCAAGGAAAGGATCGAGTGCGTCGGTCAAGTCGTAGTTCCGAACCGGCAATCCTGCTGCCTCTGTTGGTTGCCAAAGATCGCGGATCGAGTCAAAGAGATCTCCGACACATACGTCCGACAAGGCACGCAAGTCCATCAGTGCCTGGACCTTCGCCGGGTGGAAATACTCCGCATCGAAGCGTCCCGCCGCGAAGGCCTCGCAGCTGGAGCGCACATAGCTCAGCGCCTCGGGCGGCGTCCAGGTGTCCAGGCCTAGGGCTTGCAGAAGGGCTTGTTCAGCTTGCTGCAGCAAGTGGCGACCGCTTTCCAACGAGGCAAAGGCGGCATCGACGGCGGATCTGATGGCGTCTTCAAAGCCACCGGAGAATCTGGCGACAGGAATCTGGTCCATGTCCTCCAGCAGCAGCCCCGTCTGCACGGCGCCGCGCTTCCACCGCTCCGTCAGCGATTTGCCGATCGGTGAGGACAGGTAGGCGGCCAAATACTCGGGGGAGATGCTTCGCGGACGCAGGATGGCGAGCTTGCAACTGCACGTGGCTTCGCGCGCGGTCTTGACCAAGCTGGTTTCGCCCACCGTGCCGATGATCGACAGCAGCACGTCCCCTTGTTGGAGGTGGGAGCGCTTCATGAAGGGCTGCTCGAACGCCTCGCGTGTGATGGCGTTGGCCGTAGCCTGCTCGATGAAGAAATGCCCAACGACATCCTGACCGCGGTAGTAGGGGACGCCTTCCTCGACAAAGGACTCGCTGATGGAAAAGTGGTTGCCGTCCGAGACCGCCGCTACCTGCGCAGTTGACTCCAGCCGATGCTTCTGAAGTTGCTCGGCCAGCCGCAAATGCCGACGCTGAAAGAACTCGGCGTCGATGCGCCAGGTTCTTTCCAGCTCTGACAGCTGCTTCTCCGTCACCTCCAGCCCCTTCAACAAGCGCTCATAGCGCACTCTGTCGAAGGGGCTTATCGAAAAAAACTCAAGCCCTCCTTCTTGGCGAACTCGGCAAACGCTTCGGCGATGCCGTCGCCGGTCAACCCGTCGTGGTTGAACAGGTCATGCTTGACGATCAGGTGGCCGTGGCTGTCGAGCATGGGGGCATCGAGATCGATCCTGGCTTTCTCGACCTCATCGGCGCTCGACGCACGCAGGGCCGCGATCTCGTCAAGACGTTTGCGCTCCTCCTCCGCAAGCTTGCCTTTGCGTTCCTGGCTGCGAAGAGATTGCTCCTCCTCATCCAGCGCCCGCCACTTGGCCTGCAGGCGCTCGATTTCAGCAACCTCTTCCGGTGGCATGCCATGACGTACCGCCCGATAGATCTTGCGCCCCGAATTGTCTTTGCTCGGCTCGCGCATGGTGGCGAAGAAGATGGGGTAGTCCTTCTTCTTCGGGCACAACGGGCCCTTGGCCGGGTCGTCGTTCCACTTCTGGACGAAGAGTACGCTGGTCTTGGTGCCGGTGTGTGGCTTGAACACGTTGCCGTGCAGGCCCACCACGGCCAGGATGCGGCAATGTTCGGCGATGTATTCGCGCAGCGCCTTGTCCGAGGCATTGTTGAAACGCCCCTGCGGCAGCACCACGGCCATGCGGCCGCCGGGCTTCAGGAACTGCAGGTTGCGCTCGATGAACAGGATGTCGCGCCCCACGTTGGTCTGGTGCTTGACCTTGACCTTACGGTAGGTGCCATCGGCCATTTTGTAGATGACCTTGTGGCTCGCGTGTAGCGCTTCCGGGAAGGTGGGCGCGCGGCCCGTGGCATCGACGATGTGCTTGTCGGCCGGGTCCACCTTGTTGGCCTTGTCGAAGCTGACCGTGCGGGCCAGGTCGTACTTGGCGAGGATGCGCGTTTCCTTGATGTCGCCGGCGAAAGGCGGGTTGGCCATCAGGATGTCGAAGCGGAAATCGCGGTTCTCGTCCTTGGCCGCGCGCAGCTTGCGCAGGCGCTTCCAGCCTTCGCCGTACACATCGAGCCAGGCTTGGTCCTTGGTCTTCTCGTCCCAGCGCTCGTAGTCCAGCGTGTTGAGGTGCAGCACATTGGTCTGCCCGTCGCCGGCGATGAGGTTGAGCGTGCGGCCCACGCGCACGGTTTTCTCATCGAAGTCGATGGCAAAGACCTTCTCGCGCACGTAGTCCTCGCAGCGCGCGGGCTTTTTCTCGGTGGTGAAGAGGTGGCTCTTGTCCAGGCCCTCCTCTTTCATGATCTGTTCCCACACGTGGAAGATGGCATGCACCGGAAAGCCGCAACTGCCCGCCGCGGTGTCGATGAGCGTTTCGTGCTCCTGCGGGTTGAGCATCTTCACGCACATGTCGATGACATAGCGCGGCGTGAAGTACTGGCCCTTTTCACCCTTGCTGGACTTGTTGATGAGGTACTCGAAGGCGTCATCGACGACTTCGAGGTTGGAGTTGAAGAGCTTGACCTTCTCCAGCGAAGCCACGCACACGGCCAAATGGCTGGGAGTGAGCTCGATGCGGGAACCCTCCGGGAACACGCCTTCCCACTTCTGCTGCGCCTTCTCGAACAAATCCTGAATCTTGGCTTTGAGCTCGGTTTCGGTGTCGCCGTAGTTCTTGAACACCAAGTGCCTCTTGCGGTCGCGGCCGCTTTCCAGTTCGTCGTAGAGCTTGGTGAAGATGAGCTTGAACAGCTCCTCGAATACGTCCACGCCGGCATTGGCAAGGACTTCGTCCTCCATTTCGAGGATCAGGTCCTTGAGGGACTTGCGCTCGTTGACCAGCTTGTCGTGCTTGATCAGGTCGTCGATGGTCCAGCGCTCGGAGAGGATGTCCGAGAGTTTTTCCAGGGCACTGGGGATGCGCGGGATGTCCTCAAAGTAGTTCGGGTCCTTGCGGTGGTAGTAGGAGATCTGCTGCCCGTTGGTCCACACGCCCATCGGGGCGCCAGTGGCGTTGCAGTAGCTCTTGAGCTGCTCCTTGCCGTCCTTGAGCTTGGGCTTCTTCAGTTCGACCAGGATGTAGGGCGTGGTGGTCTTGTCCTTGTCGAAGATGCAGATGTCGGCGCGCTTCTTTTCGCGTCCGAAGGTGACTTCGTACTCCACCGCCATGCGGCCGACAGGGTAGCCCAGATCGACATGCAGCACGCGCAGGTAGAGCTGGCGCACCGCCTCCTCGGGTGTGAGCTTGATCGGCTTGCCGCGCACCAGGCAGGTGACGTAGGGCGCGGCGGCTTTGCCGGACTCTTTGAGCGTGATGCCCGCCTCCAGCGTGGCGATGTGCTCAGACTTGAACTGGTCGAGCCGATAGGCGCTGTCTTTCAGCAGGTCTGCAAGGGTGACGGTCATGTCGGTTTTCCTGAACGCTCGTTGTTCTCTTCGTCCGCGCCCCCGGCGCGCACCCACTCATCCACCTCGGACAGCTTGAACTTCCACAGCCGCCCAACGCGGTGCGCCGGCAGTCCCCGGTGTTCCCGCCAGCGATAGACGGTGTCCTTGGCCACGCCCAAGTGCTGGGCGACCTGCTCGACGGAAACCCACGGTTCTGTGGTCATGGTGTCCGCGCTTGCCAACTGGAAGCGCCTCAAGTGGATTAAACCGGATGAAAGTCTATCAGCGCGAGGGCGCTCGCCCAAGCTTGGCTTCGGGGCGGAACAGCGCGTGAATCAGGGCATCGCGATCAACCCGGAGACCCCGATGCGCCACAACGACCCTCGCGCGGCCTACGCCGCGCGCACCGTGCAGATCCACGCCAAGCTGGCGCGGCTGCAGCAGCCGGCCGACGACCACTTCGGCCACGACCCCGACGCCGTCCACTGGGGCCACGTCGGCGACCTGGGGCGGGTGGAGCAGGCGCTCGACGACCTGCTCGCCATCTTCGACGGTCGGTCCGAGTGACGGAGGCCGCGATGGAAACCCTGCCCAAGCTCACCCCGACCCAGGCCCTGCTACTGCGTGCCGCCGCCCGCCGCGCCGATGGGCGTGTGATTCCGCCCGCCAACCTGCGCGGCGGCGCGCGGGCCAAGGCGATGACGGCGCTGATGCGGCGCGAGTGGATCGAGGCCAGTGACGGGGGCTTCGTGGTGACCGACGCCGGCTACGCCGTGGCCGGGCGCGAGCGGCCCGCCCCGCCGACGGCAGAGGGCCTCCAAGAAGTGGACACCCCTGACGACCTCCAACTTCTGGAGGGCATCCCGGTCCGCCCCGGCACCAAGATCGCCGCCCTCGTGTTGGCGCTGCGCCGCCCGCAGGGGGCGACCAACCTGCAGTTCATGCTGGCCACCGGCTGGCAGCCGCATTCCGTGCGCGGCGCGATCTCGGGCCTGCTGCGCAAGCGCCTGGGCCTGAACGTGGTGCTGACGCACAACGTAGCCGGAGAGCGGGTGTACCGCATCGGCTGACGGTCAGCCGCGCCGCAAGGGGTCGGAGTTCAGGTCCGGCCCTTGGGGTACGCACAACATGCGTACCCTGGCCGTCCTTCCGGTCGCTGGCCGTGGCGGCAGCGCTGGCCTGCAAACCGCAAACCCTGCAAACCTCGGTTTGCACCCTGACGGTGGCGAAGCGCCGCGCTCGCGCCCCCCGTATTGGCTTTCGGCCAGGAAGGACCCGTTTTGCCTGGACATGTGTGCATTCCCCGACCGTAACAATAGGCGGTGACCATCACCACCGTCACCACCATCACAGGCGCGAACTCGATGTGACAGTGGTGATGGTCGTGACGGTCGTTGCTTATTGTTTGCACCGGCGAGCACACGGACATCCACCTGCGGTAGACCATCACACGGGGTCAGGCTCCTGCATCCACGCCGGGATGTCTCGCTGGCCGTGCAGCACACGCCAGACGTCGATGTGGTCCGGGCGCTCGACGTAGAAAACGAGGTGCGGGTAGCGCGTCAGCGGCCATGCACGCAGGCCCGGCAGGTTGAGTTCATGGGCGTAGCGCGAGGAGCCGGTGGCCGGATGGCGACCGATGTGCCCGTAAGCCTTCTCCAGCGCATCGATGAAGCCGATTGCCACGGCTTTGCCCGCCTCACTCAAGTAGTAGGCCACGGCCTCGTCCACATCCCGGTTGGCCTGCTCACGCGGGATGACGGGCTTGGCCTTCACGCCTTGGCAGCGGGCTCGTTGGCTTTGCGCACCCGACCCCGCAGCCCCTCGAAGTAGCTGGCATCAGCAGGGGCCGCCGGGGCCGAGGCCGCTCCAGCCAACAGCAGCTTGCGCAATTGCTGGCGGTCTTGGTCCTTGCGGATCAGTTCACGTATGTACTCGCTGCTCGTGCCATAGCCGCGCTGGCTGACCTGCTCGTCCACGAAGGACTTCAGGGCGTCGGGGAGAGAGATGTTCATCGTGCTCATGGCGCAAGTGTGGGTTCTTTGGCAAAATTTGGCAAGACCTGTATTCCACCCTACCGAAAGAAGGCATCCATGCCCCACCCGAACAACTGCCTGCGCTACTGGGACCTGGCCGACCACATCCGCATCGATGACGCCATTGCCCTGTGGTGTGGCGTGGAGCCTGCCGAGCTCGCCAGTCTGAACTTCGAGACCCAGTGCATGAGCGCCAAGCGGGCCGCGCTGGTCACCGCCCTGCGCACGGAGCGCCTCGAATATGAAGATCTGGGCATCGTCACCGCGCGTGGGCAGGTGTTCAAGGGCGCGCCCATCGACGAGTTGCTGGAGAAGGATCGACTGGTGATCGACAAGGCCAGTCTGCGCAGGTGGTTCGAGCAACTGCCGTTCGAGGATCGCCCAGCCTTCCTGTTTGACGAGGCCCGCCAAGCGGTGCTTCCCGATGGCAGCCAAGCCGCTGAGATGAACAGCCTGAAGGCCATTGCGCTGATGGCGCACCTGCTGGCCAAGTCCGCCAGCAAATACCAGGTCGGCAACCGCCCGAACGCTTCTGCCATCAGCGAGGCCGTCATCCAGGCGGCCGAAGAGCTGATGCCCGGCGACGCGCGCGGCCTGCTGTCCTTCAACAAGAAGCTGGGCGAGGCGCTCAAGCTGTTCGGGCCGGAGATCAATCGGCACCGGACCTGACGATGGATTTTTGAAGTTCAGAAAACCTTTCTGGCTCTGTTGAATTTCAAGTGGGTTGCCGGGCATGAGGGTTGATCACTGCGAAGTCGAGCTTGCCGGCGATCAGGAAGATGACGGTTCTGATAGTGGTGAAGCGGGTGAAGCCGCGAGCGCGGCGCTTGGCGGACTGAAACAGGCCGTTGAGCGCTTCGAGGAAGCCGTTGGTCTGGCGGGTCTGGGCCCAGAGGCTTTTCCTGCGTGGAATGCCGCATCCATCGAGAAGCGCCACGGAATGCTCATTGCCTTGGCGCAGGATGTTTGGAAGACGACTCCAATAGAAGTCTGATGAGGGATCTCTATCAACATGACTGATGGTTTCGTGATCCCGGTGCCGCAGGCGCGGCTGGCCGACTACCGGGTGGTGGTGTTCTCCTGGATCCGCTACCGCTCGCGCGCGCACCGCGACCGGGTCAACGCCAGGGTCATGGCCGACCCGCGCCTGCAGCGCATGGCCGCATCCGACATGCCCTTCGACGGCAAGCGCATGTTCTTCGGCGGCTTCAAGCCCATGGGCGAGTTCTGACCCGGGAGGCCGCCATGCGCGTGATGGTGCTGGTCAAGGCCACGCCCAGCTCGGAGTCCGGCGTGCTGCCGGACCGGCAGCGTCTGTCCGAGATGGGGTGCTACAACGAGGCGCTGGTGAAGGCCGGCATCCTGCTGGCCTGCGCGGGCCTGCAACCCAGTGCCCGCGGCGTGCGGGGCGGTTCTCCGGCAGCGCGCGCAGCGTCAGCGACGGCCCGTTCCCGCACACCGGCGAGCTGGTGGCCGGCTTCTGGCTGTGGCAGGTGCGCTCGCTGGAGGAGGCGATCGAATGGGTGCGCCGCTGCCCCAACCCGATGCCGGAAGACAGCGAGATCGAGATTCGCCCGCTGTACGAGGACGAGGACCTGGAGCGTGCGCTGGCGGTGGAAGGTGACGGTGGATGAGGCGCACGTCCAACGCCGTCCGGCCGCGGCGCCGCGTCAGCCGGTGCCGCGCGCCTGCGCCGGCAGCACCACGATCAGCAGCGTGGCCAGCGGCCCGATGAAGAGCGAGCCCAGCCACCAGCCCAGGCCACTGCGGCCCTTGCACTGGGCCAGGCCGGCGTTGATCAGCGACAGCGTGCCCCAGCCGACGAAGAATCCGGAACCGGCTTCCATGGTGCCTCCGCGAACGTGTGCAGCGGCGATTGTGCGTGGTGCCGGGCCCGCGCGCCACGCCGCGGCGCGCTCAGCCGCCGCCGGCGCGCTCCCAGGAGGCCACCGGGCCGGGCCGCACCCGGAACAGCGGATGGCAGCGCGGTTCGGCCACCCCGCGCCAGCGCTCCAGCACCTGCGGGCTGCGCACGGCCAGCTTGGCCTGCAGGTGGCGCCATTCCAGCGCCAGCTGGCCGGTGGCCACCGGGATGGGCGCCGCATCGGCCGGCGGCCCGAGCCTGGCCGCGTCGAAGGCGTAGCCACGCCGCGCGGCCTCGGCGTGCACCGCGGCCAGGTAGGCGCGGATGGCCGCCACGGGCCGGGGATGTTCGCGGAAACGCTGCAGTTGCGGGTGCCGGGTATAGCCGCGCGTGCGCCCTTCCAGCACCGCCAGCGCCAGCAGCGCCTCGCGCCACAGCGCCACCAGGCCCTTGCCGTCCAGGTAGCACGGATGCAGCGACCACAGTCGCACGTTCTCCTCCCCGATGGCCGTCTCGTCCACCCGCTTGTCCATGCAGCGGACGTGGCGCAGTGGCGGAGCGGCGATCCCTTCCACGCGCACGCCGCTCACCCGGCCCGCCCGCCGCCGCGCGGGTCGGCTGGCCGGATGGTAGCGCCCCGGCCGTGGCCGGGCGTGATGGCCGGCGCGGGCGGGTGGGTCAGCCCACCCTGCCCAGGGACAGCGCCTTCAATGCGGCCAGCCAGCCGGCCAGGGTCAGCAGATGCCGGCCATGGTTGGCGGCCCTCCACTGCGCGAGCGTGGCCTTCACCTCGGCCTCGGGCAGGCCGTCGGCGCCCATCAGCCGGGCCATGGTCGGGATGAAGTAGCCGAAGGTGGCGATGCGCTCGACCAGGACGATGCACGCGGCGGCCAGCAACCAGCCGCGCACCGGCGCGGGCGACCACCAGCCGGCGAAGAACGCGGCCAGGGTCAGCAGGGTCAGCGGCACCGTGGTCACGTACACCCAGAACATCAGGCCGGTGTTCGGCCACTGCCGCGTCGGCAGCCCGGCCCATTGCGGCACCACCACCCGCGCCTCGTACAGGCCGGCGCCGAAGGCGATGCCGAGATTGATGACGAACAGCCAGAGAACGGTTTCCTTCCACATGGCACTTAACGAGAAAGACCTGGAATCCGCCCCCCGTCCCCCGGCGTGGCGTTGCCCGGAGGCGGCCCGCGCCGGCACGGACAGGGAGCGCCCAACCCTACCGGACCGGTGTCCGCCCATGCCTGAATCCTCCTTCACGCCTCGGCGCCGCGCTTGCCGCGGGCCGGCGCCGGTGCTGTGATGCGGGCATGGCCCCGCATCCGCACCAGGCCGACATCCACCGCACCATCGACGCCGTCTGGCGCATGGAGTCGGCGCGCGTGATCGCCGGCCTGGTGCGCATCGTCCGCGACGTGGGCCTGGCCGAGGAGCTGGCCCAGGACGCGCTGGTGGCGGCGCTGGAGAAGTGGCCGGAGGACGGCGTGCCGGACAACCCCGGCGCGTGGCTGATGACCACCGCGCGCAACCGCGCCATCGACCGGCTGCGCCACCTGAAGCTGCGCGAGGAGAAACACCTCCAGGTGGCCTGGGAACTGGAGCAGATGCAGGAGGAGGCGGCGCGGCGCCACGAGCAGCTGCTGGACGACGCGGTCGGCGACGACGTGCTGCGGCTGATGTTCATCGCCTGCCATCCTGTGCTGCCGCAGGAATCGCGCGTGGCCCTCACCCTGCGCCTGCTCGGCGGCCTGGAGACCGGCGAGATCGCCCGCGCCTTCCTCGCCAACGAGGCCACCGTGGCCCAGCGCATCGTCCGCGCCAAGCGCACCCTCGCCGAGGCCGGGGTGCCGTTCGAGATCCCGCGGCGCGAGGAGCTGCCCGAACGCCTGGCGGCGGTGCTGGGCGTGATCTACCTGGTCTTCAACGAGGGCTACGCCGCCACCGCCGGCGACGACTGGATCCGTCCGGCGCTGTGCGAGGAGGCCATGCGCCTTGGCCGCGTGCTGGCCGGGCTGATGCCGCACGAGGCGGAGGTGCACGGCCTGGTGGCGCTGATGGAGCTGCAGGCCTCGCGCCTGCACGCGCGCACCACGCCCGACGGGCGTCCGGTCCTGCTGATGGACCAGGACCGCTCGCGCTGGGACCGGTTGCTGATCGGCCGCGGCCTGGCCGCGCTGGAGCGCGCCGAACGCCTGGCCGATCCGCCGGGACCCTACACGCTGCAGGCGGCCATCGCCGCCTGCCACGCGCGCGCGCTGACCGCCGCCGAGACCGACTGGGCGCGGATCGTGGCGTTGTACGACGCGCTGCTGCGCTGCCTGCCCTCGCCGGTGGTGGCGCTCAACCGCGCGGTGGCGGTGTCCATGGCCGCAGGTCCGGAAGCGGCGCTGCCGCTGGTGGATGCGCTGCTGGACGAGCCCAAGCTGTCCAGCTACCACCCGCTGCCCAGCGTGCGTGGCGACCTGCTGTTCCGCCTGGGCCGCTACGCCGAGGCGCGCGCCGAGTTCGAACGCGCCGCCGGGCTGACCGCCAACGCGCGCGAACGCGAGCTGCTGGTCGCGCGCGCGGCGCGCTGCCTGGAGATGGCCGCGGCCGCGGGCTGAAGCGGCCGCGGCGCCCAGATCCGCAGGTGCCAGCCGGACCGGTCCATGGCGCGCGCCACCAGCCACCAGAAGCCGGTGAAGGCCGGGGCGAAGGCCAGCGACGGCAGGTACGGCCCGACCGCGGCGCCATCCACGCGGCGAAGCCGTGGCGGTACAGCGGCTCCCCGGCGCCCCACGCGGACAGCACGTACACCATCGCCGCCGAATCCGTGTAGTCGCCCGGAGTGTTGACCGGCAGCATCGCGGCCACGGTCAGCCCGCGCAGGGCGTCGGCCGGGGTGTAGCGGGTCACGCCACCACCGGCACACCGCCGATCCAGGTCCGGCGCACCGTCAGGGCGTCGTCCAGCAGCACCAGGTCCGCGCGCAGGCCCGGCGCGATGCGGCCCATGCGGTCGTCCACGCCGAGGAACTGCGCCGGATAGGTGGAGGCCATGCGCGCCGCCTCGGCCAGCGGCAGGCCCAGCAGGTGCACGCAGTTGCGCACCGCGGTGGCCATGTCCAGCGCCGAGCCGGCCAGGGCACCCTCGGCGTTGCGCACCACCCCGTCCACCGCGGTGATGGTCTGCCCGTACAGCTGGAAGCTGGGGCTGTCGGCGCCGACCATGGGCATGGCGTCGGTGACCAGGAACAGCTTGCCGCGCGGCTTGGCCGCCAGCGCCGCGCGCAGGCTGGCCGGGTGCACGTGCACGCCGTCGACGATGATCCCGCACCAGCTGTCGCGGTCCTCCAGCGCCGCGCCCACCGCGCCCGGCTCACGCCCCTGCAGCGGCGACATGGCGTTGTACAGGTGGGTGAAGCCGCGCACGCCGGCGTCCAGGCCGGCGCGGATCTCCTCGTAGCTGCCGTTGGTGTGGCCGGCGCAGACGATGGCCCCGCGGCGCACGAGGCTGCGGATGGTGTCCAGCGGCACGCGCTCGGGCGCCAGGGTGACGAGGGTGATGCCGTTGTCCAGCGCGGTGGCCATGGCGACCTCGGCCTCGTCCGGCACGCGGAACTTGCCGGCGTCGTGCGTGCCCTTGCGCGCCGGCGCCAGGTACGGGCCTTCCAGGTGGATGCCCAGCACGCCCGGCACGCCCATGGCGATGGCCTGGCGCGCGGCGCGTACGGCGCGCTCCATCACCTCGGCCTCGTCGCTGATCAGGGTGGGCAGGAAGGCGGTGGTGCCGAAGCGGATGTGCGCGCGGCCGATGGCGGCGATGCCTTCCGGCGTGGGGTCGTTGTTGAACAGCACGCCGCCGCCGCCGTTGACCTGCACGTCGATGAAACCCGGCAGCAGGAAACCGCCGTCCAGGTCCAGGCCCTGGTCCGCGTCCGCATGCTCCGGCGGCACCAGGCCGGCGATGCGGCCGTTCTCCACCAGCACCGCGACGTCGTCGCGGAAACCCTCGTCGGTCAGGACCCGGGCGTTGGCCAGCGCCACTGTCGTCATCACACCGTCTCCGTGACCTTGTTCAGATGCGGGGGCACGTCCGGATTGTGCCCCCGGCGCCGGGCCCGCGCACCCTCCACGCCGTACGCGACGGCCCGGCTCGGCGGCGTTGACACCCGCCCCCCCTCGCCCCGAGACTGCCTGCCGCCCTGCCCATGGCGCCGGCCACGGTGCCCGCGACCCACGGAAATCCGCTTGAGCCCCGCCGCCCTGTCTGCCAGCGCCTCCCTCCTCGCCGCCGACGTCGGCGGCACCCATGTGCGCATGGGCCTGGTCGAGGCCGGTGCGGACGGCACGCCACAGGTGATGGCCTATGCCAAGTATCGCTGCACGGACCATCCGGGCCTGGACGCAATCGCCGCCGAGTTCCTGGCCGATCTAGGCAACCCGGCGGTGGAGGTGGCGGTGATCGCCAGCGCCGGCCACGTGCTGGAGGACGGCACGCTGATCGCCAACAACCTGCCCTGGCCGCTGGTGCCGGCCGCGCTGCGTGCGGCCTTGGACCTGCGCGGGTTGTACCTGCTCAACGACTTCGCCGCGCTGGCGCATGCGGTCGGCCGCCTGGGTCCGGCCGAGCTGCTGCGGCTGTCCGGCCCGGCACAGGGCACGACCGGCCCGTTGCTGGTGCTGGGTCCGGGCACCGGCCTGGGTGCGGCACTGTGGGTCCCGCACGCCGGCCGCGGCCTGGTGCTGCCCACCGAGGCCGGCCAAGCCATGCTCGCCGCCGCCACCGACCTGGAGCTGGAACTGCTGCGGCGGCTGCGCGGCCCGGACCGGCACGTGCCGGTCGAACGGGCGCTCTCCGGCCCCGGCCTGCTCAACCTCTACCGCGCGCTGTGCGCGCTGCGCGGCACCGACCCGGTGCATGCGCAGCCGGACGCGGTTACCGCCGCGGCGCTAGACGGTGGCGAGCCGCTGGCACGCCAGGCGCTGGAGGTGTTCTGCGGCCTGCTCGGAGGTGTCGTGGGCGACCTGGCCCTGGTGTATGGCGTGCAGGGCGTATACCTGGCTGGCGGCATCCTGCCACGGATCGCCGGTTTCCTCGCCGGCAGCAGCTTCCGCGAGCGCTTCCTCGACAAGGGGCCGATGCGCCCGGCGCTGGAGCGGGTGCCGGTACGGCTGGTCGAACACGGCCAGCTGGGGGTGCTCGGCGCCGCCTGCTGGTACCTGGACCAGGCCGTGCCGCGCTGAGCGCGCCCGCACGGCTCAGCCGCCGCGCCGCAGCAGCAGGTCGCGCCAGCGGGTCAGGCGGGTGCCCAGG
>ERZ777010.1767-NODE-1767-length-12784-cov-116.188939_pt1 | contig 12784 bp, 10 predicted proteins | sample MGYA00374963_ERZ777010 | MGnify/ENA primary metagenome ERZ777010 (study PRJEB29309, sample SAMN06268256) | bioreactor metagenome | isolation source: Joint BioEnergy Institute, California, USA | place: USA:Joint BioEnergy Institute, California, USA | collected...
AGCTTTTTTTAGATAAATTATTTCTTTTAGTTCGGTCTCAGTATTTTTTTATATTCGGCAAAAAAAGCCAGCCCATCAAAACTCTGTTATTTGTAAAGTTATATTATTGAGATTACTTTAGTAGCTTTTTTAAACGTACAATTGCTCTTTCATAATTCTTTATTGCTGCATGTTGATAAAAAGTGACAGCCTTGTCCTTATTGCCAATCACCTCGTGATAAACTCCTAAATTATAAGAAGCAAGAAAACTTCCCGTCCCTTTCACACTATCATACTTATCCGTATCCCCGATTTCTAAACATCGAAGAAAAGATTTTTCAATAAGTGGAAATAAATGGATGTATTTGTTAACGTTGCTAAAAATTAAGTCCATATAAAATAAACCGCATGCGAAATGGAAATCTGGGGAATCGACAAATCGGTCCCGCTCAGTTTCAATTAATTTCAAGCCTTTCTCGAACGATTTATTTCCTATAATCGTATATAAATAATCAATAATGAAACTATGACGGTACCATGATCTCAATGGAGCAAGATGATAACTCTTTTCAAAATATAATTCTGCTTGTTGCAGTTGTTGCCGCAACTTATATTGTTTTCCTACTTGATACAAAACATAATCATTAAGAGGATCTCTTTCCAATTCTAGCAACAACAACTTGAGGTTTCGATCCGTTTTGTCTGTATAAACATATCCATCGTGATACACTTCTATATCCAAATTTTTTCTCGGTAAATCAGACTCTACCTGCTCATGAATTCTTCCGACATATTTCACCCCTCTAGGCAGCAACCGTGATAGATAAGACTGCGCATACCTCTTCTCACCATCTTGCATAAACTCATCAATTATTTTAATCCGCCCAATTACTTTTCCATTTTTTTCTATAAAATTACGTATAACGCTTCCGCAGTCATTCATAATATATTCATCCGCATCTAATACGAAGTTCCAATCACTCGTGGATTTTTCAAGTGCATAATTCCGGGCAGCGGAAAAATCATTCACCCATTCAAAATCGAATACTTTCGCACCAAATGAATAAGCTATTTCCTTTGTACGATCGGTAGATCCTGTATCAACAATGACCATCTCATCAACAATACCTTTGACACTTTGCAAACAACGGCTAAGATGTCGCTCTTCATTTTTTACAATCATGACTAATGCTAATGTTGTCAAGATTTCACCCCATAAACTTTGATACATTCCTTTAACGCCTCCCGCCAATGCCTTAATTCCTTAAATCCATTTAATCGTAGAGCCATATGATCCAATACAGAATATGGAGGGCGTTGAGCAGGTCTTGGATAATCTTTTGTTTTACATGGATTAACTACTATATTAATACTGGCCTCTTCGAAAATGGCTTTTGCAAATTCATACCAAGAACAATGACCTGAATTAGAAATATGGTAAACTCCATATTTTTCAGTCTGAATAAGTTGAAAAATGCATCTAGCCAAATCAACTGCATAAGTTGGACATCCAATTTGATCATCAACGACAAACAACTGTTTTTGTTCTTGCGCTAGCTTTAACATTGTTTTCACAAAATTATTTCCATGTTTCCCGTAAACCCATGATGTTCGAATAATAAAAAATTTAGAGTGAAGGTCTCTTACAAACTGTTCACCGGCTAGTTTACTTTTTCCATATACGCTTATCGGATTCGTAAAAGCAAACTCGTTATAAGGCACGTTGGCGGTGCCGTCAAACACATAATCGGTGCTTATATAAACAAACTTAGCACCTATATGCTCTGACGCTACGACTATGTTTCTTGTTCCGTATGCATTAACTAAAAATGCTTGATCTGGTTCGGATTCTGCTGCATCTACTTTTGTATAAGCAGCAGCGTGGATAACGACATTAGGTTGGATATGGTCAATAACATTTTTCACTTGCTGAAAATCCGTTATATCGAGTTCTGCTCGTCCATATCCATATACTTCATATTTCATCTCTTTTAACAATTTGACCATTTCTGTGCCTAACTGCCCTTTCGCACCAGTAACTAATATTTTTGGTTTACTCATTCTCTTTCACCATATTGCTTTTGATAATAAGCCATGTACTCTCCAGACTTAATACGTTTCCACCAATCTGGATTATTGATGTACCATTGAATCGTTTCCTCAATTCCCTTGTCAAACGTATATTGTGGTTTCCAACCAAGTTCTGTCATAATTTTCGTAGGATCGATTGCATAGCGGCGATCATGCCCTGGACGATCCGCTACATATTTAATTAACGACTTTGAAACTCCAAGTTTTTCAACAATTAAATGGACTATTTCGTTATTTGTCCGTTCATTATGTCCGCCGATATTATATACATCTCCTGACTTGCCCTTATGAATAACTAAATCAATAGCGGCACAGTGATCTTTAACATGAAGCCAATCGCGAATATTTTGACCATCACCATAAATAGGAAGATCTTTACCTTCTAATGCATTTGTTATCATTAATGGAATTAGCTTTTCTGGAAAATGATATGGTCCATAGTTATTCGAGCAACGTGTAATATTCACATTTAATTCATATGTTTTATGATATGCTCTTACAAGTAAATCTGCACTAGCCTTACTTGCTGAGTAAGGGCTGTTTGGAGCAAGCGGCGTTTCTTCCGTAAAATACCCTGTATCTCCTAAACTGCCATACACTTCATCGGTAGAAATTTGAACATATTTTTGGATATTGTTCGCCTTCGCGACATCCAACAATACCTGAGTCCCCAATACATTTGTTTTAACGAAAATATTTGGGTCAGAAATACTGCGATCCACATGCGATTCAGCAGCGAAATTAACAATCACATCAATATGATGAGACTTTACAATATAATCAACGAGTTGATAGTTTCTAATATCACCTTTAATAAAGACATACTGTGGATTTTCTTGAATATCTTTCAAATTTTCCAAATTACCAGCATAAGTTAACAAGTCGTAATTAACGATTTTATATTCAGGATATTTATTTAACATATAATGCACAAAATTGCTGCCGATAAAGCCTGCTCCGCCAGTTACTAAAAGATTCATAGAGTTCTCTCCCATACAAAATTAATTTCTGCATCCGCTAACAATGGATGATTTGCATCTTTTTCCGAAAGAACAGGGTCAGTTACTGGCCAATCAATCCCTAATGACGGATCATTCCAAAGAATGCCCCGATCATGCTCAGAAGAATAGTATTCATCGACTTTATATTGCACTTCTGTATTCTCTACTATTGTACAAAAACCATGCGCGAATCCTTTAGGAACTAACAATTGTCGTTTATTGTCCGCACTCAAAATAAATCCTTGCCATTTTCCAAACGTCGGTGACCCTTTACGAATATCAACGATCACATCATAAATCGCACCGCGAGTAACACGAACAAGTTTTGTTTGGGCTTTCGGATTTAGTTGATAGTGTAACCCTCGAATCGTCCCCGCTTTTACGGAAAGAGAATGGTTATCTTGCATAAACCGAAGGTCGAAACCTAATTTACGAAATGTTTGTTCATTATAACTTTCCATAAAAAAACCGCGCCCATCTTTATATACAATAGGCTCAAATATAACCGCTCCATCCAATTCGGTTTGAATAATCCTCATATCATTTCATCCTTCAATATTTCATATTCTTATTAAACAAGCTACCGAAATCGACATCTTTAGCAAGTTCATTGGCTCGCAAATAGGATACATGCGTACCGGCATCCGTCCACCATCCATTCAAAATATCGTACGTTAGTTCATTTCGTTTAATGTAGGCATTATTCACATCCGTAATTTCTAATTCCCCGCGTGCGGACGGTTTTAACGTTTTAATAATGTCAAATACTTTAGCATCATACATATAAATTCCCGTAACTGCATACCGGCTTTTTGGGTATTTTGGTTTCTCCTCAATACTTTTAATGCGATTTCCTTCAAGTTCAGGCACTCCGAACCGCTCAGGATCTTCCACTTTTTTAATTAAAATTTTCGCTCCTGTTGCCTGTTTTTTAAAGTTTTCAACATAAGGAACAATGCTGTCAGAAAATACATTATCCCCTAAAATAACCGTCATTAAATCATTGCCGACAAACGCTTCACATAATCCTAGCGCTTGTGCAATTCCCCCTGCCTGATCCTGCACTTTATAGGTCAACTGAACATCAAATTCAGAGCCGCTCCCTAAAAGATTCACGACATCTCCCATGTGCTCACGCCCAGTTACAATTAAAATATCACGAATATCCGCCTCTTTTAATTTGTAAATGGTATGGTAAATCATCGGATATTTACCGACTGGCAACAAATGTTTATTCGTTACTTTAGTAAGAGGGTAAAGGCGGGAACCTGTCCCACCTGCGAGGATGATGCCTTTCAAGGTTATCCCTCCGATTATTTCTCATGGCTAAAAACGTTGTTATCAAATAGATTTTTTAGTTTCTTCATCACTGCTTCCGAACTATAATTGACCTGAATATGTTTTTTACTATTTTCAACCAATGTATTCCATAAATTAGAATCATAATATAACTTTACAATATGTTCAGCAAAATTATATTTGTCATCTGCAATAAGAACATGCCTACCATTTTCCAAATTCATTCCTTCTGCTCCTATTGTCGTAGTAACCACAGGAATGCCGGAGCTCATAGCTTCACCAATTTTCCCCTTCATACCTGCACCGTACCTCAGTGGAACTACTGCTACTCTGCAACTCTGCAAAAAAGGCTGAGTATCCGGCACATATCCAGTTACAATAATATCTTCATCGTTCAATTTAATAATTTCATCTGACCTGTTCCCTACAATATAAAATTTTAAATCCGGTATTTTTTCCTTTACTAAAGGCCATACTTCACCAACAAAATAGTTTATAGCATCAATGTTAGGAATATGATTAAAATTCCCAATAAATAGAAGATCCTTTCTACTCTCATAACTATTAGTATTTAATAAATTGTCATGTATATTAGGAATTTCGACAATGGTAAAATATGGATTTTCCCTTTTCAGAACCTTTGAATCTTCTGATGTAACAGTGATAATTAAGTCTGCTTTAGAATATATATTTAATTCCCTATTCTTTGTTTGTATAGCTCTTTCATATAAGTCTTTATTATCGTGAATTTCAGCCATCCGCATTTCTCTTAAATAATGAATATCAACAGTATCGATAATTATAAAAGATTTAGGAGATATTCTTTTTATAATATCTAAACATGCCTCTGCAACATCATAGAAAGATAACCAAACAACATCATAGAATCGGAGGGATAGAATATAATTTAAATCTAATTCCATTCCCGATTGAACCATTCTATTTGAACCAGAAGCATATACTTCTATACCCATCCTTTCTAAGATATCAACATATCTTTCTTGTCCTTTTCCATTAAGAGCAATAAATGTAATAAAGTAACCAAGTTGCTTCAACATTTTTATAATATTAAACAAGCGAAGAGATCCAGAAGCTTTATCATACCAAGGTAAAAGTTTATCTATTATTAAGATATTTTTTCTACTTCTGTTTCTAATAGCTGCATTATGAATATTTGAGACATTAGGATAAAAATGCTCTTGCAAAACACCACGCCATTTATCTACAAATTTAGCATGATTTATCATTTGATATTTCTTCATTCCAGAAGATAAGTCTGTTCCCGCTGTAATTCCCTCATAATGAATTACTTCTGCTCTTGGATTATAAATAACTTTATATCCTAAAGCTCTTACCGAAAAACATAAATCAGTATCCTCATAGTACGCAGGAGAATATCTTCTATCAAATCCTCCAACTCTATTAAATAACTCTTTTGGAATTAGCAAACATGCACCTGAACAATAATCTACCTCTTTCACAAAGTTATATTGCGGCCTAGAAGGAATATCCCCTCTTCCATAGTTCCATTCTGTACCATCACTCCAAATAATCCCCCCAGCTTCTTGTAAAAGACCAGTTGGATATATTAACTTAGCACCAACAATTCCTATACAGGAATCGCTCTCAATCGTTTCAATCATTTCTTTTAGCCAATTCTTTTGAGGAACTGTATCGTTATTTAAAAATACTAAATATTTGCCTTTTGCAACTCTTGCACCTTGATTACAAGCCTCTACAAATCCTAGGTTAGATTTATTCTTAATAACGGTAATTTTTTCACTCGCTATTTTATTAAGATAAGCTTTAGTACCATCTGTTGAAGCATTATCAACAATAATAATTTCATATAAACTTGGATTAGTATTTCTAAAAATACCTTCTAGGCATTGTTTTGTAAATTCTAATTTATTATAGACAGGAATAATTATCGATACTTTAATGCTGTCTCTTTCATTAATGTATTCATTTTGGGTGTTGGCATTTTCTAGATTATTATAAAATTGTTTTCTAGTAATATCCTCAGTATTATGGTCAATTGAGTTAACTATATTCTTCTCATCCCAGACGTCCAATTTACTTTTAATCTCTTCCTTCAACTTTTGGACACTATCATCCTCTTCATTTAACATGTTTATATATCTATATGCCAATTCATATTCTCCATAAGCCGATAGAACAAAAGCAATATTATAAATCGTATCTGCATTAGTACGGTCTAATTCAAAAGCTTCTTTTAAATAAGGAATTACGTAATCGTGATTGCCTATATAAAAGTTGTGAATTGCTATTTTGTGTAATATCTCTATAGGTCTTTCAAATACCAACTTAATTAAATCAAATATTTCATTAAAATCATAATATTTATTCAAAGTGGACAATTCATCCAAAAATTCCTCTTTTTCATTAATTTGTTTCAGCAATCCTAATAGCTTTTGATTTACTGCTTCACCTTTTACAATGAAATAATGCGCCTCTAATAAGGATTTTATATTTTTGCCATACAATCTCTCAAAGTCAGAAATAAACTTTCTATCGTCATCGTTCATAAAGGTAGATAAACCAGTAATATTCCATTTTATATTTAATTGTTTAAATAATGTCTCTAGTTGTACATAGGAGTAGCAGTTAACATGATGAATAAATGGCTGTTGACCAGAAAGAATTTGCTGTATAACTTTATAGTAACCAATGTTCAAAAATTTACCTAGAAAAATGCCACTTTCTTTTAAAAATGATATTAATCTCCTTATCAACTCCTCCGTTAATAACAATTCATCATCTGTAAAAAGAATTAAATCAAATTTTATATTAGGCACATCATTAATGTTTTTATAGATATTCCCCAGTTGTTTTGCTTCATTTAATTCGGCTTCATTGGTTTCAACACCATATAGTCTAGCATTTTTAAAACGATTTTTTATTTCAAGTAATGTTGCTCCAGCTTGACAACCTATTTGTAAAACATTTAGCTCTCTATCTAAAGGAAAGTGAACTTGATCTATAAGTTCTTTATGAATGATATATGATGACGAGTCTGTTCCCCATTTTTCTTTAAACTTTTTTTCGTTTTCGCTTAAAATGCGACCGTAAGTGTTCACGTCTTTTTTCCAAGATACACTCCCATAGTGATGAATGAACGTATCTTTGCAAAGCATCAAACGGTATCCTGCTTTACGCAAACGGACAGAATAATCATCATCCTCAAAATTCCCCGGTGTAAACCGTTCATCAAGCAAACCGACTTTATCGACTGCTTCTCTTTTAATCAGCATGCAAAACCCAATGAGTTTTAACCGTTCTTCCCATTTATCAGGATCTGACACATTATAACTTGCAGCAAATTGATGCATTTCATCAATAGACGTATAGTTTACAGGAATGGTTGAATAATAAGTTGCTGAATTAGTTACTGGTCCTACTGCTCCAATATCATCAGAGCTATATAAACATGCCAATAAATTATCCAACCAATTTTTCGTTACTATCGTATCATTATTTAAAAAAAGTATGTTTTCCCCTGTTGCAATCTCAATTCCTTGATTACATCCTTTTGGAAAGCCTAAATTTTCATTATTAAAGATTACCTTAATATTCTTTTGTTGTTTTAACCACTCTACCGTACCATCAGTAGAGTGGTTATCAACAATAATAATTTCATAACTGCCTTCTTTTGTATATTTAGTAATACTTTCTATACACTGCTTTGTATAATCCAATTGATTATGAGTGAGAATGATAATACTAGTTTTCATGTAAGTCTCCTCTTAATCCCCCTGCTGCATCAACCATTTACTATCAGGGTAAATATTTTTTGCTTTTTCCAATATATTGTTTCTTTCCGATGTCATGCCATTTAGTTTCATTAACTCTAATACATATTTATATAATCGAAAATCGTTATGACCAAGATTGATTCCTAAAAGTCCGTACTGAATCGCCTCTATAATTTGGTTTCTGATTGCTAATCCTTCGATAATATTTGCAAAACCTTGTGCATCTAAATCATTAAAATCCTCAATTCTTTGATAGAAGTTTAGGGCTACTTCAATAAATTCGTAACGATGAAGCAGATGCCCAAGATAAAGATGAATTTTATTTTCAAACTTATCTTTTAGGGATATTAATTGTTCGAATAAATCATACTTTTTAAGCTGGAGTGTTCGTTCAATCAGATGCAAATAAAAAGTCTGTTCTGGAATATAATCTGTTTCATTTTCATTTATGATAAATAATAAAAATTCTTTTTCTTTATCATCACTAACAATATTGATTAACAGCCGGATAACCTCTGATTTGTCAGCACTTAGGGAAGCAATTAAAATATCATATAAGTCTAGGCAGCCATTTTTTATATAATTTTCTAATGAAGATATAGAGCTGTTCATTAATGTTGTAATTGCCTCTTCGTATTCACCTTTTAGAATATTGCGTTTAATTTGAAATCCTTTTCTAATAGCTTCGTTTGTTAATTTTGACATATAATAATCCGCAATCGTTGTCAAATTTAGATTAAGAATAATCCTTAATAGTAGCGATATATCTCTTTCATTGGTAAACCAATTTCTTTTTTCAAGGAATTGAATTATTTCATTTTCAGAGTGAAACTTCGCAAATAAACCTAAAACATTGTATAATGCCTCATAGCTCTTGTTGTTAACAGATAATGCACTTGTATAATGATGGACTGCTTCTTGGAGGTTACCTTTATATTTGTAAATATGCCCAAGTAAAATGTGCGGATCATACTCTAAATACTCGATACTCTTTATAAATCTTTGATACTTATGTTTATTGTTCACTAGCTCTGTTAAAACTTCTAAGGCGTCATCATATCTATGCTGCAGGTAGTAAATTTCACCTCTTAAATATTTAAAATCTGGAGTCTCACTGTAAATATTCTCAGCATCACTTATCACATTCAAAGCATCATGAAATCTTTCTAAATATTTCAAACACAAAATAATTTGAACAACACACATAGAAACCCAGTTAAACCTAAAGTCGGGCTTCAACTTATAGGCCTTTAAATAATATTTTAACGCCTCTTCAACTTCTGCTTTGGAAATATATTCATTAGCTAGATTGAAGTAATCAAATCCACTTTCAGAAGAACTTAGCTCTTTTTCAAGCAACGGTGCATTTCGATCATGCTTATTCTTTTCTTTAACAGTTTGAACCATATATCCCGAATGATAAATAATAAAAGGAATAGATTCCGTTATTAGACCTTCTTCCCCCTCTTTTTTGAGCTGTTCATGAATCGAACGGTAATAAGAAATATTCGGAGCGTTTCGATATATTCTTGTACTATTGTGCTGAAGAACACGCTCTCCATACGTCCCCATAAAGTTATAGATTGTTACATCATAACCATCTATATCTTCTTTTGAGTTTTTTAATATCGTTATTAATTGTTGCAAACTTTCCCTATCAACATACTCATCTGCATCAAGAACCAAGATCCATTCTCCATTCGCCCGCTTCTGTGCATAGTTCCTTGCATCCGCAAAGCTATTTGTCCATTCAAATTCATATACTTGATCTACATATTTTAAAGCGATTTCTTTTGTAGAATCTGTGGAGCCAGTATCAACAATAACGATTTCATCAACAATACCATATACAGAATCAAGACAACGTTTTAGTACTTTTTCTTCATTTTTCACAATCATACATAACGATAATAACGGTTTCATGGTACACATCCTTTTTTTAATTAACTCGCTTAAAAAAATATCGTGTCATTCTTATCGTCGGAAAGACACGATACTTTTTTAAACGTCCCTCTTCTAAGAAGAGGGACTTGATTATATTAGCGAAGTAATTGAAGAACTGCTTGTGGTTGCTGATTTGCTTGAGCCAACATCGCTTGTGCTGCTTGAGTAAGGATGTTATTCTTCGTGAACTCCATCATTTCTTTGGCCATCGTGCCACCCTCACTTTCGTGACGGGACCAGACTACATCTTCACCCTCAGCTTTACCTGTTAGGGGCCGGGCACTTCAGATGATATAGGACGATGGAAGAATCCTGTTCACCCTACGGACTTCATCGCCATAGCTTCTCGCCTTAGGCGGTATGTCCTAGTCGTTGAACCTTCTCCACCCTTTCGGGACAGGAGCTTGGCTGCTGGTTGCCCAATCCTTTGACTTCTCAAGCCATCACGCTTGCCGTTTCCAGCTACGTTGTGGCGTCAAAGGCTCTAAGGGGTTTCCAGCAATTCACCCGGTGATACTCCTAGCCGTTTCCAGCTAGGACGACTGTGCCTGTCGCTGCTCAGGCAACTAAGGCATAATCAACGTCACGGATACGAGATTCAGCAGCTGTTAAGTTTTCTGCAGATGTTCCTAAGTTATTAATTGTGTGCTCTAAACGGTTTTGATATGCACCAAGTTTAGAACGTTCTTTAGATACTGCACTAATTGCACTATCAATAGATGCAATAGCTTGGCTAGCTAGTGAGTTTGAACCAACAGATATACTGGAAATCGTAAGTGACGAAGCGTTCATTGTATTAATAGACAACGTAATGATTTGGTTATCGTTTGCACCTACTTGGAATGTAGCACTGAAACCACCGTTTAATAACTTTTTCGTGTTAAATTCTGTAGTATTAGCAATGCGGTCAATTTCAGACAGCAATTGGTTTAACTCGTCTTGGATGTTGTCGCGGTCTGCAGTAGTATTTGTGTCGTTAGCACCTTGAACTGCTAATTCACGCATACGTTGAAGGATCGCATGAGTTTCTGTTAACGCACCTTCAGCCGTTTGGATCAATGAAATTGCGTCTTGTGAGTTCTTCGCAGCCATTTCCAATCCACGAATTTGGCCGCGCATTTTTTCAGAGATGGCAAGACCTGCTGCATCGTCGCCAGCGCGGTTGATGCGGTAGCCGGAAGAAAGTTTTTCAAGGTTTTTTGCAGTTTGTGTGTTGTTAAATGAAAGTTGGCGGTAAGTGTTTAACGCCGAGATGTTGTGGTTAATTCTCATGATTTTTTCCTCCTTGAATTGTTGTTTTTCCACGTCCATGTGGTATGAAAAGAGCCGCGTCGGCCGCCGCTGCTCTTTACATGTTTTATATCGGATTGTTTTTTTGATGTTTAATAGGCTGAAAAGAAAAAATGGGACTTTTTTAATAGAAAAATAAAATGGTTGAACATCCTTGTTTGATTACGGTTTTTACAGCTTCAGACCTCAGGTTTATTTTTTATTGAGCTTTTCTTGAATTTGTTTTAGCAGGTCAAGGTCGGTGCGGGAAGCCGCGCTGTTTTCTGTTTGAATGGCGTCATATATTTCCTTTCGGTGGATGTCGATTTGTTTTGGAGCTTTAATGCCGAGTTTGACTTGATCGCCTTCGATGGCGGTGATGGTAATTTCGATGTTGTCGCCGATAATGATGGATTCGTTCAGCTTTCTTGTTAAAATGAGCACGGCTTCACACCTCCTTCTGTTCCATAAGTGGATGCTTCGTTTTATAAGTAGTGCCTGTTAAAATCACTTGCTTGGCCCGTTTGTTTTTCTGGTTGATGATGATTGGTGCAAGCAGATTGGCGGTTGTGTTTTCGAACGGCTCTTCTACCGTCAAAATCACATAGACGGCGACATCTTGTTCCGACTCGATTTCCAGCTGCTCAATCGTCGCATCGTCTAAGTCGATAGCATAGTCTTTGAAAAATAAAAAAGGAATAGTCATGACAAAAGCAAGTTCCTTTGTGTTGACCGATTGCAAAATAAAAAATGGCGATTCGGCGCCAAATGGCAAAAGCACAAATTGCTTTTCATCTAAAAACCCCGGAATTCCCGATGGAAATTGGATGATGCTGTCGCTTGCGGCTTCTATTTCACCATGATATTTTGTCTTAAGTCTCATGTTCTCACAACCTTCATATGTTCATTTCAAAGTTTGGTCCTTTAAAGGTGAGGTTGGCAAAGTCGATTTTTAATTTTTGGTATTGGGCGATTTTTATATCGACTCTGCCACGGTCGTAATGAATGATCGGCTTATTGGGAATGGCACGAAATTCAGCTTTTTTCAAATGCCAATTAATATCAAGCTTGCTTGGTTCGTAATCAAATTTCACACTGAACAATGATGGAATCCAGCCGACATTCACTTCATACATCGGGGATTCGCTGTTTTCTTTCGCTTGATCAGCCAGCGGGCTGCCGCCGTTTTCAATTTTCATCAGTTCATCTCCTTGCTCTGCGCGGCGGGCAATACCTTCAAGCCAAGCTTGATAGCTTTCCTCAGCTATTTTTTCAATGAAGCGGAACGTGTCAGCTAAATTTCGGTCTTCCCACGCTTTCGTTTGATCGATTGTCAATTTTCCAGGTGTGCGGTTGATTTCCATCGCTATTTTCGCCGGCTGCAAGTCGACATCCGCTTTCGGCTGTTTGATCGACTGCTTTCCA
>ERZ777010.1768-NODE-1768-length-12783-cov-8.372564_pt1 | contig 12783 bp, 11 predicted proteins | sample MGYA00374963_ERZ777010 | MGnify/ENA primary metagenome ERZ777010 (study PRJEB29309, sample SAMN06268256) | bioreactor metagenome | isolation source: Joint BioEnergy Institute, California, USA | place: USA:Joint BioEnergy Institute, California, USA | collected...
GTAAACCCTGCGAGCGAGAAACCCAAATTTGGTAGGGGAACCGTCCCGAAGGAACCAAACGGAGGGACGGATGGCATCCTCGGATGCCATAGATAGATGGCTACCGCTCTTGGTGCGAGGGATGCAAGTCCCGCTTGCAGCACGGGAGAGACAGAACCTGGCTTATAGCATTTCCTGCTGGAACGAGACGCAAACCGTTTGCAAGAAAGCAAACGGTTTTTTGCGTTTACAGGCTGCATAAATTGAAATTGCATTAGCTGTCGGCGATTTTGGCTGACCGCATTTTGGGCAATGCGCCGCTGCGGACAAATCTTTTTAAACCGCCTTTTTCAATAAAATCGGGTTGCAAAAGGGCGTACTAGCATAAGCCTTCCTCCATAGGGTTTAGGGAGGAGGTGAAACACGTGGATCAACTGCGTCTGTTCAGAAACTTTATTGAACAGGCTGAACAGGTGTGGACCAAGGTCGCCCATTCGCCGAGAGGAAAACCTGTCTACACGGTAAACGGCGTAGACTACACACCTTTGCCGCCGCAATACAATACCAAAAGAAAGATTTCCCGTTTTTTTCGCCGCTACTGGGGCCGCAATCTTGCCCAGGCGATGATCCGCAACCTGCAACTTCGGCTGGTGAAGGGAAAATGGTGCATACCGTACCGCGTCATTCCGCCGCTGCCGATGAAGGTGCACTCCCTTCGGTGGAAGCGAAACACTCCCAATCAAAAATTGCTGGCCGCCATCCTGATCGGCGGAAACAAAAAAGTGCCAGTCGATTACCGTTTGGTTCGTTCCGGCGCGACGGCTTCTTTCCAGATTGTAAAGCGCAGCGGACGGGAGCGCGACCTTCGTTACCGCCCTTCCAAAGCAGCTCGTCCCAAAGCGAAACCCAGCGTCAAGACGAGGCAGGGACCTCGGAAAAGACGCCGCTGAGCCCAAAAACGCCGTCAGGCAAAAAGCAGCCGACGACCGCAGCGAGTCTTCGGCTGCTTTTTCTTTTACGGCTACTGTTGGATCGATACACGGTATTCACGCAGCCAGAAATCCATTTGTCCAAGAAAGGCGAACAACTGCGGCGTGCTCATCAACTGGCCAAAGAAGGGGATTCCGGACGCTTCCGCATCCATGGAGGCAATCCTTTTGATGGTGGGCACGTCAATCAGCGGCAGCAAGGGCGAGGAGGGGTCGTGCAGAATCTCCAGCAGCCACTTGCGGGCAGCTTCGGCGTAAGCGGGATTGTGGGTTTTGGGATAGGGACTTTTCTTGCGGTGCAGCACCTCCTGCGGCAGAATGCCTTCCATGGCTTTGCGCAGAATGCCCTTTTCGCGATTGCCGCAAACCTTCATCTCCCAGGGAATGTTCCAGACGTACTCCACGATGCGGTGGTCGCAAAAGGGGACGCGCGCTTCCAGACTGGCCGCCATGCTCATCCGGTCCTTGCGGTCAAGAAGCGTGTTCATGAACCAGTTCAGGTTCAGGTAAAACATTTCGCGGCGGCGCGCTTCCCGCGGATCTTCCCCCGGCAGGTGGGGAACTTCATTCAATGTCTCCTCGTACCGCTGCGCCACGTATTCTTCCGGCCTGACCCAATCCCGCAGTTCGGGGGCGAGCCAGGATGCTCTCTCTTTTGTCGCCAGCGCCCAGGGAAACGTTTGGGCATTCAGCAACTCTTCCCGGTGGAACCAGGGATAGCCGCCGAAAATCTCATCGGCGCACTCTCCAGAGAGAACCACGGTCGTTTCCTTTCGCATTTCCCGGCAAAACAGGTAGAGCGAGGCGTCGATGTCCGCCATTCCCGGCAGGTCGCGGGCAAGTGTGGCCGTGCGCAAGGCGTCGATCAGCTCATCCGTGTCAAAGCGGATGACGCGATGTATCGTGCCCAGATGGGAAGAGACCAGTTGCGCGTAGGGAGCGTCTTCGTCCGGTTGAAAAAGGCTCGACTTGAAATGGCGGGAATTGTCCACGTAATCGATGGAGTAGGTGCGCAAGGGGCTGCGTCCCTGGGCGTGGAAGCAGGCTGCGGTCACAGCGGTGATGGCACTGGAATCCAGTCCGCCCGAAAGCAGGGTGGCCACCGGAACATCGGCGACCAGCTGGCGGCGGATCGCGTCTGTTACCAGTTCTCTGACGCGCTCCGCGGTGCGCGGCAAATCGTCTTCATGCGGCTTGCTTTCCAGGCGCCAGTAGCGGCGCCGGCGAATGCCCGCGCGCGTGACAGTAAGCGACCAACCGGGCGGCACTTCATGCACATCGTGAAAAACCCCGTGACCCGGCGTGCGAGCCGGACTGATGGCAAATACCTCCGCCAGTCCTTCCCGTTTCAAGATTGGCTGTACCTCGGGGTGAGCAAGCAGGCTTTTCAGTTCGGAAGCAAACAGGAACGAACTTCCCCGTTGGGCGTAAAACAGCGGCTTGACTCCCATCCGGTCCCTCGCCAAAAACAGCCGCTGCGCGTTTTCATCCCAAATGGCAAAGGCAAAAATGCCGTTGAGCCGGGCCGGGCAATCTTCTCCCCAGCGCAGATAGGCGTGCAGCAGCACTTCCGTATCGGAGTGGGAGCGAAACGCATGCCCCGCCGCCAACAATTCCTGGCGAAGGTCTTCCGTATTGTACAATTCGCCGTTGTAAATCAGGGTGCAGGTGCGTCCCTGATGGGATCTGGTCATGGGTTGCCCGCCGCCGGAAGGGTCGACCACGACCAGGCGGCGATGGCCGAAAGCGACGTGATCCGAAAACCAGTAACCTTCCGCATCCGGCCCCCGATTGCGCAGGCAGTCGGTCATCCGGCGCAGTACAATCTGCTCCCGGGCAAGGTCTTTTTCCCAATCCAGCCAACCGGTAATTCCGCACATTTTCATTCATCCTTTCCCTGAAGCGTTGCACACCCATCCTATGCCAGGAGCCCAGAAGTATTGTCTGTCCGGAAGGAATTGGAAAATAAAGGTGGAATGTTTTCCTACACCGCATGGAATGGGGAGGTAACAGTGGAGAACCTGACGATCTTGCTGATCGAGCGCATGGGAATCCTGCTTACATTTGCCTTCATGCTCACGCGAATTCCCTTGTTTCGCAAACTGCTGGACAGGGAGCGGCATGTCGGCACGTCCATCACGTATTCCATTCTGTTTGGCCTGTTCGGGATCGCCGGCACATACGCGGGCGTCGTGGTCAGGGGAGAATCCTACTTTCCGGGCTTCTGGATTTTTGCGCTGGGGGAGGGGGAGATGATCGCCAATTCCACGCTGGTGGGGGTTGTCATCGGCGGTTTGCTGGGAGGACCGCTCGTAGGTCTTGGCGCAGGGGCGATCGCGGGGTGGCACATTTACGGACTGGGCGGTTTTGCCGCTCTTCCCGTCGGCGTTTCGGTGCCGCTTACGGGACTTCTGGCCGGCTTCATCGCGCGCTTTTTCTCCCAGGAGCGGGTGATCTCTCCCTCGAAGGCCCTGTTCATCGGGATGTTTGCTCCCGTGCTGCAGATGTCTTTGCTCTTGATTGCCGGACCGCCCGATCTGGCGCGCACCGTGGTGAATGTGGTGGGAATCCCGATGGTGCTGACCAACAGCATCTCCATTGCAATCGTGACGACCATGATTCACGTTGCCCTGAAGGAGGAAGAGCGTTCCGCCGCGATGGAAGCGGAACGGGCATTTACCATAGCCGAACGCATTTTGCCACATCTGAAAATGGGACTGACGCCGCAAACGGCACAGGCGGCGGCACTGTTGCTGCAGCGCGAGGTGAAAGCGGCAGCCGTGGCCGTAACCAATCGGGAGACGGTCCTCGCCCATGTGGGAGCCGGGGGAGACCATCATCTGCCCGGTGATGCGATCAGGGGGTTTCTGAACCAGCGCGTCCTGCACACCGGCCTGATGGAGAAAGGGCTCAACCGGGAAGTGCTTTCCTGCACGCGCAAAAACTGTCCCTTGCAGGCGGCCATTCTCGTGCCGATCCGTGAAGGGGAAAGTGTGGTCGGGTTAATCAAGCTGTATTTCAAGCGGCCGCAGCAGATCGGCAAGGTGCAGGAAGCGTTGGCCAAGGGACTGAGCAATCTGATCTCCAACCAGTTGACGCTCGCCTTGACGGAAAAGATGAAAAACCTGATGAAGGATGCCGAATTGCGGATGCTGCAGACCCAGGTCCATCCCCACTTCCTGTTCAACACGCTCAATTCCATTGTGACGCTGATCCGCGTCGACCCGCAGCTTGCCCGCCACATGACCATCCAATTGGGAAATTTTATCCGCCACAACCTGCGGATGACCTCCAACCAGCTGATCCCGGTGAAGCAGGAACTGGACCATTTGTACACGTACCTGGAGATCATCAACATCCGCTTCTCCGAACAGATGACGGTCCACTGCGACGTGGCCGATGGGGTGGAGGACGCGCTGATTCCCCCCGGAACGTTGCAGCCGTTGGTGGAGAACTGCATTCATCACGGGCTGCGCGACCGGCAAAAAGGGGGAGAGGTGCGGCTGGTGGTCCGCAAATGCGAGGACAGGGTCTCTTTCTGCGTGGAGGACAACGGGACGGGAATCCCCGCGGAAAAGCTGGAGATGATCGGCAAAGTGCCATACGAGAGTTCGGCCGGCAATGGCATTGGCGTATACAACGTAAATCAGCGGCTCGTCAGTCTGTTTGGCCCGGATGCGGCGCTTGTGTTTGCCAACAGGCCGGAAGGAGGTTGCAGGGTGACGTTCTCCATTCCTGTGAACAAAGAGGAGGCGAATGGATGGCGATACGCGTGATGATTGCCGAAGACGAGCGGCTGGCGCGCGAAGAGCTTCACTATTTGCTGCAGCAGGAACCGGACGTGGAACTGCTTCCGCCAGCGGCCAACGGACGTGAGCTGTTGGAGATGGTGGAAAGGCATCAGCCGGATGTCGTGTTTCTCGACATCAAGATGCCGGATCTGGAAGGAATGCAAGCGGCCCGCATGCTTGCCGCCCGCAAGCAACAGCCGTTGATCGTCTTTTCCACAGCCTACGAAGATTACGCGGTGGAAGCGTTCAAACTGTATGCGGTCGACTACCTGCTGAAGCCCACCGATCCGAAACGGTTGAAGGAGACGCTGCAGCGGGTGCGCGAGCGGCTGGACAAGAACAGAGCCGAATCAGCCGCTGCGGCGCAGGGAAAACGGCCCAAACTGCTGGTGGAGGAAGACAACCGCCTGGTGGTCATCGACCCCGCCAGCATTGTCTACGCCGTTCGTGAAGAGAGGCATGTGCGGATCTGCACGCAAAAGCAGGATTACACGGTCAAACTCACCCTTGCCCAGCTGGAGGAGAAGTTGCAGGCTTACGACTTTTACCGCACGCACAAGAGCTACCTGGTCAATCTGCACTATGTAAGCGAGCTGGAACCGTGGTTCAACGGGGCCTACAACCTGACGGTGAAAGGGGACAGCCGCACGCGCATTCCCGTCTCCCGCACGGCCGTCAAAGACCTGTTGAAAAGATTGCAAGGCTAAAAATCCCGCTTCCGACAAATCAGGCGGGATTTTTTGCATTTCGCGCCGGTGTGGCGACATCATAGGTCGAAAATCACACTCCGTTCACAAAATTTTCTATAATTTGGTAAGCGCTTTCAGCTGATGCTTGACTCCATTCCCAATATTCAAAGGAGGTATGTGTATGTCGGATACGGTGATTCCCACCCAGCGCAGCGGGACGAGAAGCGTAGAGGAACAGGATCCTTCATTGACCACCCAATTCGTCACGGATGAAGAACTGGAAGTGGTGGAAGCTTCCTTCCGGGCCCAGCGAAAGCTCAGCTTCACGTTTGGCTTCTACTTTTTCTTTGTCACGTTGTTGATCCCCTTTCTCAGCGGCACCGCCGAATGGTGGTACGGAACCCCGTTGGTGTTTGGCCTCACGTTGAACTTCTGGACGACTCTCCTGCTCTTTCACGTTTTTTACTGGCTGCTGGCTTTTGTGTTTGTGAAACGGGCCAACCGTCTCGAAGAGGAACAGCAGAAGACGAGGAAGTAAAATCGCGTAAAAAAGGGTGTTGATGCATGATTAACTTTTGGGCGATTTTGATGGTGATCCTGCTGGTCGTCGTGACTGTCGTGATCTCGATGAACAGCCGCAAGTTCAACTCCAATACGGCCAACTTTTATCTGGCCGGACGAAAAGTGGGTTTTTTAACCAACGCGACCGCAATCTGCGGCGACTACTTTTCCGCAGCATCCTTTCTCGGCGTGGCGGGAGCGGTCTACGCTTCCGGGGTTGACGGCATGTGGTACGCCATCGGCTTTGGCGCGGCGTTTGTGCCGGTCGTGCTGTTTTTGGCCAGCCCGCTGCGCAAATTTGGCGAATACACGATCCCGGATTTTCTGTTTGCCCGCTTTGGCAAGAGCCATAAGGCCCGCGTTATCGGAGTCGTCATGGTGCAATTGATCTGTATCTTCTATCTGGCTCCGCAGATGGTGGGGGCGGGAAGCACGTGGGATGTCCTGGTCGGCGTCGGCTTCCTGGGGATGACGCCGTATCAGACAGGGGTCGTGGCGACGGTTGCGATCATGATGTTCTACGTCGCCCTCGGCGGAATGAAAGGAACCACGATCAACCAGATGATTCAGTTCTGGGTGCTGTTTACGGCCATGTTCCTGGTCTTTGCGCTGGTTCTCGTCAACGGCGTCGGCAATTACGCAGCGCAAAACGTGCCCCTGACCAATCCTTCCACCGTAACGGTCGCCAAGTTGATGGAAGGGGAGGAAGGAAACCGGATCTACGACAAGGCGAAATCGGTGATGACGCCGGAAGGGTTTGCCAAGGTGGAAGAAGCGGTGCAGCAGGGAGACCCCAACGCCACCGTCACCGTCGTGGTGCCGCAGGCGAACAAGCTTCATCCGGAACGCACAATGGTCATGCAGGAGCCGGGGCACCGCTACGACTGGCTGAACCAGTTTTCCATGGTGCTGGCGCTGGTCCTGGGAACCATGGGCCTTCCGCACATCATGAACCGCTACTACACCAACCCCTCGGGGAAGGTGGCGCGTCTGACCACGCTGTGGGTGCTGGCGTTTGTCGCTTTATTCTACATTATGAGTTCCGTGGTGGGGCTGGGCGGCAGACGTTTCATCCCCGAACTGGCGGGAGCGGACCCCGCGGTGGCCGGTTTGACGGTGGACGGCGTCCTGCTGAAATCCGACCAGATCTTGCCGGTGATGGGGAAACTCCTGTTCGGCGAGTTTGGACTGGGGTACGTGGCGGCAGGTGCCTTCGCTGCGATGTTCTCCACGGTAGGCGGATTGCTGATCGCCTCCGCTGCCTCCTGGGGACATGACATTTACGAAAACTACATCAATCCCAACGCGCCGGAGTGGAAAAAGGTGCTGGTCGGCAAGATCGCGGTTGTCCTGATGTCGCTGTTCTCGCTCCTGGTTGGATTGGGAATTCCCGCGATTGGCCTCGACAAGGCCTACCCGTCCCTGATTGCGATGATGGTGACCTGGGCGTTTGCCGTATCGGGCGGGGCGTTTGTTCCCATGCTGCTCAGTTCCATCTGGTGGAAAAAGACGACGCGAAACGGTGCCATCGCCGGCATGATTGTCGGGGGCGGCGGATCCATTTTCTTCATCATAATGAACATTCTCAAGGAGACGGGCGTTTTCGCGCCGGGAAGCATCGGTGCGACGATCGGAGCTCTGAACTTTCCATCCATCTTTGTCGTTCCGCTCAGCTTTTTGACCATCTACCTGGTGAGCATCGCGGACAAAAACAAAATGCCGGTTTACGTCAACAACATCTGGGCGCGGATCCACGGTTCCGACGAATTGTCGGAGCGCGTCCGGCTGCAGATGCAGCAGGCAGAACAGCGCGCCTGAGCGATTGGGGCCGGAGATCGTTGACAATTGGTGCTTCCGGGCCTGGGAGAACAACAGGCCTGTGATCCGCAGCAGCGAAAAGCGGGTCACAGGCCGTTTTTATTTTGCGAAAACATTTTGCGATCACGCCGTTTGCCCATTCGGGAAGAGGGCTCGATTCTGAAAAAGATATCGTTAAGAGTTTTTGTGTGTCTGACATGAAAAACCGTGATATGATGGAAGAAAAAGGAATGGGGAAGTGGAGCCGCATGAACCACAGCCCGACAGACGCGCGTGAAAGCAGACGGCTTTTTGCCTTGTTGCTGAAAAGAAAAAGGCGTTATCTTTCCATTATGAGTCTGACTTTTCTGACGGTTTATTTTCTGCTGCCTGTGCTGATCGCGGTCGTGCCCGATTTGATGAACACTGCCGTCTACGGGAGAATGACGGTTGCCTGGGTTTGGGCTGTCGCCCAGTGCCTTTTGACGCTGCTGCTCGCCACTTTGTACATCTGGAAGGCGCGACACTTTGACCGGCTCGCGCAAGAAGTCGCAAAAGCCTTGGAAAGCGAGGAAAAACCGTGAATCTCCCGTCTCTCATCTTTTTTCTCGCCGTCATCATCGGAACCTTGGCGATTACCTATTCGGCGGCGAAGCGGACAGGCAGTCCCACCGAATTTTACGCTGCCGGCTATCGCCTAAATGGCGTTCAAAACGGCATTGCCATTGCCGGAGACTACATGAGCGCTGCTTCCTTTTTGGGCATTGCCGGAACCATTGCCCTTTACGGCTATGACGGTTTTATTTACGCCATCGGCTTTCTCGTCTCCTACCTGATTATCCTGTTCTTGATTGCGGAGCCTTTGCACAACCTCGGCCGCTACACCCTGGCCGACGCGGTTGCCGCCCGCTTCGACAGCAAGTTTTTGCGCGGAATGATCGCCTGCAATACGCTGCTGATCTGCATCCTGTATATGTTGGCGCAGCTGGTCGGGGCAGGGGCGCTGATCCACCATTTGCTTCACATCGAGTACCGGACGGCCGTCAAAATCGTCGGCCTGCTGATGACCACCTACGTCGTCTTTGGGGGAATGCTGGCCACTTCCTGGGTGCAGATCGTCAAGTCGATTCTGCTTTTGGCCAGCACCTTTGTCCTCAGCCTGATCGTGTTGTCCCGCTTTGACTGGAGCGTTGCGGAAATGTTTGAACAGGTGAGCCGGGCCACGCCGTTTCGGGATGCGTACCTGTACCCGGGAAATCAACTGAGCGACCCGTGTGAAGTGCTCTCCCTGCATCTTGCGCTGCTTCTGGGCAGTTCCTGCCTGCCGCACATCCTCTCCCGCCTGTTTACGGTTCGGGATGCGCAAACCACGCGCAGATCGGTTTACACCGCCATCTGGATCATCGGGCCGTTTTACCTGATGACCATCTTCCTCGGATTTGGCGCCAGCGCGTTCGTCGGCTTTGAACGGCTGCGGGATGCCGGTTTTGGAGGAAATTTGACGGTGACGCTTTTGGCGGATGTGCTCGGAGGGGAATTTTTAACCGCGTACATTTCCGCGGTCGCGTTTGCCACCATCCTCGCGGTCGTGACCGGACTGGTGCTCTCCGCCTCTTCCGCTTTTGCGCACGACGTATACAGCCATCTCATCCGCAAAGGCATGGCGTCGGAGCGGGAGCAGGTGCTGGTGGCCAAATGCTCCTCCGTGGGCATCGGACTCATTTCGATGTGGCTGGCAATGGACGCGGAAAAGATGAACGTCGCCATGTTGGTGAGCCTCACCTTTGCGGTTGCCGCTTCGGCTCATTTGCCGCTGATCCTGTCCACGCTGTACTGGCGCCGCTTTACCGTACAGGGGGCGATTGCCGGGATGGCAAGCGGCCTGTTGGCCTCCGTGTTGCTGGTATGCCTGGGACCGACAGTGATGAATCCGGAGCATGGCCTGATTCCGCACAACCCGATTTTTCGCTTGACCAATCCGGGGCTCGTCTCCATCCCGATCGGTTTTCTCGGGGCGATCATCGGGACATTGTGCAGCCGTCCCGCTCCGGGTGCGGATGAGCGCTACGACTGCGTCCTGCTCAAAATCCATGCGGGAGAAGGCAGGGAGCCGATGAAGGAAAAAATGGCGCATAAGGGATGAATTTTTGTTCCACGCTAAGGCCAAAGGAGGCGGAACAAATGAAATCCCAAAAGAGCGAGAGCGCGTCTGCCCGCGAACAATTGGACGCCTATGAGCAGGCCCGAAGCGGACTGAACGTTTTGATTGGCGAACTGTGCGAGGCGATGGAAACGAAGGAAACATCTGCTTACAAGCGAAAGGGATACGAGATGATCGCCGCCTACTACGGTCAGCCGGTACATACGGGAGAGTTGATGATGACGCTGGCCGTCGTGCTGGAAGACCTTTTGCACAAGCTGGAAATGACACAGGAGAGCGAGAATGTCACCGCCGTGCGGGACGAATACAGCATACTCAAGCGGGATGAGTAGCCGTCCGGCCGGCAGGGTTGAGCAGGACAGCCGGCCTGTTTGCGGCTGTTTTCTTTTTTTCCGGGCAAAACGGCCTTGTCGGAACAGCTGGGGAAAAATTGCTTGCGAGCCATTTGGAGCCATTTCATAGGACTGCAAGAATCTACGCAACAGCCGCTGAAAATGGTAAGATAGGAGAAAGACAACAGGTGAGCAGAAACAGGAGGAGAACTCTTGAAATACGTGAGTGTGGAACAGGTGGAACCGGGTGACGTGCTCGCCCGCAGCATTTACACCAGTGAAGGTTTGACGCTGTTGCAGGCTGGAGTGCAGCTTACCGTTGGCATGATTAACAAGTTGCGTCGTTTTGGCGTGACCATGGTGAGCATCAAAGACCCTATGCTGGATGACGTGGATGTGGAAGAGATGGTTACCGAAACGACGCGAAAGGACGCGATTCGCAATTTGTCGGCGGCCATTCAATGCGTGCAGTCCGGAAAGGGATTTGACGTGCGCGGCGTGCAAAAGGCCGTTACCGGCGTGGTTGAGGACATTTTGCGCAACCGGCGCGTTCTTTTGAATTTGAATGAAATCCGTACGGCGGACAACGCGCTGTACATCCATTCGCTGAACGTTTGCATGATGTCGACGGTAATGGGAGTAGGACTGGGGTACAATACGAGCCAACTGAAGGAACTGGCGATTGGCGCCCTCCTTCACGACATCGGCAAGGTGAGTTCGGATGCCAACACCCCGAAGGCGGACAAGGCGAATGAAGCGGGGGAAGAACAGGAAAAATCCGATTCCGCCAAAGCGGGGCAGGATCAACCGGATGAGGAAAAGTCCGCTTCTGAACCAGAGGAGTTGCCGGAAGCGGATGAAAAGGAACTGTTGAAGGAGGATCTGAAAAACCACTTTACCTGGCGAGGGTTTAATATTTTGCGGCGCAAGCACGAGATGAGCATTGTCTCCGCCCACATCCCCCTGCAGCATCTGGAATGGGTGGACGGCAGCGGCATTCCTCGCGGCTTGTCCGGCAACCAGATTCACGATTTCGCAAAAATTGTGGCCATCTGCAACTACTACGACGATTTGATTTCTCCGTTGTCCGAAGAACCGGAAACCCTGCCTCCCTATGAAGCGTGCGAGCGGATCATGGGGTTGGCGGAGAAGCGATTCGACATCAAAATGGTCAATCACTTTTTGCGCTCCATCGCCATGTATCCTACCGGCAGTTCCCTCAAATTAAGCACCGGCGAGGTTGGAATCGTCATCGGGCAAAATCGGGGTCTGCCTGCCCGTCCCGTGGTGCGTGTCATCAAGCGCGGGCAAGGCGGGAGCGATCGGGTGGGCGAGGAACATGACATCCGCGATATCGACCTGAGTGAGCATCCCACGATTTTCATTACGGGTGTTTTAAGTTAATTTTTAGGAAAAAATCAGGGATTCTCCTGATATCCTTTTTCTGATTCTTTCCACTACAATAACGGTGTAAGTGAGAAGAACTGGAAAGGATGAGTCCCTATGTCCAAGATATTGGTGCCTGTGGATCATACGGAGCAAACGCTGCAAGCGGTGCGCTTTGCCCTGTCGTATGCAGGGGAGGGCGATGAGCTGACCCTGCTTCATGTGATTCCGCCGTTTCCGTCCAAAAACATCCTGGTCCGAATTGGAGACAAAACCATCCGGGAGTACCAGTTGGAAGACGCAGATGAAGAACTGGCCCCTGTCAAACAGTTGATTGCGGATGCCAAAGTGCCCTGCGCGCTGAAGATTGAGTTCGGCGAAATTCCCAACGTGATTTGCCAATATGCAAACGACGGGTATGACCTGATCATCATGGGGACGCACGGATACGGGCGCGTCAGCGGCTTTTTGATGCAGAGCGTCAGCTATCCAACCATTCACGATGCGAAAATTCCGGTGTTCCTCATCTCCGAGAATACCGATGCGGCCCGTTTTCCGTGGCGCAAGGTGCTGATTGCCGTTGACGGTTCGGATCATGCAAAAGAAGCGGTGTTGCAGGCGATTCAACTCAGCCGCAATCTGGATGTGGAATTCAGCTTGCTGACCGTGGTTTCGCCGCCTGTCGTGCATCCGGAAATGATCGGAACGGCGTGGGCGACCAATGAAACGCTGGAGGAATGGGGCAAGGCAACCCTGAAACCCTACGAAGCGCTGATGCAGGAGAAAAACCTGCGTTTTGAAAGCAAAGTCGTCATTGGCGACCCGGCTTCCGTCATTCGGCAGACAGCGGAAAATGAAGCCGACCTGCTGGTCCTGGGTCACCGCGGCCATGGGGCAATCGCCGGAACGCTCATGGGCAGCGTCACGTTCAAGCTGATCCATCGCGCCAAAGTTCCGCTGCTGATTGTAAAAAAATAATCATTTCGCAAAAGGCTCCCTCTTCGCAAGTCCAGCGAAAGAAAGGCCATAAATCGTTGCGCCAGAAAGGGGCTGTCCAGAAAGTCAGTGAAAACTGAGTTTCTGTGACAACCCCACTTT
>ERZ777010.1771-NODE-1771-length-12768-cov-9.341147_pt1 | contig 12768 bp, 7 predicted proteins | sample MGYA00374963_ERZ777010 | MGnify/ENA primary metagenome ERZ777010 (study PRJEB29309, sample SAMN06268256) | bioreactor metagenome | isolation source: Joint BioEnergy Institute, California, USA | place: USA:Joint BioEnergy Institute, California, USA | collected...
CCGTCGAGAGGCCAGATCACCACGTCTCCGATCGATCCTTCGCCGTCGATCCTGATCGGATCGCCCGCAGCCAGCGACTCGTATTCGGCCTTCAAGTCGGCATCGGGCTCTCTCAGCCCGCCTTCGGTGAACAGCAGGAACCGGTCGAATTCGGGGCCGAGAGGAATCTCGACCTCCGACAGGCCGAAGAGCGCCGTGTGACATCCAGTCAGCCAGGTGACCTGGGGACGCAGGCCGGTGATGACACCGCACGGCCGGGTCGCCTCCGCTTCGATCACCGCCGCCGCCTCCTCCAGGGCGGCGACCATCTCGCCTCGGGCTTCAGCGAACTCGTCCATCCGGGCGCCGTGCAATCCCAGGGAGGCGATGAGGGCGACGACGAATGTGAAGGTCCCCGCCCGGTAAGCCCACTCGGGGATGCGGGCGCGGAGCTCGTCTGCGGCCGTCGCCGCCGCCACCAGCATGAGGGCCACCGGGAAAAAGACGAAGCGCGGCTCGCCGTGAGAAATGGTGCCCAAGATCAGGAACTGACCGAGCGCCGGGATCGCCAGGAAGAGAGCGGGCCGGCGGTCTCCGGCGCGGGCCGACCGCCACACCAACCAGCCGACCGCCACCACGAGCGCCACGCCTCCCACCTGTCCCGCCAGCAGATCGGGTAGGTCGCGGACGTAGTCCACCAGGCCCTCCCCCAGGTAGGCCCGCCTACCGGCGGCCGACGTGAAGGCGATCACTCCCCAGGGCCTCCCGGTGACGACGCTGGCCCAAATGAGATGCGGCAGCAGCAGCGCCACACCCAGGGCCGCGGCCAGCACCGCGGACTTCGACCGCTGCCTGACGCGCTCCCGACCGACGAAGAGCCACGCCACGACCAGCAGCGCCAGGGACAGAACCGCCTGGTAGCGGATGTAGAACGCCGCCGCCGCCAAGACCACCGCCAGATACAACTGCCGGTCGGATGCGGACTCCGACGTCGCCCACCTCCAAAGGAGTAGGGCCACCACCAGCAACAGGCCGGTGGACGGGAGGTCCGTGAGGAACTCCGCCCCGCGTCGGAGGAAGCTGGGAGCCACGGCGAACATGCCGGCGGCGGCGAGGCCGACTCGGTCGGAGCGCATCGTCCGCCCGAGAGCCCACACGGCAACGACGGTCCCGATGGAGAGGACGACAGAGACCAGCCGGAGGGCCGATGCCGACTCCCGCACGGCCAGCACGGCCAGGGCGATCACCGACTGGCCGATTCCGCGATGGAGGTCCCAGCCGGTGTCGGGGGTGCCACGCAGCCAGGCTCGAGCCTTCAGCGCGTACGCCGCCTCGTCGTGGCCCAACTCTCCCCCGCCGATCACGACGCGCGCCAGGACGAGCGCAACAGCGGCGAGGCCGACCACGGCGAGCCATTTCAGGACGGGGGTGTCGACGAGCCGACCGAGGGCCGGCCCGACGACCGCCACGGCGATCGATGCCGCTGCCGCCGTCACGGCCAGAGCACCGAGACGGCCGCCGCTCGCCACCTCGAGGAGGAGTGCCGCAGTTCCGGCCGCGATCGCCCCGACGCGGAAGGGAAGGGCTTCTGGCCGTGACCGGGACGTGACACCCGCCACAGCAGCCGCCACCACGCCGGCGCCCAACACGTAGAGTGCCGGCCGGGGAGACAACCCGAAAGCCGCGGCGGTGGCGTAGACGGTGACGGTTGCGACCGCCGCGAACGCCGCCCCAGCCACGAACGACTCCAGGCCGGATCTTCTCATCGGCGGGTCAGGCCTCGGCCGCCGGGCCGCGGCCTTCCGGCGAGAGGAAGATGTCCGCGGCCGCGAACCCGTCGCCGACGGCTCTGCCTTTGGCGGCGTAGTGGGCCTCATCGACGTGCCAGGTGTGTTCTTCCCCGGACCGTCCGACGGCGAATTCGAAGCGGGAAGTGGAGTACACCGGCATGCCCAGCCCGCTCACGCCACGCATGAATATGGAGTCGACCCGCGCTCTCCTGTGCGGGAACCGCACCTCTTCCCAAGTGTGGCGCCGGGCCACGAACGTGGCACCGGGGACGTATCGGGTGAATCGGTACTCGTTGCCGGATTGGAGGAGATAGGTCCGGTCGAGGGCGGCATCGTAGAGGTGGTAGGTGAGCTTGCCGACCATGGCCGCACCGGTTCGCTCCAACTCGAGCATCGCCTCTTCCATGTAGAGAGGGCCGTAGTAGTCGTCGTCGTCGATCTTGGCCCACGCCTCGGTGGTGGTCTCTTCGACCAGCGCGTTGAGGCACCGGCCGAGCGGCCACGCTTCGGGCATCTCGAAGAACCGGATGCGATCGCCCAGAGCCTCCTCGCCGACTCGACGATGTTCGTCCGAGACCCCGAAACCGTGTGTCGCGACGAACGCGCGGAAACCGACGATGTCCATGCGGCGGAGCGTTTCCAGCACCGGCCCGATTCGATCGGGTCGCTTCGTCATCGCGATGGCAGTCACCCCGAGATGCCGGCACGGAGGGTCGATCCCGGCGGCCTCGAGCATCGTGGCGGCGACGTCGCGAACCGTGCGGCCACGGGCACCGGTGATGCGCGCCAACACGAACTCGGCGTCGACAGATCCATCCGGCTCGCTCAGCTCCACGGGTTCGAGCTCCTCGAGCCGATGAACCGCCGGCACCGAGTCGGCTCCGACCACGAGGTCGGCCCGGTGGTTCCTCAGCTCTTCGGCGAGTCTCCCCGACGGCGAGAAGGCGATGAGCGGCTGGCGGGTGGGCCATCGCAGCCACTCCACCAGGCTGGGCGGCACCGCCTCGCCTCCCACCACGACCACGTCCAACCCGGTGAGGGTCGCCTCATCGATCCCGTCCAGTGGGACGGTGTCGACGGCGGAGGAGAGCCAATCCGGCGCCCCCGAGACCCCCGCTCGTACCGCCGGGAAGACCGGACGGGGTCGGCTCTCCGGCGGCGGCGCCACCGTCACCTTCGGCTCGCGGACAGGTAACCGGATCGAGAAGCGAGCCGCCGCTTCGGCCCTGCGGGCGCGTCGCCGCCACTTGGCGGTTTCCGCTCGTTGCCCAGCGAGTTCCTTCTCTGCGTAGGCCCGGCGCGCTCGCTCGTCGTTGACGAGCTCGATCAGGCGGCGGCGTTCGGCGTCATCCACGGCAGCCCGGGTCCAGAGGGGAAACCATCGCCAGGCAGTGTAGGAAGAGGCTCGGCCAGCGAAACGGAGCTCAGTTCCGCAGCGCCCTGAGGAAGAACGACGCCATCTCCGCCCGGTTCAGCGGCCGGTCGGGACAGTACTGGTCGTTGGCCGGCGGGTTGCAGCCGCGGGTGACGTCGGCCGCCATGAGGCGGTTGATCGCTTCCTCGAACCGGTTGCCGTCGTCGTCGGAGAAGAAGTCGGTCCCGTCTGGATTCGCATAGCGGTCGGGGTCGTCTCCCGAGAAGGCGTTCACGAGCATCTGCGCCATCTCGTCCCGGCGCAAGGGCCGATCGGGGCAGAAGGCGGTGTCGGTGCAGCCGAATCCGATACCCGCTTCCATCAAGGCGTTTATGTCGCCGTTGAAGACCGACCCATCGTCGTCGGAGAAGTAGTCGGTCGAAGCTGCCGGGAGTTTGAGTGTCCGGACGATGAAAGCCGCCACCTGACCACGGGTCATGTGATGAGTCGGGCAGTACCTCGTGTTCTCGGGAGGATTGCAGCCCCTCGTGATTCCCCGGTCGGCGAGCTCGTCGATGCTCGCCTCGTGGATGTTTCCGTCGTCGTCGGAGAAGTGCCCGTTCCAGGTCTTGGTATTGGTGAGGGTGAAGTTGCCGGAGGTCAGGTACGGATAGGGATCTATCGCCACCGCTCCGGAGCCTTCGCCGACGCGCAACTCGAAGTGGAGGTGTGATCCGGCGTCCTCGGCATTGCCGGAATCGCCGACATAGCCGATCACATCGCCCGCTTTGACCGGGTAGGCCACACCGCCCCATTGCTTGGCACCGGAGGCGATCCACGCCGACACGATCGCGTCGACGATCCCCTTGCCGAGGCCATCGTCGGTCCCCGGCGTGTCGTTGTTGAGGTGCAGATAGCGGGTCTGCCAGCCGCCATGTTCGATGACCAGCCACTGGTGCCCACCGGGGATCGGTGTGCCGTCGGTGTTGAAGCCCCGCACCGTGGTCACGATCCCGTCGGCTGCGGCCACCACCGGGGTCATCTTGTCGGCCATGATGTCGACGCCTTCGTGGCGCCGGCTGCATCCGTCCCGGCATTGGCCGAAGTTGTTGAAGTCGCCCCAATACTTGCCCGCCACGGGGAACACGAGGTCGTAGGTCGACTGTTCGTTGCTCTCCTGGGCTTGGGCGGTCAGCGCTAGGAAGATGATGGCGGTCGTGGCGAGCACGAACCGCAGTGAGAGTCTCAGCATGGGGATCTGGATCGGTCGAGGACCCGAGCGACCTTAGTCCTCGCCTCCCGCCGCTTGTCAACCCGAGCCCGCCGTCCGGCCGCCCGACGCCGACGTGGCGAAGAACAGGCATGTCGTTAACCTCGCTCCGAGTGGTCAATCTCACCTGGGGAGATTCGGTGTGACGATTCACGCTGCAAAGCGCCTCGCTAAGCGACTGCTCCCCCCGTCGGTCGTTGAATACATCAGGCGAGCTCGCCGCGGGAGGAGCCAGGCGACTTCGTCCCGTCCGGCTCTTTCGCCTGCGTCTCCATCGATCTCCTCCGTCGACATCGAAAGCCTCGAGCACGCCCTCTGGGACAGCGACGACTCCGACGCCCGGAATGAGCTAGCAGCCCTGGCAGAGAGCGCCGACGCGGGGCAGATGGATCGCCTCCGCGCACGCCTCGTGTTGTCCCGGTGGCATGCCGTACGGGGTGATTACCAAACGGCCCTGGCGCTCCTCGAATCCGGGGATCCGACCTTCGGGTCGCTGGAACGGGAGGTGGCTTCGGTTGCCGCCGACTGCTCGCTGAGAACGGGACGACCACAGGCCGCCTTGGCTTGGCTGGCTCCTCTCGTCCATCGTCGCTCGGCGGATGCCAGCACGTTGGTGCGCGTGGGATCCGCGAAGACCCACATCGAAGTGCCCGTCGGCCACGGTTCGGGAGCATTCATCGAGGCTCTCAACCGCGTCTACCTCCGTGACGGGTACGCACTGTTGCGCAGGGCGGATGTATCGGCGCCCGCAGATCTGTCGAATGTCGTGGGCGCCACCCCCAGGTACGAGCCGAGGGGGAATGTGCCCCGGGTGAGCGTGGTCGTGATAGCGGACTCCGCCACGCGCTCGCTCGACATGACGTTGCGCAGCCTCGCCGCACAGTCGTGGCCGGAGCTGGAGGTCATCGTGACTGGCGACGCCGAGGAGTCTCTCATTCAGGAGTCCCTCTCCCGTTGGACCAGCCGAGTCGACGGATTTCGTATGACCTCGAGCGCCGACGGGTTGAGGGATGCATCCGGCGACTATGTCCTGATCCACCGAGCCGACGAGTGGTCCCATCCCCAGCGCATCGAGCTCATGGCGACCCGACTCGGCTCCGTCCCGTCGTCGATCGCCGTGGGGACTCACGTCCTCGAGATCGGACCCGACCTCCTGCCGCGATGGCCGGACGTGCGTTCGGCCCGCCTGCTCTCTCCCAACGCTCTCTCGATGATGTTCCGCAGATCCGCCCTCCGAGAGCTGGAAGACACCTACCTGTCCGTCGACGATCTCTCCACCCGAGCCCAGGCGGCATTCGGCGTCGACTCGCTCGAGTGGCTGGAACCGGACACCCCGCTGTCGATCTTCGTGGGCGAACCGGTCGATCCCGATCGACCGCTCGCAGCGAGAACGGCACGACTCGTCTCGGGGGCCCTGCAGTGACTCGCCACAGCGACGTCTTCGTGGGAATCGCCTCGTTCGGGCGACGCGCCCGGATGCTCGAGGCAGCCGTCGAGAGCCTGCTGCCCCAGGTGGATCGCATCGGCGTCTATCTGAACAACTACCCGGAGATCCCGTCGTTCCTCGACCACCCGCGGATCGTGGTCGAGGTGTCGGCTGACCACGGCGACCTACGCGACAACGGCAAGTTCTTCTTCCTGGGGAAAACCGGCCACCGCTTCTATGCCTCGGCCGACGACGACCTCGTCTACCCGCCGGATTACATCGACGTGCTCAAGGGCTGCCTCGGCGACGCCGGCCCGGGCTCGGCGATCGCCGTCCATGGCGCGGTGTATCCACCGCGCCTGCTCGACATGTTCACCTCGCGTCACCTGTTTCACTTCTCCGAGTCCCTGCAGCATGTGATGCCTGTCCACCTGGTGGGCACGGGCACCTTGTTCTTCGACCAAGCGGAATGGCAGCTCTCGTTCGACGAGTTCGGCGAGCCCGGTATGGCGGACGTGTGGTTCGCCCGATCCGCCAAAGCCAGGGGCGCCCGTCTCTTCGTGGTCAACCGGAACCGGGACTGGCTGCGGCCGGTCGAAGCGGCAGGGGTGGCCATGCCGACCGAATCGCCCTTTCCCACCCTGTTCGCAGAGGCCGAGGTCGGCCGGGGCCGACAGGTCGAGCTCTTGACGGAGGCGCGAATATCGGAGGGCGAGTACGGGGGCCTCGTCGATTCCCTGTTGCAGAGCAGCGTGTTCAGCGAGCGGATGACGATCTCGCAGGCGATCGCCTTCGAGCGCCTGCGACACAAGCTCGGCTGGAAGCCGCTCGACGCCGACGCAGCGCGAGAAGCGGCCCGGCGGATCGATGCCGCTCGAACGGATTGGGACGTGCCCGAGCTGGCACCTGGCGAACGCGCCGCCTACAGCGAGGCGATCGCAGCCGTCATGACCCGCCGGATCTCGAGCAGCACGGCAGAGAACGCCATCGACGCCCTGGAGCGCCTCTCATCTCTTCAAGAGAGTGACATGTCGGTGTGGAAGTCGCTGCCGTATGCGCTCCGCTTCGATACCCGGGCCGACCGGCTCCCCACGATTAAGCGCGAATTGCTCGAACTGTCGGTCCGATCCGGGCCGGAAGACGCCCGATCGATCTGGCCCCGTCTGGCCACAGCGGACGAGGAGCTGTCCCCTCGAGTGGCGTTGGATCTGGAGAGGGCCGGGGTCGACACTGATTTCCAGCGACTTCCCCGGCTCGCCCTCGTCGGGCGGAAGAACTGGAAAGCGGCCGGCAACTACCTCCGCGAGTACTTCGAGATCCACGATTGGAAGCCGTCCTTGGATCTCTTGGCGTGGCGGAGGATCTTCGGCAGGCAGTTCGAGTCGAAGCAGGTGCAGCTGCTGGCCGCCATGACGGCGCTCCGCAGCGGCCAAATCGCCAGGGCGCGGCAGCGATTCGCGACCATGACGCATCGATGGACCGGTGACCGGGACGTGGGGCTGCTGGAGGCGATCCTCGACGGAGCCGACGGCCCCGATGTCAGGTCCCGGCTCCAGCCGGTCCTCGAGCACCTGGATCGACTGGTGTCACGCTTCGGTCTCATGAGCTACCTCGACTGCCTCGGCTCCGATCGAGACGTCTCCCATTGGATCTCGCTATTCGAATCCTCCGAGGAGCCCGCCCCGGGTGGCGGCAGGCCGGATGTGAGCGTCGTGATGACGGTCCACAACAACGGCGACACCGTGACGGCGGCGGCCGAGTCGATCCTGGCCTCCCGCGGGGTCGACGTGGAGCTCCTGATCGTGGACGACGCCAGCACCGACACGACACCCGACGCTTTGGAGAAGCTCGACGACCCCAGGGTGAAGGTGGTCAGGAACCCGCAGAACCTGGGCCCATACGTGTCGAGAAACCGCGCTCTCGAGATGGCGTCCGGGGAATTCATCGCCATCGCCGATGCCGACGATTGGTCGCATCCCGACCGCCTCAGCTATCAAGTGGAACGCCTGAACGAAGCCCCCGAAGTACTGGCTTGCACCGTGACACACATCCGCGTGACGCCGGAGGGGGTCCCCGACCTGGAGAACCACCTCGAGTTCTTCGGTGACGGTCCGATGACGCTGATGTTCCGGCGCGACGTCGTGGACCAGATCGGGGGCTTCGACCACGTACGTACACGGGGGGACATGGAGTACCTGTCACGTTTGAGGGCCAGGTTCGGCGAGCAAGCGCTCCGGGCTTTCGGCGTGCCCTTGGTCCTCTCGACGTCGACCCCCTGGTCGAATTCGAAGCGATTCCCACCGGAAGCCCTGGACAGGTATCGAGCGGCATTCCGGGACTGGCACACGGTCAATCGGCTGTCCGACGACCTGTACGTGCCGGTCTCCGGGTCGGAGCGGGCCCGCTTCATCGCACCGCAGGAGCTGGTCGTCGATTTCAGCTGAGCCTGTCGGTGAGCGCCTCCAGCAACCGCTCCGTCCGGGTCAACCGGCCGTCGAGTGCGGTGAGGAACCGGTCGGCTCGCTCCCCGTCCCATGCCACACGGCTCGACAGCTCGTCCATCTGGCGAGCCACCGTCTCCAGCTGCGCGGGGAGATCGCGCAGGTCTCTTTGGATCGCGGCGCGCACCCGCTCGATCCTCTGGGCGGTCCGCCGCTCGGCTTGCAATACGAACCAGGCAACCACCAGCGGGGCGCCCACGGCCGCGACGATGGCCAAGATCAAGAGCCCGTCAGTCCCGAGCAGCCGCCACACGAGGACTGCTGCGACAGCGACCAGAACGAGGGCGGCGAGCCCGAGGGCTTTGCGAGGTCCGATTCGAAGGCTCACGATGGCTGTCCCGACTCGAAGATTCCGACAAGTTAGCGACCAATCGTCGGGGGCCAGCGGATCCGATCCGGTCCCTTTCAGGCCGGCCCGGGACGGCACGACCTGAGAGCATCCTGCCAGCTCCTCACCTCGGCCCAGAACCGGTCGTCGGGCTCCGTCGGCGCGAAGAGCCAGTTGAGGTGTTCGTGCTTGGGGTCCCCAGTGATCACCGACCTCCGCTCGAAAGGCGGGTAGTCGTCGATCCGGTACCAGTGATAGCCGAGCCCGCCGAGTTGCCCGGCCAAGCTCTCCTCGGATCGACCGGCCAACACCTCGACGATCAGCCAGGGCCGATGGATCTCGAGGGTCCGATGGGCGCCGGCCAGCACCTCCGGTTCGGTCGTCTCCGTGTCGATCTTCAGGACGTGGGGAACGCGATCAGGGTTGGCTGCGACGTAGGAGTCGAGGGTGCGCACGTCCACCTGCACCGAGCGGGATGACCGGCGGAATCCCTCGCGCAGTGAGTGGGAGGAATCCGTCTGATCGGAGAGATGCAGTTCTGCTTTCCCGTCTCGATCTCCGACCGCCACCTCTTCGACACGAATGTCCAGCCCGTTCTTCTCGGCGACTGTCCGGATCGCAGCCACCAAGTCCGATACCGGCTCAAAAGCGATCACGGGGCGTTCGGTCAGGGCAGACGCCAGCCATGCATACGGACCTACGTTGGCCCCCACATCGAACGCGGCGCCCGGAGCGTCCAGTTCGAGGATCGTCAACCAGCAAGCCAGGCTGGTTGCTTCGTACCCTGCTAGACCGTCTCTCTCGAGGAGACGCGGCACGTACAGGTGGCTCGGAAGGTCGATCTCGAGGAACGATCGGCCTCGCCCGTCTCGCACGGGAAGAGCGAGACGATATGCACGCCGCTCCACGGCGGGCCCAGGTCTCGGAGAGACCGCCAGACCGGCCCCGATCGCTCGCAAACTTGCCACCAACGACTTGCCTGGTTGGAGCGGGACCACGTCGGCGGCCCCGTACCTCGACACGGCGGCTTCCAGCCGACCGCGTACGTATTCCTCGTATTCGGGCACGACGCCGAGGTCCATCCACTCCCGTGCCGACATCACCGACTCGAAGGCGATGCCGTTGGCTACGAGGGGCCGCGGTGACCCCCGGTCGATGAAGAAGATGGGCACCACTCGAAGATTGGCGTCACGAGCGGAGCCGAGCTCGTCGATGCAGCCCGCCAGTTCGGCGTCGCTGAGATGCCGGGCGTCTACCACCACGACGTCTCCCTCTCCTCCCGAGATCTTCCCCGACAGGGACAGCCGGTCTCGTTCGTCCCACGGCCAGGGTGCGATCTGCAAACCTTCGGACGCCTTCCTGTCCAACGTCTCGCCGAGCAAGTCGGCGAACTCCTCAGCGCCTGTGGGTTCGCCCAGGATCTCGGCGACGTCTCGAGCGATCGATGGCTCCACAGGACGCAGTATCCGGCGAATGACGTCGGCGAACCGGGGATCGTCGATGGATTCCACCCAGTGACCCCGCCCACTCAGCATGGCGAACCGGGCGCGGCGCTGCTGGTCGTCCACGTTGGTCTGGGAGTGGGCGAGGAACACCACCGGCAGGTGGCTCGCCACGAGCTCGTGGAAGGAGTTGTACCCCGCCGATGAAACGGCCCCATCGAAGGCCTCCAAGTACTCGGCGACCGGGTAGACGGGAGCAAACGTGACTCCCTCCACGGATGCCAACGAGTCGTCGTGGAGTGGGTGGAGAGGGGCGAACAGATGGACCGGCTCACCGTCCGCAACGCTCCGCACCACGTCTCGCACCCTCTTCAAGAGCGCCACCAGCGCCTCGGTGTCGGGCGCGCTCAGGTTCAGCAGCAGAACTCGTCCGTCGTCGGGAAGGCCGAGGCGTCTCCGAGCTTCTCGCCGGCTCGGCCTCTCATCCGCATCCACGATGACGACAGGACCGATCGGATGGATGCCGGCTCGTTGCCGAGTGGAGCCACCGATGTCGATCGGCGCAGCCCAGTCACCGGGTTCCACTACCCGATCGAACGCTGCAGCCAGGGCGGCCGCTCCCCTGTTCGTGCCCGGCCGCCACAGCCCCCTCCGTGACCATATGAGTTCGACACCCGAGATGCGGCGTCGGAGCTCGTCGAAAGCCTTGGGCGGGGAAACGTGATCGACGACGACCGCCCGCGCCCCGGTCACCTCGACCGCCTCGGCGATGCGCATCATGAGCAACGGCGCCCACTCGTCCTTGGTCAGCCCCAGGTGGTGGTAGGGAGGGAAGAACTCGGCCGGCACACCCATGCGCCTCAGGACCTGGTAGCCGAGCGACAAGGTCAGGAAGAACGGGCGGAACCGCCCGTGCGCTCGCCGGGCCACCGCCAGCATCCTGGTGACGTGGCCCAGCCCTTTGCCGTTATCGGTGAAGAAGATCACGACCGGCTCGTCGCCGCCGCTCGAAGACGGCGGGGTCTCGACAGCCGACCGTCGATAGGAGGTCACGTGCCTGTCTGCTCGACCGGGTCTCGTTTGCCTCTGGCCGACTGGGCCTTCTGGTCCTCGACGTACGCCGCAACCACCTCTTCGGCGTCGCCGATCTGTCGCACACGACCCCTCTCCAGCCACATCGCCCTGTCGCAGAAGTCGGCCACCTGGTTGAGCGAATGGGACACGAACACGATGGTTCCTGCCCGGTCGAGCAGCTGGCGCATGGTCTTCATGCTCTTCTCTCGGAACTCAGCGTCCCCAACGGCGAGCACCTCGTCGAGCAAGAGGATGTCTGGATTCAGATGCATCGACACCGAGAACGCCAACCGCGAGAACATGCCCGATGAGTAGGTCTTGACCGGGCGGTGGATGGCGTCCCCAAGTCCGGCGTATTCGACGATGTCGTCGAAGATCGCCTCGACCTCCGCCTTGCGGAGCCCGGCGGCGAGCCCACCGAGGTAGATGTTGCGCGCCCCGGACAGCTCGGGATTCATCCCCACCCCGAGTTGGAGCAGCGTGGAGGCTCGCCCGTTCACCACGACCTTGCCCGAGTTGGGTCGCAGAGTGCGGGCCATCACTCGCAGGAGCGTGCTCTTGCCGGCCCCGTTGCGGCCGATGATCCCGAATGCCTCGCCCTTCTCGACCCGAAAAGACACGTCGTCGAGAGCCACGACCTCTTCGACGGCACGGGTTCGTAGGTTGGCGATGGAGCGGCGGAGCGTGGGCTTCTTGTCTATGTACGGCCGGAACCGGACGGTCACGTTCTCGACCAGGATCGCCGGTCGGCTCATAGGTATCGCACCATGTGGCCCTCGTTCTTGATGAACAATGTGACGCCTATCACACCGATCAGTGCTGACCAGACGATCGCGCCGATGACCTGATCCATGATCAGCGTCGTCCCGAGAATGGCGCTCCGGTACAGGCCCACGATGTCGTACATCGGGTTCAGCTCGACCAACGACCGCATGAGAGGAGGGAATCGATCTAGCTGGGAGAGCGGCCAGATGATCGGCGTCGTGTACAACCAGATCCGGTTGACATAAGGGAGCAGGTTGTTGATGTCACGGAAGGGGACGGCGAGCCGGGCAGTGAGGGTCCCGAACCCCAGGTTGAAGGCCAGGTGTATGAGCACGATCAATGGCAAGTAGGCGAGCCGGAACGTGAAGTACTGCTGGTCGGTCAGTGACCCGGCGATCGCAACGATCAGCAGGAGAACGACCAACGAAGCCAAGAACCCGACCGCGGCCTCGATGAGCGTCGAGATGGGTAGCAGCAGCCTCGGGAAACGCAGGTTGGCGAGCAGCCTGGCGTTCTGGATGATCGAGTTCGCCCCGCCAGTCATCGACTGGGAGGTGAAATGGAACGGGAACATCCCCGAGAGCAGGTAGACGAGGAAGGCAGCAGGGTCGTTCCTCTGAAAGAAGACGCCGAAGACCAGGAAGTACACGGTGCCCAACAACAACGGGTTGAGCACCCACCAGAACAAGCCCAGCGACGTCGAGGCGTTGCGCGCTTTCAGGTTGCCCAAACCCAGGGCGACGGCGAACTCGCGCCGACGCCAGAGCTCCCGCATGTAGTCGATGGCCCTGCCTACGCGGCCTGAAGCGGGCAGGCTGAAGGACGGGGAAGACATCGGG
>ERZ777010.1785-NODE-1785-length-12677-cov-205.986690_pt1 | contig 12677 bp, 11 predicted proteins | sample MGYA00374963_ERZ777010 | MGnify/ENA primary metagenome ERZ777010 (study PRJEB29309, sample SAMN06268256) | bioreactor metagenome | isolation source: Joint BioEnergy Institute, California, USA | place: USA:Joint BioEnergy Institute, California, USA | collected...
ATCTGGATTGTTTGTATTGTTTGTCATACATTTGATCCCTCCAAATTATTTTTGTTTTATTCGATATGAATTCCAAACATTCATATCTGTATCCCAAAAATGAGGAAGAAAACTTAGTCCTGAATATTTTTCATCTATGGTATCCCAAAAGCCTTCATCCCATTTAAAGTAATCCCACATAATAGGAGACACCATATTGATATATTCCACCCACTGAATCAGCCTTGGTGTTGGCTTTCCTTGAGGATCATATTTCATTCGATATAATCTTTCATTGATTTGATCAAACAATTCAAATGTTTCAATTCCAACAATAAAGCTTACTTCATGTTCCACACCTAATTCAAAGGGATATATATATATGTTTGATAAAGCATCAATTTTGTACTGATCAGGAGTTAATGGTTTTCCGTCAATGCGAATACTTCTTGGATCAATGCTTTGTCTAGTGGAATTTTCAATAAACAGAGGTTTGAAATCATTTTTCCATTTGATTTTTTTGAATTCATTGCCGCTTTGATGAAAATGTGTAATCATATTTAACTCTCGTGCAATCCCATTAATTAAACCTTCTTCTGAACTATTGGCCGGATATCGAAATACATCTAAAATTCTTTCTTTGAATTGTTCATTTTTTTCTAAATGCAATCTTTTAATATCCAGCAATAGTCCTATTTCATCAAATGCATTCCATATATGATATGGCTTCGACTGCGCTTGATACGTCAATATCTGATTTTGTTTATATACTTGAATGTTAATTTGTTTGTAGTCCTTAAGTGAATAGACTTCTCCTTTTTCATAATCAATTAAACACCCTTCTTGAGAAGGATTGTAGAAAAATTGTTTAATAGTTTCAATTTCTTCAATAGGCTGTTCATTATAATTAAACAGTTTTATTTGATCATTTTGACTTAAGGCTGGAATTTTATACTGATATACCCAATCATGCTGATAAATATCAGCAGTCCCAATATATTTTTGTTCCTCAATATACTGGAAAAAATCCTCTATTTCTTCAAATTTCATACCGAAGAAATTTAAAAATTGTTGACCAATGCTTTTATTCGTCTTTCTAATTCTTGACCATGACGGATATTTATCAGCTATTTTTTGCGTAAAAGAAGAATAAAAATAATTATTCGTAAATACTCCGATTGAGCCAATCTGATTCATTTCTGTTTTTAATATTTGGTTTTTTAAATCTATATCAGTTTTTAGAATCTCCCATTGCTCTATTTCAGGATTAAATTTGCATATCTTGGCGTATTTAGCTTCCGTTCTAGTTAATCTTCTTGCAAAAGAGATTGATATTTTGATTTGTTGACTTGATATTGATGAGTTGATTTCATATTGAAGCGGAGTTAACTTATAATCATGATATAATTCATTTGTTTTTACTTGTTCAAATGAAATCGTAACTCGTTTTACTGTTAAGGGCTGATCACTTATAATTTGTAGTTCATCCAATTTTGTTGTAATATTCATATAAAACCTCTCCTTTTTTTGAAAGGCATTACAAATATTATAACATAGAAAAAGCGTATTCAGCTATATGGCCAAATACGCTTTTTAATTTGCTAAAATTTAATTTGAATTATCAAACGCTGTAATGACATAATAATATGTCACATTATTTTCAACGGATAAATCTTCAAAACTTGTTTCTTCAGCTGAAGCAGAACCAATCAAAATATAACCTGTTCCATCTGTTTCAGAGCGGTATACATTATATCCAGCTAAGTTTTCGTTTAGTTTCGGATTTTCAGCATCTTTCACGCTATCCCATGTCAAAGTGATGACAGAATCTCCGCCAATGGCATTCAAGTTTTGTGGAATAGATGGAATCGTTTTAACCGCTAAAGTATCTGATAATGCTCCTTCATTTGGACTAGCTTCATCATCAAAAGCAGCTACCGCATAATACAGGTTGGCTCCATCAATGACTGCATTATCTGTAAAAGAAGTAGTGTTTTCATCAACAGTTCCAATTAAATCAAATGAATCTTCTAATTCATTTTTTCGGTAAATGTGATATCCACCCAAGTCTGTGATTGTAGAACCATCGCTATTTGTAGTAACTGGATCCCATGACAGAACCACTTGCCCTTGTGATACTTCATAAATCAAATTCAAAACTTTAGCCGGAAGCAATACATCACTAGCCATTGCAGACACTTGTGTAGAATACTGTGACTCTAACGGCATATATAACACCCCTTTTATATATTTTTAAAATTAAGCACTACGTTGAACACTACCTACTTTTTTTAATACTTTGGAATTTACTATATCAGCAGGAGAAATAAATCCTTTTCTGTTTTCTGGGACTAAATCTATACCCACAGCATGATAAACTAAATCAACAATCTCAGAACATATTTCATGCTGATGCATTTCCAAAAACTCAGGGAATGATGGGAAAAATCGTTTGATCGCAAAATGTAGTATCTTTAACCAATCATATCCTATATGTGTTTTTGCTTTTGCAATTGCATATTTTTTCATGCGCTTTAATTGCTTTCTACTTAATCCTTTACTATATCGATATACATCAAATTCTTTGTGTGTATTTGGATACAAGCCTAGTTTTTTAAACATGTCTACTTCAAAAATTAAATTCTCATCTATAGCAATTCCTACATGCGTATATTCGGATTTTGTAAACCAACGAATAAAAGCTGCTGATATAGATTGACCTTTCACTAATATAATATCGCCTGGTTTTATTTCCATAACATAACACCTTCTATCTTATTCTAAATCTTATGAAATCATCAACTTTTGATAGAGATGGTTATTATATATTTCCTACTATTTTTTTCTTCCGTTCAATATGTTCTCGTCGATTCTCTAATATTTTGATTGCTTTTGTTTCTGCATACTCTAAATAATTAAACAGCCAATCTTTCATATAAATATCATCGTTGGTTATTTCATGTAGATTAAAAATTCTTTCTAAAAATGCTTCAATTTTTTTATCTTCTGATGTTAATGAAAGACCTTTTATTTTTTTATATGCAATTCTCATAAAAGCAAATACAATAAATTCTAAAACAGATGCCCCCATATTTGGCTCTATTTTATTGGCAGCCATCTTAAAAAGGATTTGTTTTACTTTTTCTTGCTGTTCTATAGGTAATTGATTGAAATTATCTGCATTTATTTCTTCATTTAAAATTTGCTGCGTTAAAACAAATTCTTCCTTCTCATCATCCGGTACAAGATTAATCCGTTGTCGTGCCATTTTGATTCCTCCTTATGCCCATGTAAGGGCGTAGTTTAATAGTTGAATATCAGCAGGAAGCTCTGCTTTAATTCGAATTTTATTATCTTTTAGACTAATATTGTCATTGAAATAAAATAGTGTTTCTGGAGCAATAGGCTCCCATGTATTTCCGTTGTCACGAGAAATATAATATTTTCCATTTATTTGATTAGATGTATTTATAAAAGGCAAATCATCTACCCATTCTACTGATCCACTAATAGAACCATGCTTGCCATAAGAGCTATAATCATTTGCATCTCCATTTAATTTCCAATATCCTATCAAATTTGGTTCTGTTCCTATTAGACGTTTATACATGTTGTCTTGAATTTCTCGCTCTGTTCTAGCTCCTGCCCATATACGAACATCAGATATTAATCCGCCAAATCGGTATCTGTTATCAAAAGGCCATCCAGAAATATTCATATTCGATGTAACGTTTTTACTCGTTGGAGAACTATTTAAAATTGCAATATTTTGTTTAACCCCATTAATGTAAAGCTCATTATTTGTTGCATTTGGAACTCCATTAAAAAATACTGCTGCAACATGAATCCATTTATCAGCATAAGTTGATGCGGGGAAAGGAATGCCTGTAACATCGCTGTTATTTGTATTAAAACCAAATTTTTCATTAGATATATACAGATCATACACATTAAAACCTATTGGCATAACAGTGTTACTTCCATTCCATTTCATCCAAAACTCAACAGTATGTTTTGCTCCTGATGCTGCATTAACAGAGATTCCGTTTATTAACACTGTACCACCTTTAAAATTAAGAGATTTTGAAATTATGCCTTCTTCTACTGTTAAGATTGCTTTTGTTGGAATCGTATCTGCAATTTCTTCTTTTGTTTCAATTACATAATTTCCACCAGCAGATTTTAATAAACCATTTGTTGCATCATGCACATACCCGCTACTTTTTGCAACATCAATTCCACTTAAATCTAATAAATCATCAAAAATCATATTATACATTTTATATTTCATACTTTTCGCTACTGCATTTAATTTTGCATGAGCTTTCATAATATTGATAGCATCATTGACAATCAATTTATCCGCTTGTGCAACGACTCCTTGAATCGCTTTTTCTAAATTATCAATGCGAGTTTTAACATTAGAGTAAGACCCCTCTACACCAATACCTAATACATCATTTCGTGTAAATTTCTCTTGTTTCGCTGCTTTACTGGCAATGCCATAAGAGATTATATCCATACTCTCACCTCTTAAATCCATGAATACGATAATGCATGTAATTCTTGACCATTAGATAATACTACTTTTACTCGAAGTTTATTTCCTTCCGGTAACTCTTCTAAACTTGTTAATGTATCTGACTGTACTTCTTTCCATGTAACCCCATCATCACGAGAGACATAAATTTTGGGTTTTTCAGCTTCTAATAAACTATAAATCACTTTCAATGATTCAATACTTGGTGTCATAGTATAGACTTTTTCATTAATGCTTAATGAATCAATTTGAACAATATCAGTAGATTTTTCTTGTTCTAAATAGAAAGCAAATCGGGCTGTTCCATTCGGGAACAAGGAAGCTAATTCTTGTTTGGTTAAAGCATTGAACTCATCTGGTGTAAAACCATTTGCTTTTACTTGTGTTAAATCAGATATATCCACTACTCCGTTTTTTCCTTTCCAATTTGCTCCACTATCTCCACTTACTAGAATCTTAGTATCAGTATTTCCAGATATAACTTCCATCATTTCAATTTCATCAATAGTAATAACTCCCACTTGATCCATTCTAATTCTATATTTCGAATATGCTTCAGATGGTGTAAATGTAAATTCTTTTTTGACACCATTTGTCCATCCTGTGATATTCGTGAATTGACATAATGCAACCCATTGAGAACCATCCCATCCTTCGAATGTTAAATTATTAGGAGCATATGTTGAGTAAGTAGGTGTTATTGTAAATTTACCAATTAATTTTGGTATACCGAAATCATATGCAATCCACTTTGTTGAGATTGCGTTACCTGTTTCCCAGTCTCCGCTTCTTCTATTAAATGCCCTCCATGCTGGGTAATACTGCTTTTCTTCAGATGCAGTTACTATACCAGAAGGAGTAGTATAATTAGTCATTGCTGGAATGATATTATCTGTATATGCTGAAATAGCTGCAGCTATTATTTTTACACTCTCTATCTCTCCCACTTCTATATCTCCTACAGGTAAGAGAAGTTGAGGAAGTGGAACAGCAGTGATATTAGTTTGTCGAACAACTGAATCACCTTCTTCATCTGTCCAACACAATAACTCTGGTGTATCTGATGTTAATTGTTGAATAGCATTATTATCAATGATGGATAAGTCGGTCATACCATGTTGATCAAACATAGATCTAGTTGCAGGAAATGAACCTACTGTTATCCACCCAAATTTTTCTGTTACCCATGTTGGATTTCCAGAAGCAGTAGCATGATTTCCACTAGGTGAACTATCATTAATTATTGTTCCTTGACCTTCATTCATTTTCCAGTATCCAATTAATCCCGTTTCTGTTCCTGTTAGAGTTTTATTCATATCCGCTTGGATTTCAGCTTGTGTTCGAGCATAATTCCAAATACGAATATCTTTTAATTTTCCTTTAAATTTTCCATATGCTCCTGTTCCGAATTCTGCACTTGGATAAACTGCAGATCTTGTTGAAGTTAAACCAGTTTTTGCAAAAACTCCATTTATATAAAGTGTTGGCTGTTTATTCTCATAAACAACTGCTATATGCACCCAATCATTAATGGTTGTCGGATAAACAAGTAAAGCAGGCAAATAACTCACTCCATGCTCATAAACAGATATACCATTTGTGCCTACTGAAACTCCAGCACCTGCATTTGAACCACCGTGTCCTGCACCAATTGCCCATTTTTGACCTGATGTTCCAGAAATTCCACTTGTACTTTCACTATCTATTTCATGAGTAGCTTGTGGCAATGCCCAAAATTCATAAGTAAATGTATTAGAAGCACTTGTTATTAAAGGGGTGTTAGCAATAATTCCATCATCTATTCCATCAAATAACATACTATATTCTATACTTGCATATGTCTTAATCTCTGTTCCATCTTGGAAGAGGTATTTATCATTTTTGATTTCGTATATTCGAATATAATCAATACGAGCATAACCATAGTTTATCGAACAAGATATAGACTTGTCTCCATCGGCAGGTAAATTAGTAACATTGCCTGATTGAAACAATACATCATTAATATAAATCTCATAACTCTTATCTGTTTTTAAAATAAGTTTATACGTTTTATCCCCTTTTGTATCAGCCGTAAAAGTTTTATAAGATCCCCCATCTAAAACACCAACATAGTCTGCGGTATCCCTGTGCCAATGAATTATAAATATACCTAAATTTAATGTTGAAAAATAGTTGGTATTACTTGTATTAAACTTTACTTCAATAACATAATTTTTCTTTTGTTCATATAACCATGTAGAATTATATATATATGTGTTAGTTCCTGCACCGGGTTGATACCCTGACCAAATTCCACCACTCACTGAACCACCGTTAAAATTATTAATATCCATTTCATCAATCAATATAGGTATAAGTTTCATCTCATTTCACCGCCCTAACATCATACTATATCGATTTTTTCTATGGTTTTAAATATATTCTTATCAATTGTTTTTCTTAATAATGTTCCTTCTTCTATAAAAGAAGAATCTGAAATCATATTATCTGTGTGTATTGTTTTTAATTTTAGATTCCCATCAAATATTACTTTATCATTTGCTTCAAAATTACTTGCTTCTGTTGAAGCAAAATCATAAATAAGTTTTTTTAGTATTTTTGCGCCACCTGTCAATTCTACTTTCACTTTGATGTAACGAGCCGAAGGAGAAGTAATCGTTCCATCAGAATTCACTGGTTGCCAATCAGAGAATGTGACATTATCGGATGAAGTAGATGTATAAAGCTTTACACTTGCTGCTGTTTGTCCTGTTGTGACAGAAGGAATATTGATAACTTGATCAATCTTTATAATATCTTTAAAGTTATCTCCTAAATCTAATACAGGAGATTCATAGGTTCCAGTTGGAGAGTAAGTAATTTGAGTAGCTTCTGATGGACTTGTTACACTTAATTCAATTTTGCCTTTATTATTTACTGTATTTGTGTATATACCATTTACTAAATCGACTGGACTTTCACCTGTTAATTTTTCATTAAATGCTTGAGAAACGGTAATCATTCGTGGCACAACATTGGTTTCCTCTGCTGTGGTTACTATTTCTGCTTGTGTTTGTCCATCTGCAATTTTTACTTTTCGACCAACTGAATCAAATTCATAACCAGTTGATTTGGAATGATCAATTCCGCTGTCATCACCAAAATCATCAAATACTAAATCCGTTAATCCGTATTTGTTTTTATTTAAAATGGACTTAATATGCAAGTTGTGTTTATTTAAGTTAATAGCGGTATTTGCTTCTACTTCAGATACCCGGTTGTATAAAGTGATATGAGGATCTTTTTTCTCCAATTCTTCTAAACGTGTTTTTACATTGGCATATATATCACGAACATCTTTTCCTTGTTCGGTTCCATTCATTCCTAATCGATCTTGAAGTTTTTTAATAATTTTTTTTGCTTTTGTTGCTTTTCCTAAAGATATAACGTCCATCTAAATTTCACTCCTTAAGTGAAAGATCCTTCAAATTTAATAATAAAATAAAGAATAAAGAAAGAAAACTTTTTATATCCATGAGAATGCAATTCCACGCAATTTTGCAGTTGAATCCTTTAATTTTGCTTTAACTTTTAATTTTGTTCCTGTTTGTTCTGTTAAATCAATCATTGTAAATGGAATGATTGAATTCCATGTCACACCGCTATCTAATGAATATTCATAATCAATATTGCCTTCTTGATCTACATATAACATAAATTTTTTGCGATAATCAGATAATGTTTCCTCTTGTAAAATAACTTCTTGAATAGTAGGGGCCCCATCTGATGCATCATATATAAACTCTTTATGGTTTTCATCATACAATGCATTTGTATTTGAAATATCTATTCCAGATAAAGATTCAAAAGTATCAACTACTAAATCATGAAGTTTATATTTTTCAGATTGCAATAACACATTGCTTTTAAATTGAAGTTTGGCCATGTTAATAGCATTGATTTTCTCTAAGTCCTGCATGCGACCTTCAATGGTTAATTCATCATAAACAATTTTAATTGAATCAAGAGTAGGAGTTTCTGTTGCTGTTGGTAATGCAGTAATTGTAATATCATCGATATTTATCTTATCATTCAATTGGTCTTGCTCTAAATAATAAGCAAAACGCAATGTGTTACTGCCTTGTAATAAGTCGTCAATTTGTGTTTTTGTTAATCCATTCACGACATCTGGAGTCATGCCATTGACTTTCACTTGTGATGCATCATCAGTGATGATCTGCCATTCAGCACCATCAAAAGTTTTCCATGTTACTCCGCCATCTGCACTTGCAATGATTTTAAGAGTACTTGCATTCTGAACAGTTGAATTAACAAATAAACTTTCTACTCCTGCACTTACATCTATATCTCCTTCTTGAAAAATTAATTGACTATGTGGAACCGCTGTTAAGCGAGCAGAAGCAGATGTTTTATTTACATCATCTGTCCACATTAATAATTTGGGTGTATCACTTTCTAATTGCTGTAATGCATTATTATCAATAATATATAAGTCATCCATGCCATCATTTAAAAACATTTCTTTTGTAGCAGGAGTATTTCCCACTGTAATCCATTTTTTCTCTCCAAATAAGTCTAATTGTCCAAATCCAACATAACTACGCTCATTTTTATTTCCAGTAATCCTAAACCTATAATATCTGTAATTTCCTGTAGTATCTAATGCAAAAGTTCTAGTTTCTCTTGCTGCCATGTTATTTTGACCTGTTACAGTATGAAGTATAGTCCAATTTATATTATCATTAGATCCTTCAACTACCCAGTCAGACGCTACTATAACACTATAAGAGTCTCTTGATCTCATTGTGTATTTTGTAACAGTTTTTGGTTCACCAAAATCAATTTTTATCCATTCATTAATTAAATTGCTATAGTTTTGTGCTACATCTTTGGTATACCAAATATCATATACCTCTATCTCTGTTGCGTTATTAAATGATTTCCACGCTTTATAATTTGTGTTATATTCCGAGCTTGCGCTAATAGTAATCATTCCATTTGTATAATCTGTCATTGCAGGCACTAAATCTTCATTTGAATCAACATACTTCTTCACTTCTCCATTGTCTTCAAATAAATATTTGATTTTGTAGGTTGATTCAATTAATAAGACTGGGCGGAAACCGTATGCGCTAGTTGAAGTTGCATTAGAATTTTGAGATACCGTTGCATTACCTCTCATCACCCTTTTACCACTTGAAGTTGTTGGAGTTGTAGAAGTCCAAGAATAAATATTTTGCCAATTCCAAACTGTATTATCCCCTGGTGTTGAAATAGCTCCATTTAATGTACTATTAACAATGTATTGGTCCCATTCATTGTCTGTTTTGTCAGAAGAATTAATGCCCCCAGATGGGAGCCTAATTGTAAATTTATAATTATCAAATGTCAATTGAATCACCCTCTTTTTGAGATTGCAAATATTTGCCCCATTCAAAGAGGTCTTTGAAATACAATTCATCTTTTTGATTTTCTAACGAATGTATAATATGATCAAACTCTCCGGATTTACAACGTTGTTTAAATTCTTCAAATTGTTCCGGTGTGTTCGCACCTTTTCCATATAAGCTATGAAATAGATAGTGTATTTCATTTTTTAAGCAAACTCCTAAAGAATAACGATAATGAATTTCCAAGCATTTTTCTCGAAGAATATCTAACTCTTCTTGAGTGTAATCATTTATTTGTGGTCTAATATCTATACCTGTTTCTTCAAATGTTTCTTGCATAATTAATTCAAATGCATATAAATGATGCACAACATCAAAATCTTCACCAGTTATTACACATTTATAATTACACGCTTTTTTTGCTTTTTGTATACCAAGGAGAAAGTGCTTGTCTTAAATATTTATTTAAAGGCGTTACTCCACCTTTCCAATTATGATTGTTTTTGCCCATCCTTTTCTCTCTTCCACACTCTTCACACGCACGATCTGCTAGTAAGTTATTGCGAGTTACATATCTAATTACACCTGGATGTCTAGGGCATTCATATTTTAATTTTGAATTACCATTAATATAATCACTGTCTTTAAACAAAGGTATAAATCCTTTTTTATAAAACAATTCTCGAACTTCATTTACTGGTGTTCGTTGAATTATTGATTGTAATTCTCTTTGTTCTTTTCTCTGAGCAGTACTTCTTACACCATGCTTTGCGAGATTAGTTTCAACTATCTTCTTTCCTTTGCATTTTTTGCAACATGCTTTTTTAATTACCCCATTTAATACTCGTTTGTAATAATCACTATATGCCATAGTTATTACTGTTTCCATGCAATAATCACATAACACTTCAACTTTATTATTAGTATTTGGAGGCAAATGTTCTACTTTAACTTTAATAGTATTACCCCTTGGAACTACTATGCGCCCTTTTTTGTCCTTTTTTCTAGGAATCTTATAACCTAAAGATTCATAGTATTTGATGGCTTGTGCACTTGCTTTTACTTCAACCTCTTTTGTTAAAAGCAACCCAACCACCTCATGACTATTTTACCACGAAATAATTGGGATAAGCTGCTAAAATGTGATTTCTCTACCCGTGTTGGTCATACCTTGCTCATTGATCTTATCCCAGCTAATACTGTGTTGAATATTGCGATCTGCGAGCAATATTTTCTTTCCGTTTTTAATATCGCAACAGATCCAATAAAAATCCCCATTTGGCGTAGCACTACTAGCAGGTGGAATAAAATCACTTGTTTCTTGCCCTAATCCACTAAATACTCCTACTTGTCCACTAGAAGCTTGATAATGACAACGAATACGTTTCCCTACATCAAGATCAGCAATATCCGTCACTTCGTCTGGATGGAGAAGACGACCTGTGGAGTCTATGTCGATAGCATCCAATCCAGACGTATACTGTCCTGTTTCATTATAGAATTTAACAGTATGAACTTTGTTTTCAAGACCTGTTGCTTCATAAATAAGTGTTTGCCATTTATTGCCCATAGAAGCTGTATCAACGACAGTTTTAACCCCATCTAATTCAATAGCATCTTTTCCTTGATTGGAGAATGTTCTAGCAATGATTCTTATTTTCGTTCCAACAAATTTAAACTCCACATATTCATTTGGATTTACTCCACTTGGTTGATACACTTTTTTTACAGAACCGCCGTATGCCGATGCATTAGATTCTACTCCCCAAGACCCTATATAATTAATAGCAGGATGCGTATTATCGTATCTTCTCCACCCCGCCTCAGGAGAGGTAAGAGGTTGTCCAACTGTAGCCATTTATTTCACCTCACTATAAATAAAATCCCTGTTTTGTTTATGATTCGACAAATTCAAAAACCGGGCGAAACCCAAATGAAGCTCCTGTATTATTAGAAGGAGAAAAACTTTGGTCTCCCCAAATTCCTCCATAAGCTAACTCATTTCCTCTCAAAACCCTATGTGAACTACTCGCTGTATAAGTAGTGTCACTAGACGATGTTACAGTTTGGATTACAGCACTATCTTGTGTCCATGTCCACATATTTTTGCAATGAAATATATCATCAATACTTTTTCCTTCTTGGATTAATTTAGATGGAAAGTTGTTAATATATTTATCATATTCATTATTTGTTGGATAACAACCATAACTTTTATTCAAGAATCTCAATGATTTATTTCCATTTAAATCTGCATAAACTACTCCACCTGTAAGGGAGCGAATAATACCTTGACCTATAACCGGAACCTCTTCTAAAAACTCTAATTGAGAAATACCTAATGCTGCATTTTGCCCTGTATACCAATGACTATAAATAACAAATCGCCAAATTTTTTTAGCTCCAACCGAGTTAAACGTATATAACTGTTTCTGATAATTTGGTGAAGCTACCCCTCTATAAACAGTTTGCCATGTTGTTCCATCATCAGAACATTGAACAGAAAAATCTTTGCATCTATACATAGTAGTATTATATCCTAATTGAACAAGTGTAATGCCTTTAATTTCTTTTGGGGTTGGAAATTCGTAAGAAATCCAGCATGCATCTGTTGAAAGAGTACCTGATGTTGCTGTGCCTGACATCCAACCACTTGTTGTGTATGAACCATTAAAATCAATTGAATCACTAAAAGCCTTCCATGGATCATACCCTGAAGACCATATGCTATCTGATCTTGCTATTCCACTTGGTGTACTATTAGA
>ERZ777010.1794-NODE-1794-length-12601-cov-592.653356_pt1 | contig 12601 bp, 8 predicted proteins | sample MGYA00374963_ERZ777010 | MGnify/ENA primary metagenome ERZ777010 (study PRJEB29309, sample SAMN06268256) | bioreactor metagenome | isolation source: Joint BioEnergy Institute, California, USA | place: USA:Joint BioEnergy Institute, California, USA | collected...
CCGTCTGCACCTCCTTTAAAGAGGAATATAAATTTTTACAATCCATTTAAATTCTACCAATGCTATCTTTTATTTCAATATTTTTTGTATAATTTAACATTTTGTTCAAAAATACAAATAATTTCCTAAACTGGCTTAATGTCTTCTAAATATCCAATCATCCTTTTTTATTTCTTCATGTAAGTAAATTTTTTCGATATTTTCCTTACACCATTTCCCTCTTCTATAATTGATATAGTCGACACAGTAACAATTGTTCTTTCAAATATTTTTACACCTCCTCATTTTTTATATAATTACATTTTCAATTAAATTTTATTTATTCAGAAAATTAATGTCAAGAATTTTTTGTTATTTATGAAAATAAGATATCTCTGAAACGATTTGGAATCAATAGAGATATGTTTCACCCAAAAAAGACTGAATATTCAGTTTTTTTAAGAAGAGAAAATTTCCTTATTCCTTTATGATTAAAATATTCTTCAAACATACATACGTTGAAGGGCCTTCTGTGCTTCGACAAATCCTCTTAACTTTCACCTTACCTATTTCTCAAATCTTGGATACTACTTGATCGTTTACTCCATGGTATTGGTCGTGTACATCACACTCTGAATACTGCTTATATGAATCATAAATTTGGTCTAGCCAAATGCTTGACACAAAAATTTTTATACATCATCTTTGCTATGAAAATTATATTTAGTCCTAAGTAGGTAAGATAATAATTACATTATCAATGTTTCAATACTTTAATAAGCTAAGATATGGAAAATGATAACTATAATATTTATTATATATTAAATGAAATATTTTAACAAGCCAATCGCATACTAACAATATGACGCACATGCAGTAGGATTGGGAAATAAAATGGTACCTATTATAACTGAATACCCATGTGTTTTCAAACCTTTTATTTTGAGAAGATGAAAGTACGCCCAATCTTATTTGAAAAAGACATGTATTAAAAATCGTTTCTATAAACCTAGGTACGTTGCGGAAATACGGATGTTTCATTATTCCATATCGTTGTCATCATTGTTTTTTGTTTACCTTTGCTCACATCCTTCTCGTTAAAATCAACATTCCCTACCACAAAAGATGTGTTTATCTTAAAACCATTTTGTCTACTAAATTCAAAGACACTATTGAAATAATCGTCATATGATGGGTACAATTCCATACAACATCATCACTTTAATTCAAGAAAGCGACAACTTGATTCAGTTGTTCCAAAGCATGAGGAGGTATTTTCAGTGTTGAGGTTGGTTCTCCCGTTCCTCCGTAAATGAACGGATAGCGAAAAAGTTCTTTATCGATTATACAAGGCAAAGAAAGACCAACTAAAGGAACGCTGCCGACAGTGTATCCCGTTATCTTCTGGACTTCTTTTGGGGGTGCCATTTTTAATTGATTGCATCCCAAGATTTCTGACACTTTTTCCAGATTCACACGACCGCGTCCTCCTGAAACGATTATTGCAAAATAGCCTTTGTCAGACTTAAGTATCAATGTAGGAGCAGTCTGACCTATTTCGATTCCAAAAAAGTCCGCGCCTTCCTGCGCTGTGCGAATTGGATTTTCGTGATAAAGGATGTCAAATGGGATTCTATTTTCCTGTAAAATGCTTTTTATATGATCCATAAGTAAGCCCTCCTATTACAAATTCCACGAAACGGACTCTTCTAACAATTTAATTGCCAACAGCTTACTTCCACAAATTAATCCAATTTCCTTTTGAAAAGTGGTTTTCTTTACAAAAAAGAAGTGAAATACAGTTGAATGGGACTTTATGGGGATTGTTGCGAGTAAATGCTATTCATAAACTGGAGAGTTTCGTAAGTATCTAAAATGGTATTGAAATGTAAATGAAAACTCCAAGAAGGCTGCCGCAAATTTTTTATCTATATATGATCCGGTTTAAACTTCAAATGAATACAGTAGAAGCCGAATCGGCATTCATTAATAGTTCCGCAATTGCCTATACTAAAAAAGAGAAAGTACCGCAACCTGATGGATCCTGTACCCTTCCGCTTTGTTACTCGTCCAATTTAAAATCTTTTTTTCTCTCTTTAATGATTCTTTCTGAAATTCTTGCCCGTCAAAGCGGCGTACTACAATTTAGCTGTCGGCTCTTTGCAGTTGCAATTTCCGAAGCCTATGACGCCACAGCAGCAGATGTACTGTGCCTTTTCACATTTTTCAATCACTATGCAAAAAAGGCTATCGAATGCACTCGATAGCCTTTTGAATGATGATTGATCTAAGCTATATGGACTTGGGTTCCTTGCGAATTCATGGATAATCGATACTATTCTTTATGAACTCGGAAGCAATTCTGTATAGTATCGTACTGTTATCCCATGGATGATCGATCTTATCCTTTCTGAGCCTTGATTAATACGTCTTTTCCTCCAACTACGCTGGATGGATAACTACTATGGTCGATTTTAAACTGATCTCCGTTCAGTAAAATAATAGGAGTAATGGTGTTGTACCCTTTTTCACCAATTTGATCGATGGCGAATTGTGCGATAAGATCTCCTTTTTTGATTTTGTCTTTAGGTGAAACTTTTATTTCAAAGCCTTCTCCTTTTAAGTTCACTGTTTCTAGTCCCAAATGAATCAACAGCTCTGCTCCTTCATCTGAACGAAGTGTAATGGCATGCTTGGTTGGGAATACATCGACGATTTCACCGTCAACCGGAGAATAGACATCTCCGCTTGTTGGTTGAACAGCAATGCCGTCGCCCATCATTTTTTGAGAGAAAACTTCATCAGGCACTTCTTCCAATGCAACAACCTTTCCTGATAATGGCGCTACAAAACTAATAGTTGATTCTTCTTTATATTCGTTTGTTTCCTGATTCATGATATCTAAAATTTGATTTTTTAACGTGTCTGAAGTAGGTCCAAATATTGCTTGAACTCCATTTCCTACCTCCAATACGCCTGAAGCACCAAGAGCTTTCAGTTTTTCTTTATTAACAGCGCCTTTGTTTTTTACACCTACTCTTAACCGTGTAATACATGCATCAAGATTATTGATATTTTCTTTTCCGCCAAGTGCTGCTAAGACTTCATACGCTTTTTGATTGACAACAGATTCATCACTTTTTCTATTTGTTTTTTCTTCGTAATCTTTTCTAGTATAAAGTCTGTTCGAATCTTCATCTCCGCGTCCTGGTGTAAGAAGATCCCACTTTTTAATAGCCCATCTGAATACAACGTAGTAAACAACAGCCATTGCCAGACCAACGATAATGACATACCACCATGGCTCTCCAACACCAGGTAATATACCAAATAAGATAAAATCAATGATTCCGGATCCGCCGGCATATCCAACATTCACATCTAAAACATACATCAGCATAAATGACAGCCCTGCCATTAATGTGTGGAAAACGTATAATAATGGCGCTACGAACAAGAACGTGAATTCAAGTGGCTCTGTAATTCCTGTAAAAAATGCTGTTCCCGCAGCAGTCAATAATAAGCCTGCTACAGCTTTTTTGTTTTTCGGTTTTGCCATGTGATACATTGCTAACGCTACCGCTGGCAGACCAAACAGGACGAACGGGAATTTCCCTGCCATAAATCTTCCTGCTGTTATTTCAACGGCATCATTTACTTGTTTATCCGCAAGCTGAGCCATATACATTGCCGTATCCCCGGAAACGACAGATCCAGCAAGTGTTGTATACGTTCCGCCAACTTCCGAAAAACGAATTGGGATATAGAAAATATGATGCAATCCAAACGGAATAAGGGCACGTTCTACTAGTCCATAAATGAACATGTAAAGTGGCGGCGTATTTTCTCCAGATAAGGCAGCTCCAAGTGCATAAATGCCGTCTTGTACATGTGGCCAAACAAAGGCCAAAATCAGTGCAATAATGATTGAATAACCTGCTGTTATAATAGGAACAAATCGTGAACCGCCGAAAAAGGACAGCATTTCCGGCATTTTGAAATCATGATATTTTTCATAAAGAACTGCTGCTACAAACCCGATGATGATACCGCCAAAAACACCGATTTGAAGTGTCGGGATCCCTAACTCAAGTACACGCCCTGGTTCCGATACGTTTTCCGGCGTGATTCCAAGGACAATCCCGATAACGGTATGCATAACTAAATAACCAACAAGTGCTGATAAGGAGGCTGCCGCTTTTCCACCGGTCCAGCTCCCCGCTATACCGATAGCGAACAAAACACCTAAGTTCCCAAATATCGCTTTTCCTGCACCCTTCATTAAATCAGAAATCGTTTTCCAAAATCCTGAATCTAAAAAAGGCAAATATTCGATTAAATATGGAGATTGTAACGTTGTACCGATTCCCAACAATAAACCGGCTGCAGGAAGCAAAGAAATTATAACCATAAAAGTTTTGCCAATTCTCTGAAAGAAATCAAAGTTAAATACCTTCTTCATTTCATAGCTCCCCTTCTAGATAAGATATAGAAAACGGATACATTCCAGCTATTTTTCAAGCAGGGAGTCATAACGGCTCCCTGCACGGACAAGTTATTATCGCAATTCCGGCCAGTATTCTTTATTGGCTTCGATTAAGGCATCCAATACCTCTCTTGCTTTTGCTGCAGATACCACTGTACGATTTAAAGTTAAAGCTTGCAGCGCTTTGGCGTATGAGCCTTCCATATATGCTTCCACAGTAAGTTTTTCATACGCATATTGCCCTTCAATCAATCCTTTATAGAATGTTGGAATTTCTCCAACTGCGTATGGTCTAGGCCCGTTTGAGGTTATACTTGCAGCCACTTCAACCATCGCATCATCCGGCAAATTGCTGATGATTCCATCATTTTTCAAAATGACAATAAAATTGTCGCCTTTGTTGTATGCAATGGATTCTGCAACAATTAAGATAAACTCGCCATGCGCATCATTTGCTACTACGTTGGAATCTTTTGCAGTTCCTGTTTCAGCAACGCGCACACAATCTTCAAATACGCGTTTCTCTCTTCCGGCTTGTACTTCATTTGCACGCGTAAAATCCGGATTCAATTTTTTCAGCACTTTATCTGGATATAAATAATACTGTAAATACGTATTCGGCAAATAGTCCGGAAAATCTCGCACCATTTGCTGTACCATGGCATACGTTTCGAGCCATGATTTATCCCTTTGCTCGTAGTCAGCCGGACGGAAGCCGTTTTTCAAAATCATTTCCCTTAACTCAGGCAATTTGTCATTGCCTTGCGGATCATATAAATGAGTAAACCAGCCAAAGTGATTTAATCCGAAGTATACAGGATCAAAATCACGTTCATTCATATTTAATAAACGGCCGTACGAACGAAGCAAGTTTTCAGGCTGGTCGCAAATATTGAGGATTCTTTTATCATCAGGAAACATTTGCTGTAACGCAATCGCAACGATAGCAGCAGGATTTGTGTAGTTTAAAATCCATGCGTCTTTCGTTTTGCTTCTGACATCCTTGACCAATTGAATCATATCGCGGATCGATCTCATACCGTAAGCAAAACCGCCCGGCCCGCATGTTTCCTGACCGATAACCCCTAGTTTCAACGGGATCTTTTCGTCTTTTTCACGCATTTCATAGCCGCCAGTACGCATTTGCACAAAAACAAAATCGATATCTTCCGTGAATGCTTCCTCTTTATCTGTTGTATAGCTAAAATGAATGTCAGGGTACTCTTCTTTAAAGAGCACTTTCGCAAATTCGCCAATTATTTTTTGGCGTTCGTAATTGATATCATACATGACCAATCGGTTGATCGGGAAAGTATCTTGACGCGAGCAAATTGCTTTTAAAAGCCCTGGCGTCCAAGTACTACCCCCGCCAACAATAAGTACATTGAATTTTTTCATTGTGTTTCAGCTCCTGGTAGTAATTTTTCATGTAACTGCTTCTACCGATATCTTAACGAACGAAAAAACAAAGACAGGAAAAATTTCATTTTATGAAACTTTTTTCATGGTCATTTATAATAGAGCGTACAATAAATATGAAATCCGGAGTGATTCGATGTACAACTTTATGGCTAAATTATTAAACTTCATTGAATCTTCAACAGACCAAACAAAATCAGAAATCATTATTGCCGAATATATTTTGAGGAATGTGGAAAAAATCCCGAAAATGTCCATTTATGAATTAGCTGAAGCGTGCCATACATCACCTGCAACGATCACCCGATTTTGCCAGCGCTTTGAAAATATTACGTTTAAAGAGCTTAAAGAATATGCCAGATCATTTATTGAATTTAATGATACCGAAGTAGACTATCAAAACCTTAAAACGAAATTTAATCTAAAACAAATAAACGAATATTATGACGAATTACTTGCTTCTCTGAAGCAAACAGAGCAATTTCTCCGCTCAAAGGAAATCATTCAAGTTGTTCACGAAATTCATCACTCAAAAAAAGTTGCTTTTTTTGGGGTAACATTTTCGCATCTCATTGCAAGAAATGCACAATTCAAATTTATTCGTCTGGGCAAATATGCTACTGCGTACAGCAACCATGAAAATCAAATTTCCGAAGCAGAATCACTTACGCCCAGAGATTTAGCCGTTGTCATTTCTTTTTCCGGAGAAACAAGATTTATCGTTCAGCTAGTAAAGGTATTAAAGAAGAGAGGCATTCCTATCGTTGCGATTACAGGCAATGAAAAAGGCTATTTAGCACAGAATGCGAAACAAATCATCAAAGTGAGCAGCTGCAAACTAGAATCCTTTAAATCACCTATTTTGGAAGAAATCAATATGCTGAGTGTAATTAATTCCATTTATCTCGTTTATTCTATCGTTTTTAAAAATTCGGAAGGATATCAGACAAACAAAGGAGGCAGCTAAATGAATATTGTCGTAGCACCTGATTCTTTTAAAGGGAGTCTGACCTCTTCTCAAGCAGCAAATATTATGAAACAAGCAATACTTGACCTTCATTATGGTGATACAGTAAGAACAAAGCCAATGGCTGACGGCGGAGAAGGAACAGTCGATGCATTGTTAGCCTCTTCAGCCGGGGATCGCATTGAGGTAACCTGTACAGGCCCCTTGGGCAAAAAAATAAAAACATATTATGCCATCCTCGAAAATAATACGGCTGCTATTGAAGTTGCCAATATCGCTGGGCTTGTCCAAGTGCCTCCTTCACAACGAAACCCGGATGTGACCACTACTTTCGGACTTGGCGAAGTGATGAAAGATGCATTGGATAAAGGCTGTAAATCGTTTATTATCGGGCTTGGCGGCAGTGCTACAAATGATGGAGGTCTTGGCTTTTTACAGGCGCTTGGCATGAAAGCTTGGGATAAAGAAGGAAAAGAAGCGGGGATTTTCGGAAAAGATTTATTGGAGGTCAATCAAGTAAGTTTCGACCGTTTGGATCCGAGATTGGAACATATTACAATAAAGGTTGCTTGTGATGTGGACAATCCGCTATGTGGTGAAAAAGGTGCCAGCGCAGTTTACGGACCGCAAAAAGGTGCCAGCAGCAAACAAATACCGATTTACGACGAAGCATTGGCCCGATTTGCTGCTCTTATTGAGAAGCAGCAAGGAAAAGTCTTCAATAACGTGAAAGGTGCAGGGGCAGCAGGAGGCTTGGGATTTGCATTCCTTGTACTAGGCGCAAAGCTTATATCCGGTGCTGAGCTTGTAGCAGAAGCTTCGAACTTGAAGGAAGCAATAGAGCAGGCGGATCTTGTCATTACAGGAGAAGGACAAAGCGATGAACAAACATTATACGGAAAAGCGCCCGGCTATATCGCTGATCTCGCTCAAATATACGGAGTTCCAACGATATTAATATCCGGCTCGCTTGCAGGCAATTTGGATGTGCTCCGCAGCAAATTTCACGGATGCTTTTCGATTATTACTAAACCATTGACGATTGAGGAATGTATGGATCAGGCAAAACAGCTATTGTACAACCAGACGAAGCAAGTGATGCATCTTATTCACTCTTTGAAGATATAATCGGATCCAGGTCTTCGCTTTTATAATCCAGATGGGGAAATTTTTTTTCAGATGTTTATGTTGAATACTGCAAAAATAACTTTCCCCTTATTCCATCTCAATTTTATCTAGAAGATTGACCGGCAAATCTCCAAAATTCCACATTAGAGAGGCATCTAAGATCTTGTTCAACATCTAAGATGCCTCTTTTGTAATGAAGGTAAAAGAAATAATTGATGTATTCCATTAAACACCGACAATATCTTCACAATTTTTTGTTAAATTTATCGAATACTGATCATTTTCCTCACGATCATCCATGTTGTCTTTAAACAAGTCTATAATGCTTCCTGCACTTTTAAACGGTTCTTTCAACTTTTATTCCATAACTCCGTTTTTAACCCATATACTTTTCTTCTTGGTACTGCAAATGCTAAAGTTCTTTAATGATTTCGACTTCGATGTTAAACAACCGTTCCGTTAAACTATTTCCTTCCATTCCTTTTGGATTTTCGCAGAAAAACTCAAAATTGCCAAAAAGGTGAATGCGTATTAACTTCTCCAATCCTAGTAAGTCTTTATATAAGCGTGTTCTGAACCCAATTATTTGCCAAAACTTTGATGTCGAACGTCCTTTCTTGAAAAAACACGAGATTGACGACTTCCGGAATATCGACTTCAGTATCGAGTTTATCGGGTGATACAGCAATTTGCGTCAGAAAAATGATCGATTAACGTTTGATACCAGTTGACGCTGTAATCAATAACCATTGCAAATCCGTCCTTATTCTCAGAAAACAGTTGATCAAAGCGCTCACTATCCGTTCTGTATGATGATTTTCGCAAAAACAATCGTTTTCTGCCTTCAACTCGAATTTATTTTTTATTAAATTTTTCAGTACAGTATCAATTAATAAGTCCATTCGTTTAGTGCTTTTAACACTAAGGGGGTGAAAACATTTGTTGTGTGATATCCACAAAATTGATTTCTAGGGATAAATTCCTTCTTTGATCTAGCTGTGCCGATCTCTTCGCATGTCTAGAAAATGCACGAATAAATTGTCATCCGATTAAACGCTATGTGCAATTTCTTCACGCATCGTTCCGTTTTTAGCAAAATTTATATGCCATGAAAGAGCTTTTTCTAAAACATGTGGTGTATGCCCTCCTCTTGCAAGAGCTTCCTGATAATATTCACGAAGCTGGTCGCGATACATCGGATGGGCGCAGCGTTCGATAATCAGTTCCACACGCTCTCTTGGCGCCAAGCCCCGGAGATCCGCATACCCTTGCTCGGTGACGATGACATCGACGTCATGCTCCGTATGGTCAACATGGGAGACAAAAGGAACAATGCTTGATATGTTTCCGTCTTTCGCTATTGATTTTGTCACAAAAATCGCCAGGCGGGCATTTCTTGCAAAATCACCTGATCCGCCAATGCCGTTCATCATTTTCGTTCCAAGTACGTGGGTTGAATTGACATTGCCGTAGATGTCCACTTCCAATGCTGTGTTAATGGAAATCAAACCGAGCCGGCGAATAATTTCAGGATGGTTGGAAATTTCCTGCGGTCTCAGCACTAAACGGTCGCGGTATTTCTTAAAATTCGAGAAAACCTCCTTCATTTTCGGCTCTGAAAGGGTAATCGAACAACAAGAGGCAAAACGGACTTTGCCCGCATCTATCAAATCAAAGACTGCATCCTGCAATACTTCAGAATACACCTCTAAATCCTCAAATTCTGAATCCAGCAAGCCATGAAGAACTGCATTGGCGACGGAACCGATGCCTGACTGCAGCGGGGCCAAACGTTCCGTTAACCGGCCGGCTTTAATTTCTTTACGCAAAAACTCTATCAAATGCTGCGCCATAATGACTGTTTCTTCATCCGGAGGCACAATTGTCGACGGAGAATCCAGCTGATTGGTAAATACAATTCCTTTTACCTTCTCGATATCAATCGGTATTCCGATCGTACCGATTCGATCATTCGATTTTGTCAGCGGAATCGGTTTTCTTTCCCCTTGTTTCTCCGGTTCATACAAATCATGCATTCCTACTAAATCTGCAGGCTGTGCCATATTAATCTCTATAATGATCGATTTTGCGTGCTGGGCAAATGTCAACGAGTTTCCAATGGAGGTTGTCGGAATAACCATTCCATCTCTTGTAATAGAAACCGCTTCCAAAATTGCAAAATCGATTGGATCCATAACATTTGAGCGCACTAATTCAGCAGTATGGGACAAATGCTGATCGACAAATAAAAATTCTCCCCGATTGATTCCTTTTCTCATCGTAGGATCTGCCTGAAAAGGAAGCCTCTTGCCTAAAATGCCAGCTTCAGTGAACATTTTATCGATATCAGAACCTAAAGAGGCTCCTGTATACACATTTACTTTAAACGATTCTCGCTCTGCACGTTTTACCAACGCATATGGAACCGCTTTCGCATCACCCGCGCGTGTAAATCCGCTTAACCCTAAAGTCATCCCGTCTTTGATCCATGATGCGGCTTCATCAGCTGTGACTATTCGATCGCGCAAACGCAAATCTTCAATCCTTTCCAATTTATTGTCCATTTCCCCATCATCTCCCCTTTAATGAATTTAAAATTTATTTTACCGATAAAAGTTAATGGGGCAAGGTTTTGGGGATAAGTGACCGAAAATTCAGATAAACAACTCAATTTCCATACTAAAACAGAACGATTTTTTAAAATCCAAGCAATTTTCGAAAATAACTGGAGTAGGACTGACTGACAGGAATTTTATCACCGTTATTCATCAACAGCAAAAAAGTTGAATGCGCATCAGGGTAGATCTCCTTAATATGGTTGACATTCACAATAAAAGCCCGATGACAGCGAATAAAATAGTCCTTTGGAAGCAAGTATTCAAATTCCTGGAGAGAGTATTTATGCGTTCCTGAGCATCCTTCAGTGTACACATAGGTCTTTTTATCTTTTGCTTCTAAATACGCAACTTTCGAAAAAGGAATAGGAACCCATCCGTCATCAGTTTTGACGGTCACAACAGATTTTCCATCCGTCAAAGCAGGAAAAATCGCAGTGACGCATCCCTCAAGCTTTCCTTCCCAAAAAAACGGCACAGCCATCCCGTGATAAGGAACGCCAAACACATCGCGGTTAATAAACTCAGAAACCTTTTGTTTGGTGTGCAAAGCTTTATACGCAATCGTTCCTTTTCTCACCAAGTCTCCCGGTCTGATTTTCAAATCAATCCGTTTGCTCGGCCGGTAATAGATATATTCCTTAGTATTGGAAACAGCAATCGAAACTTCATCAGAAAACAATTCACCAATAACGTCTAAAATGGAAACTACTGAAATACGTTCCATTCTTCAACACCCTTCGTGATCTATAAATCTTGCAAGATATTAATATTTTACATCTTTTTTCACCCTTTTTGGCATAGTTCTTATCGAGTGCGACTAATGATTAGATGACGCATAGAAGTTTGTGCAAGCAAATTTTCGGATTTACAGCCCTCAGCCATGAATGAAAATAGTTCTTGCCAATTCATATTTTTTGATACCGCCAACCAGGAATATTTTCACAGTAAAAAGAGGAAGATTCTGAGATTTACAGTCAAGGAAACGGAGAACGGATGGCCTTGTTTCTGCCAACCGTGCATTGAAATTTCACTAACTATCCAAAGTTTTTTTTTTCAACTATTTTGCCGTAATAAAAGGGGAAACGATTGCTTGTCAACATACAACTGTTTGATAATGCTAGCCTCCATTAACAAAAATTGAAAACGAAATCGCGACATTTTCTTCCGCAAAAATAAAAAAGATGGCGCAAAATGCGCCGCCTTATTGAGGAGTTATTTCAAACGTTATATTTTCGTTGTCCCAACTGAATGATGGTGTGTAGACTAATTCGTATTTTGAATCCTCAGGAACATCGAAGTAAATTTTACCGGTAATTTTCTTACCTGCGCCAATATTTTCATTCATAAAGCCGTCATCATGACCGAAATACTCTTCGTGTTGTGTTCCGTCTTGTGTCGAGATTGCAAACTCTTCCGCGCCAAAATATAACTGCTCTTTTCCGTTATTGACCGTTTCAAATTCTATCGCCAATACTTTACCTTTTTCTGCTGGCGTATATTCGGCATCATCTACGTATTTAGCACTTTTTAGAGTTAATTGTAAGTCGCCTAACTTAACGACATCGCCAACTTTGAATATTTCCGGTTTAGCTTCTTCTTTCTGTTCTTGCGCCCCTTCCGATGTTTCTACTTTTTGTGCACCTTCTTCGCCTCCGCATCCGACTAAAGTCGCGAGGCTAAGTGCGAAAACTGAAAATAAAAACCCCCATTTTCGTTTTTTCACTAACATTTACCTCACTTTCCAAAATTTCGACATCTTCATTATATTTATTTATCTGCTATTTTTCAACATATCCCATGACTTTTCGACTATTTTTTCGTATTATTGCTTGGTGTATATTCTAGGTATATTTACACAGTAGATATATCCGCGTGATCAAGAATCATTTGTAGCGAACAAATATCGTCACCTTTTTCAAATAGGTTACGATAAATGTATGTCTTAAACAGTGTAAGACTTACGCAACATTCGTCTTTTAGTTTGAATATTTTTCTGATGTTTCC
>ERZ777010.1830-NODE-1830-length-12362-cov-168.651337_pt1 | contig 12362 bp, 9 predicted proteins | sample MGYA00374963_ERZ777010 | MGnify/ENA primary metagenome ERZ777010 (study PRJEB29309, sample SAMN06268256) | bioreactor metagenome | isolation source: Joint BioEnergy Institute, California, USA | place: USA:Joint BioEnergy Institute, California, USA | collected...
CTTCTGGGGAATTTTAAACCGGCGATTTTGGGGAAAAAATAATCGGCCTTGACAATTGTAAAACGTTACAAAAAAAATAATTTTTTTATTTTTAAAAATAGAAAGAAAAATGGTTGACTGAAAGAATTATTAGTATTAAGATGTAATCAGATATAACCAAAAGATAACCAAAAGTTAATAAAAACCTTTTTTTATCTACAAGATTCATAAGGTTGTTGAGTTATCTAATTAGCTAGAATCCAAATTCTTTGTAACAATTAACAATCACCATGATAAAGATGAAAAATGATTAAGGAGGAAAAAACATGACCAAAGTTGTGCAAAAAGTAGAAAAATTAAAAAACTATATTAATGGAGAATGGGTTGAAAGCAAAGCTTTAAAGTATGAAGATGTTTACAATCCAGCAACAAAAGAAGTAATTGCACAAGTCCCTCTATCCACAAAAGAAGAAGTAGATTATGCGGTAGAAGTGGCTGCTAAGGCATTTGAAACATGGAAACAAGTTCCTGTTCAAAAACGTGCAAGACTCCTATTTAATTTCCATCAATTATTAGAAAAAAATAAAGAAGAATTAGCGCGGATTATTACCATTGAAAATGGGAAAAATTTTACCGAAGCATTAGGTGAAGTTGGCCGCGGGATTGAAAATGTTGAATTCGCTGCAGGAGCACCTACATTAATGATGGGAGATTCACTTTCTACGATTGCAAAAGATGTAGAGATAACCAATTATCGCTACCCGCTCGGGGTTGTAGGTGGAATTACACCTTTTAACTTCCCGATGATGGTACCATGCTGGATGTTCCCAATGGCTATTGCATGCGGAAATACTTTTGTTCTTAAACCATCTGAAAGAACACCGTTATTAGCTCAGAAATTAGCTGAATTATTAGAAGAAGCTGGTGTTCCGAAAGGCGTCTTTAATGTTATTCATGGTGCACATGATGTAGTTAACGGTATTATCGACCATCCGGACGTAAAAGCTATTTCATTCGTTGGCTCTCAACCGGTTGGTGAATATGTATACAAACGTGCAAGCGAAAACTTAAAGCGTGTTCAATGTTTAACTGGTGCTAAAAACCACTCAATTGTGTTAAAAGACGCTGACTTAGAGCTTGCGACAACAAATGTTATTTCTTCTGCTTTTGGTTCTGCCGGTGAACGCTGCATGGCCTGCTCTGTTGTAACAGTGGAAGAAGATATTGCTGAAGAATTCATTGAAAAATTAGTAGAAAAAGCAAAAAATATTAAAATTGGTAACGGTCTTGATGAAGAAGTATTCTTAGGTCCGGTTATTCGCGAACAAAATCAAAAACGCACATTTGATTATATCCAAAAAGGAATTGACGAAGGAGCAAAATTAGTGTGTGATGGTCGTGAAACGGCTCCTGAAGATGGATTCTTTGTTGGACCAACAATTTTTGATAATGTCTCAACAAATATGACAATCTGGAAAGATGAAATTTTTGCCCCAGTATTATCCATTGTACGTGTTAAAAATTTAAAAGAAGCAGTTGAAACTGCCAATAAATCTGAATTTGCAAATGGTGCTTGTATATATACATCAAATGCTTCTGCAATCCGCTACTTCCGTGAAAATATTGATGCAGGCATGTTAGGAATTAACTTAGGTGTTCCAGCACCAATGGCATTCTTCCCATTCTCTGGATGGAAATCTTCCTTCTATGGAACGCTACATGCAAACGGAAAAGATAGCGTTGATTTTTACACTCGTAAAAAAGTGGTTACAGCTAATTATAAAGCACCAGTATTAGAATAAGAGGATATCACTTTAAACAGTAGGCTATTATCCAGCTTATATAGTGAGGATAATAGCCCTTCATAGTATGACTCATATAAATATAGGGAGTTGAGAGGATAGTGAGTACATTACTCCTAAAACCAAAAACTGTTGAAATTTCTCCAGGAGTAACGATTGTTCATGACGTGACAAATGAAAATACACCTTTAGAATATGTTGGTTTTAAAGTAGTCGATCTAGCTCCGGGAGCTAAATATAAAGAAGAATTAGGTAAAGTAGAGTGCTGTATAGTTGCCTTAACTGGTAAAATAAATGTTTCTGATCAGGAAAAAACATTTAATCATATTGGTACAAGAGAAAGCGTTTTTGAGAAGAAGCCAACTGACAGTGTTTATGTTTCAAACGATCGTTCGTTTGAAGTGGAGGCTGTAAGTCAGGCTCGAGTGGCTCTTTGTTATTCACCATCTAATAACCAGTTACCTACTAAGCTATTTAAAGCTGAAGAAAATGGGATTGAACATAGAGGGAAGTATAATAATAAACGTTTAGTTCACAATATTTTACCTGATTCCAATCCATCAGCTAATAGTTTACTAGTGGTAGAAGTATATACTGAAAGCGGAAATTGGTCCAGTTATCCTCCTCACAAACACGACAAGGATAACTTACCATATGAATCATTTTTAGAAGAAACCTATTACCATGAAATAAATCCGAAACAAGGATTTGTTTTCCAACGAGTTTATACAGATGACCGTTCCATTGATGAAACAATGACAGTTGAAAATGGAGATGTAGTCCTAGTACCAGCTGGCTATCATCCAGTAGGGGTTCCAGATGGATATGAATCCTACTATTTAAATGTAATGGCAGGACCAAAACGCATATGGAAGTTCCACAACGAACCTGCTCATGAATGGATTTTAAATCGTAAATAAAATGTGGGGAGTTGTTGCAAGCATGAAGATTGAATTTCGTTCAGATAGAGAATTTGACATCGTTGCGATCGGTCGGGCCTGCATAGATTTAAATGCAGTAGAATATAACCGTCCAATGGAAGAAACAATGACATTTAAAAAATATGTTGGCGGTTCTCCGGCAAATATTGTAATTGGTGCCTCTAAGTTAGGTTTAAAGGCAGGATTTATCGGGAAACTAGCTGATGATCAGCATGGACGTTTCATCGAACAATATATGAGAAGTGTTGGAGTAGATACATCTCACATGATAGTGGATAAAGAGGGACATAAAACAGGTTTAGCATTTACAGAGATTAAAAGTCCTGAAGAATGTAGTATTCTTATGTATCGTGACGAAGTAGCTGATCTTTATTTAAAACCGTCTGAATTGAGTGAAGATTATATTAAAAAGGCAAAAGTTCTCCTTATCTCAGGTACAGCTTTAGCCAAAAGCCCTTCACGCGAAGCGGTATTAAAGGCCCTTCATTTAGCAAGGAAAAATGACGTAAAAGTTCTCTTTGAATTAGATTACCGTGGATACACATGGACATCAACTGAAGAAACTTCTGTTTATTATACACTGGTTGCGGAGAATTCAGATATTGTCATTGGTACTCGTGACGAATTTGATGTGATGGAAAATATTAATGGTGGTAACAATGAAGCAACTGTTAGTCAATTATTTAAACATTCACCGGAGTTAATCGTGATTAAACACGGTGTTGAAGGTTCCTATGCCTATACAAAATCAGGAGAAACGTTCAAAGGTCATGCCTATAAATCAAAAGTATTAAAAACCTTTGGTGCTGGTGATTCCTACGCTTCTGCATTCTTATATGCTCTTATTAATGGAAAGGATATTGGAACTGCTTTAAAGTATGGCTGTGCTTCTGCAGCAATTGTAGTAAGTAAACATAGTTCCTCTGAAGCTATGCCATCTGTAGAAGAAATCGAACAATTAATTGCTGAAAAATCTTTAGTTACTGAAACAACCCAGTAAGAGGTGAGAGCAAATGGGGAAAATTAGATTAACTACAGCTCAAGCTTTAATCAAATTTTTAAATCAACAATATATTCACGTTGATGGAAAGGAATTTCCATTTGTTGAAGGGATCTTCACTGTATTTGGACACGGGAATGTTTTAGGAATTGGTCAAGCACTAGAACAAGATCCGGGACATTTAAAAGTATTTCAAGGTAAAAATGAACAAGGAATGGCTCATGCAGCGATTGCGTACAGTAAGCAAATGTTAAGACAAAAAATCTTTGCAGTCACAACATCTGTTGGACCAGGGGCAGCCAACTTAGTAGCTGCAGCGGGAACAGCCTTAGCGAACAATATTCCTGTTTTATTCCTTCCAGGAGATACCTTTGCAACTAGGCAGCCTGATCCGGTTTTACAGCAAATTGAACAAGAGCACAGTTTAGCGATTACAACCAATGATGCCTTAATGCCTGTTTCAAGATATTGGGATCGTATTACCCGTCCAGAACAATTAATGTCCAGTTTGATTCGTGCTTTTGAGGTTATGACTGATCCTGGTAAAGCGGGTCCGGCTACGATTTGTTTAGCACAAGATGTTGAAGGCGAAGCATTTGATTTTGATGAAAAATTCTTTGAAAAACGCGTTCATTATTTAGACCGTAAAGCACCGATAGAACGTGAACTGAAAGGTGCGGCAGAATTAATTCGTGCAAGTAAAAAGCCGGTAATTCTAGTTGGCGGTGGAGCTAAATATTCCCAATCTCGTGACATTTTAATTACCCTATCCGAAAAACATAATATCCCATTAGTTGAAACACAAGCGGGAAAAGCTACCGTTGAATCAACCTTCAAAAATAATTTGGGCGGAATGGGAATTACAGGAACATTGGCGGCGAATAAAGTAGCACGTCAGGCTGATTTAATTATTGGAATTGGAACAAGATATACCGATTTCGCAACTTCTTCCAAAACTGCTTTTAATTTTGAGACTACCAAGTTTTTAAATATAAATGTTAGTCGAATGCAAGCATATAAAATGGATGCTTTTCAAGTGGTTGCAGATGCGAAAACGACACTGGAACAATTGGCGCCGCTTTTGGAAGGGTATGAAACGGAGTTTGGCAATACAATTGCTTTATTAAAAGAAGAATGGGAAAAAGAACGTGACCGTTTGAGTAAAGTAACATTCAGCCGTGAAAATTTTGAGCCAGAAATTAAAAATCATTTTTCACAGGAAGTACTTAATGAATATGCTGATACATTAAACACAGAACTAGCACAAACTACTGCTTTAATTGCAGTAAATGACACCATTGATCCAGACAGTATCATTATTACCTCAGCCGGATCACTTCCAGGAGATGTACAGCGTATTTGGAATCCAACTGTTCCGAATACTTATAATGTTGAGTACGGCTATTCATGTATGGGATATGAAGTATCAGGTGCTCTAGGCATAAAATTAGCTAATCCTGATAAAGAAGTGTACTCCCTTGTTGGAGATGGAAGCTTCCTCATGCTTCACTCTGAATTGATTACATCCATTCAATATGGCCAAAAAATTAATGTCGTTCTCTTTGATAATTCAGGGTTTGGCTGTATTAATAACCTACAAATGGATCACGGAAGCGATACCTATTTTACTGAATTTAGAACATATGACAATAAAGTTTTAAATATTGATTATGCAAAAGTAGCAGAAGGCTATGGAGCTAAAACGTACCGAGTTAATACAGTAGAACAATTGAAAGAAGTTTTGGAAGATGCCAAGAAACAAAAAGTATCTACATTAATTGATATTAAAGTACTTCCTAAAACCATGACAGACGGCTATGAAAGCTGGTGGAACGTTGGGGTTGCAGAAGTATCGAATAAAGAAAGTATTCAAAAGGCAAATGAAGCTAGAAAGAAAAAATTAGAAAGTGCAAAACAGTATTAAAAATCTTTACGTGCTTAATAAATGTTATGAAAAAATTAGAATTGATTGGAATCATTCGTATTCCAATCAATTCTAGTAATAGACTCATTAAATTAAAGTTTGTTGATTTTTTCTAAAAATTAACTAATTTTACTTTTTTTATAAACGATTGTATCTTCTTTGTATCAAATATGAACATTTTTTAGAACGTTAAAAATGACTAATAAAATGAAAAGAGAGGTGAGAAATTGGTGGAAACATTTGTTACATCGAAATTAGTTTCTATGAAAGAAATGCTCACAAAAGCAAGAAAAGGTAAGTATGCTGTTGGGCAATTTAATATCAATAGCTTTCAGTGGGCAGAAGCTATTTTAGAAGCTGCTGAAGAAGAGCAAGCACCTGTAATTATAGCATCTTCTGATAGGCTTGTAGATTATTTGGGTGGATTTAAATTAATTTCTACGGTAATTCATAGACTTGTAGAAGATATGAATATAACGGTACCGGTTGCTTTACATTTAGATCATGGAAAAAGTGTAGAAAGATGTAAAGAAGCGATTGACGCAGGATACACTTCTGTCATGATTGATGGCTCACACTATCCAATCGAGGAAAATATCAATATGACAAAACAAGTCGTTCATTATGCTCGGCAATATGGTGTATCAGTTGAAGCAGAAGTTGGAATCGTAGGTGGAAATGAAGATGGTCTTATTGGAGAAATTAAATATGCAGATCCAGAAGAATGCTTAAGAATTGTTAAGGAAGCAGGTATTGATGCCTTAGCAGCTGCCCTTGGTTCTGTACATGGACCATACCAGGGAGAACCGAAACTAGGGTTTGCCGAAATGAAGGAAATTGCAGAGTTAACCAATATACCACTTGTCTTACATGGAGGTTCAGGAATACCTTTAAACCAAATTCATAAAGCGATTGAACTTGGTCATGCAAAAATTAATGTGAATACTGAATGTATGCAGGCGTGGGCAAAAGCTGTCCGAGAAGTATTAGCAAAAGACAGTGAAGTGTATGATGCCCGTACCATTCTTTCACCTGGAAAGGAAGCTGTCAAAGAAACTGTTAAAGCGAAAATACGAGAGTTTGGATCAAGCCATAAAGCATAGTTAATGCTGTTAGGAAAAAAATGTCCTCTCATTTTTTATTTTCACTGAAAAATCAGGATTAGGAGGATTGTGTTGATGCAATACACATATCTAAAAAAAACAGATATAAAGATTTCGAGAATTGGACTCGGTACAAATGCGGTTGGTGGACATAATTTATATGACAATTTAAATGAAGAAGATGGTAAGAACTTTGTGCGCACTGCAATTGAAGAAGGGATCAATTTCATTGATACGGCAAATATTTATGGGAAAGGTAGATCTGAAGAGCTTATCGGGGAAGTTTTACGTGAAGTTCCGAGAGAGAGTATCATACTTGCTACAAAAGGTGCAAATCAATGGTTTGACGATGGTTCAGTAGTATTGAACAATGAACCAGCCTTTTTACGTAAATCACTAGAGGATAGTTTAAAGAGACTGAAAACAGATTATGTAGATTTATACTATATCCATAATCCTGATGGTAAAACACCGATTGGTGATGCAGTTGCAGAATTAGTAAAAATGAAAGAAGAAGGAAAAATTCGCGCAATTGGAATTTCTAATATGTCATTAGAGCAGGTAAAAGAAGCGAATGCACATGGAGATATTAATGCTCTTCAAATGGAATACAGTATGCTAAATCGATCGGTGGAAAAGGATTTACTGCCATACTGTGTAAAAAATAATATTTCATTTATTCCGTTTGGCCCACTTGCATTTGGTTTACTTGGGGGCAAATATTCAAAAGACTTTAAACTTACTAAAAACGATTGGCGTAATACGGTACCTTTATTTAAAGAACAAGAATTTGGAAAAAATCTAGAAAAAGTAGAAAAACTAAAAGAAGTAGCAGCTGAAAAAAATACAAAGGTAAGCCATTTGGCACTTGCTTGGTTACTTGCTCAAGAAGGTATTGATGCTGTTATTCCAGGCGGAAAGCGTCCTGAACAAATTTGTGACACGGTAAAGGCAATAAATCTTGTTTTAGATAATCAAGATTTGGAGAAAATCGAAAAAATTTTAGCTTAAAACGAGTGGAAAACGTTCCATTGCTTCTTTATTTAAAGGGCAATGGAACGCTCCTGCATAATAGAATAAATGGACGTGATATGTTGAAAGCATTACAAGTACCTAAGTATCTTTTTATGGTTGTTGCCTTTTTATTATGGTTTCCGCATTTTATTTATGTTCCTATTTTGTCCCCATATATGGAATCAATAGGGGGAAATTATACGTTTATCGGAATGGTTTTAAGTAGCTATGGACTTATGCAACTTTTATGCAGACTTCCGATTGGAATTTTTTCTGACCTTTTAAAATTAAGGAAGCCGTTTATTATTTTGGGTATGTTCGCAAGCGTACTAAGTTGTTCCATTTATTTAATAACGGATCATTTAGGGTGGATTTTTGTTGCCCGTTCCCTTGCAGGACTTGCTGCAGCATCCTGGGTTGTCTTTACGGTATTATATACGAGTTATTTCGATAACAAAGAAGTACATAAAGCAATGGGGAGTATTTCTTTTATTGTCGTTTTAGCACAGTTTTTAGGGATGAGTTTTAGTGGTTATTTAGTTAGTGAATGGGGATGGAAAGCTCCGTTTTGGATTGGCGGATTGTTTAGCCTCATCGGTATAATCCTTTCTTTTTTTACTTTTGAACCAAAAGAAGAAATTACGAGAGAACCAGTAAAGTTAAAGGATTTAGGGACTGTTCTGAAAGAACCCTCATTGTTAAAAGTTTCGTTTTTATCTATTTTAGCTCATAGTATTATGTTTTCAACCATCTTCGGGTTTACTTCTAACTATGCCTTAACAATTGGTTTTGAAGCTGGGCAACTGACTTGGATTGTATTTGCCTTTATGATCCCACATGCTATTTCAACCCTTTTTATAGGAAGTGTAATAGTTCCATATTTAGGTGAATGGAGAGCTTTGAAATTAGCTTTCCTTTTTGCATCCATTTTTACTATTATCATTCCTTTTATTCATATAGAAATGTTATTTCTGATAATTCAAGGAATTAACGGATTTTCTCTAGGATTAATTTTTCCTTTGTTGTTAGGGATGTCAATTGAAAAGATTACACCTGAAAAACGGGCTACTGCAATGGGAGCATACCAAGCACTTTATGCTATAGGCATATTTGCAGGACCGTTTTTTGTAGGGATATTTAATTCATATATGGGAATTGAAGCAGGATTTACGTTTGTTGGTGCACTAGGGTTAATAGCGACGTTATTTAGTATTATTTGGAGTAGAAATATTAAAACATCTTCAATAAATTTAGGTAGAAAAAGTCGTACTGGTACTTAATGTTAATCAATTGCTAAGATCCAGAAAGGTTGTAGATATTTAGTATTCCGAAATTATTTATTTAGAAGTAGGTAAATAAATTACTTGATTAAATATTAATTTACTAATAGATTTAAAAAGATTTTGTATTTTTAGAAATATATAAAATTATTGACTGTAAGCGTTTAATGAGCTATAATCTCCATATAAATAACCAAAAGTTAACCAAAGTATGATAAACTCTTAATCAATCAAACAAATGAATATATTTAATATGAAGGAGTGATCTTATTAGATCACTAGAGGAAGGTTTTCAATCCCTTTATATTAAGTGACTAAGGATGAAAACGTTATTATTTTCTTTAACTTATCAAATAGCTATATATCATTTTGTAAATAGGTATATTATTTTTTTATGAAAACGTTTAAAAAAGGAGGCCACTATGGGGAACGAGAAGATTAAATGGGGAATTGCTCCAATTGGTTGGAGGAATGACGATGTACCGGAAATTGGTGCTGAAAATACATTGTCACACCTATTAAGTGATATAGTTGTGGCAGGATTTGAAGGGACTGAAGTTGGGGGATTTTTCCCTGAAGCAAAAGTTCTGAATAAGGAACTCCAACTCCGAAATTTAAAAATAGCTGGTAAATGGTTTAGTAGTTTTATTATTCGAGACGGTATTGAAGAGGTTTCTAAAGAATTTCATAAACATTGTGAATATTTAGAGGAAGTTAATGCGGCTGTTGCTGTTGTATCAGAACAAACATATAGTATCCAAGCAACAGACAAAAATGTATTTACAGAAAAACCTTATTTCACGGGTGAAGAATGGAAAAAGTTATGTCGAGGTCTAAATGAATTAGGTAAGATTGCAGAACAATATGATTTGAAATTAGTTTATCACCATCATATGGGAACAGGTGTACAAACACTAGATGAAGTGAATCGGTTAATGGAAAACACAGATTCAAGATATGTACATTTACTATACGATACAGGGCATATCTATGTATCTGATGGTGATTATATAACTCTATTAAATAAACATATTGATCGTATCCAACACGTTCATTTTAAGGATGTTCGTAAAAATGTTAAAGATCAATGTCAAAGAGAAGGAAAATCGTTTCTACAGTCTTTTTTAGCTGGGATGTTTACAGTACCTGGTGATGGCTGTATAGATTTTACAAAAGTCTATGAAAAATTAATGAAATCAAATTATACAGGTTGGATAGTCGTCGAAGCCGAGCAGGACCCATCTGTTGCACATCCGCTGGAATATGCGCTAATAGCTCGTAGATATATAGATGAAAAATTAATTGGTCGTAAGAAAAGTACATTAACTTCTAAGTAGAGGGGGAGAAAAGCAGAATGAGTAAACCATTATCAGACCAAAATAGTGCTTATCGTAAAGTACTACGTAAGATTACAATTATTTCGACATTCGGTGGACTTCTCTTCGGATATGACACAGGTGTTATTAACGGAGCCTTGCCTTATATGGCTCGTATGGATCAACTCAATCTTAACCCGGTAACAGAAGGTCTTGTCACAAGTTCTCTTTTATTTGGTGCAGCATTTGGGGCTGTATTCGGCGGTAATCTAGTAGACCGTTATGGCCGTAGAAAAATGATCCTGAATCTTGCACTGCTGTTCTTTTTGGCAACCATTGGATGTTCACTTGCACCTAGTGCAGGGGTGATGATTGCATTCCGATTTTTACTTGGATTAGCCGTTGGAGCCGCATCTGTTATGGTACCAGCTTTTTTAGCTGAAATGGCACCTGCTGAAAATCGGGGTAGGATTGTTACACAGAACGAACTAATGATTGTTACCGGTCAATTACTGGCTTTTACTTTCAACGCTATACTAGGTAATACAATTGGGCAAGAAGCAGCAAACGTTTGGCGTTGGATGCTTGTCATTGCTTCACTTCCAGCTGTTGTTCTTTGGTTTGGGATGCTGTATGTGCCGGAAAGTCCACGCTGGTTGGCATCAAAAGGAAGAATCGGTGAGGCCCTCCGAGTTCTTCAGAAAATACGAGAAAGAAACAGAGCGGAATTGGAACTAAAAGAAATTCAAGACACAATTGCACAAGAATCAAGTATTGTACAAGTAACGTTTAAAGATCTGAATACACCTTGGGTTCGAAGAATTGTGTTAATAGGAATTGGAATTGCCATAGTACAGCAAATTACAGGCGTTAACTCAATTATGTATTATGGTACTCAAATTCTTCAAGAGTCTGGTTTATCAACCAATTCGGCTCTTATTGCTAATATCGCAAATGGTGTCATTTCTGTTTTAGCTACCTTTGTTGGTATTTGGCTTCTTGGAAAAGTTGGCCGACGCCCAATGTTAATAACAGGATTAATTGGAACAACATCTGCTCTTACCCTTATAGGGATAGTCTCAAATATTTTTGAAGGATCGTCTGTTCTACCTTTCTTAGTACTTAGTTTATCGGTTACATTCCTTGCCTTTCAACAAGGAGCTATTTCACCAGTAACATGGCTTATGCTTTCTGAAATATTCCCACTGAGATTACGCGGAATGGGTATGGGAGTTACAGTATTTTGCTTATGGATTACAAACTTTCTGGTTGGTTTTTCATTTCCTATATTACTTAATGGTGTCGGTTTATCAGCAACATTCTTCATCTTTGCATTTTTTGGGATTGCAGCTATCACATTTGTACAAAAGTTCTTACCAGAAACAAAAGGGAAATCTCTTGAACAGCTGGAACAATATTTTCGTTCCTACGATTTAAATAAAGTAAAAAATATTGTGTGAGTAATGGAACATGATTGTTACAATTATAAATAATTTCATAAAATTTTGAAAAAATTTTAATAAACCGGCCTGTTTTATAAAGAATTTGCCTTTATAAATTAAGCTGGGTATCAATAACTATTAAAGATCGTTTTACTACATATAGAAAACAAAATAAGGAGCATTCCTGTTAGAAGTTTTTTCGGGGACTTGAATAAAAAAAGCCCTCTTGGTATGATTCGGGGGTGTCAATCGCACGAATTGACCCCTAATTTGGATACCAAGGAGGACTATACATGAATTCTATCTCAAACAAGAAGATTAATCAAGTCACCGATCAAACGCTCGTCGTTGGCATGGATATCGCGAAAAAGAAGCATTATGCCTGCTTTGTGGATGAGCGAGGGAGGGTGCTAAAAAAATCGTTTCCCGTTCCGCAATCCAGAGAAGGGTTGGAATGGTTGTACCAGTGCATCGTGAAAGCGATGGAGGAATTTGAAAAAACGGAAGTGATCGTTGGCATCGAGCCAACGGGACATTATTGGCTGAATCTCGCCTATTTTC
>ERZ777010.1835-NODE-1835-length-12320-cov-1681.405707_pt1 | contig 12320 bp, 24 predicted proteins | sample MGYA00374963_ERZ777010 | MGnify/ENA primary metagenome ERZ777010 (study PRJEB29309, sample SAMN06268256) | bioreactor metagenome | isolation source: Joint BioEnergy Institute, California, USA | place: USA:Joint BioEnergy Institute, California, USA | collected...
CTAAAGCAACCAATTCACTGATGATATGACGTTTTTTCAGTTCGTTTATTGCGTTAACAGATCTATACAGCATTCCCATAAAATCCCCTCCGTTTTTTCCTAGACTCGTCTAAAAAGTTATTAAAAATCATTAACCCTTCAATAACATCTTTTTTTGGAAACTGCCTCGCAATTTCTTCGATAAATTGTTCCTTTTGCATGATCTTCCCGGTAGCTTGATAATGGCTATGCAGTTTCTTGAAAACGATTTGGCTACTCATTGTTTTCGCTCCTTCTCCATTCGAGATTTTGAAACTTGCTGAATTCCCTCTCGAATAACAGCTGAATTACTCCAACCGGCCCATTTCTGTGTTTAGCGATATTCACTTCCACAATGTTTTTGTTTTGTGTTTCCCTGTCGTAATAGTCTTCACGGTACAACATCATAATGATATCTGCGTCTTGCTCTATACTTCCTGAGTCACGCAAATCTGACATCATGGGACGTTTATCTTGTCTCTGTTCAACTGCCCTCGATAATTGGGATAGTAATATTACAGGAACATTGAATTGTCGCGCCATTTGCTTTAATTCTTTTGTAATACTGCCAATCGCTAAGTCATACCGCTCAAATCGTCCAAGGACCGTAATCAGTTGCAAATAATCGATAATGACAACATGATTTTGTTCCGGATGTTTTCTTTGTGTTTTTCTCACGGCTGCACGGATATCGGTAACTGTTTGCTTAGGTTCATCATGTATGTAAATATCCCATTTGCCGTATTGTTCCATTGCAAAATTTGCTTTGTCGTAATCGCTAGCTGAAAACATTCTATAAGGATTTCTCCACTTGGATCCTTCAACATTTGAAAGTGAACTAAGTATCCGGTGAACTAATTGCTTTTCCGGCATTTCGAGCGAAAAAATATCTGCAATGCCTTGCTTATTACAGCAATTCGCCGCAATGTTTAATGCGAACGCTGTTTTACCCATTGATGGACGGCCAGCAATAATTATTAAATCTCCACCTTTTAGACCGCCTGTCATGTTGTTTAACTCGGTAAATCCTGTATCTATCCCGGTCAATTCGCCCTTATCTTCGTGCATTTCTTGAAAAATTTCGTAGAGAACATCCGTTTTGTTCCGTTCCTTTTTCAAGCCAAGTTCTTGCATTTCGATATATTTTTTGTAAAAATCGTCTGCCGCCTCGTCTGTTTGCTCATTCATAAATTTTGCAGCAGCAGATATAAGATTCCTTCGTTTGTAGTGCTCGAGTACAATTCGCTCATATGCACCAACATTTTCAGCTGTAGGGCAAGACATAGCTAATTCAGTGATGTATGAAGGACCACCTATGTTTTCGATTTTGCTTCCAAGTTTGTCTGCAACAGTCATTGGATCAATCCCAATGCCTTCAAGGGCTAAGTCACGCATGACCTTAAAAAGGATCTTATTTTTTGCGATTGAAAAATGTTCAGGTTCTAAGGTGATTTCGTGGATGATATCTGGTTCCAGAAAAACCGCACCAAGAACCATATTTTCGGCTTCTAAAGTGGCTTGCGTATTTACTAAGTCATTGCCATGGTAGTTTTGATATGTTTCTTGATTGTTTTTCGTGTTCACGGCGTTCAGCCCCTTCTTTCAGCCATTGTTCATGTTTCAACAAAAATTGATTTTCTTGCGTTTCTTGTACGGATATATCAGCAATCGTAGGAGGAAATGGTCTTTCCTTGATGTATTTTTTTAACTTGTTCATCACTTTGTTAAAATCCATATCAGCCAACATTTCCGACCACAAAACTAAACGTTCATCTGTAACCTCAAACCTAGAATAGGCTGCATTTATTGTGTTTAGTATTTTCAACACTTCCTGCTTGTTCATGAGCCATCTCCCCAAGCTTTTATTCGTCCTTCTCGTTGCAGTCGAGCAAATCGTTCCTCAATCGTTTCTTCCCTTTTTTGTTTTTGATTGTTGAAAGGAATAACGTTCTCGTGCTTTAGCTTCTGATATTTCGAGACAATGACTTTTTCACAATACGAAAAGTGCTTCACTTTATCCCAAGGTGTTTGCGTGTTTTTTAGATTAATAATTTGGGTTACCCAGTTGCACAGAGTATCAAGTTTAACCGGCAATTCAGCCACTCTCTCGATTGCGTTTAGGTCTTTTGGTGAAAGGTAGAACCCACTATTTCTCACTTTTATAAAATGGTCGGCTAAAACTTTATTGCGTTGTTCCAGTTCCTCGTGCGATATTTTACTTTCGGTAACAGGTGCCCCGTCGCTTTGAGGAAATTCTTCGCGCGTGTTATCGACGACTAATTCTTTAATTCTTAAATTCTTTAATTCTTGTTCTTGTTCGGATAACGTTTCGATTTCGTTCTGATAACGTTCTGATAAAGGTTCATAAACCGTTTCGTTTATCGTTTCGTTATCGTGTTCAAAGCCTTGATATTCTTGATATTTAACGACTGTGAATAGTGTTCCGTTATCAGTTTCCTTAACGGTGATCATCCCTTTGTTAATCAATTTCTTAATTGAACGTAAAATGGTGCTTTTTGATGGCTGTTTATAACCTCTTTTTTCCTTGTACTCGAGGTCTTCAGCTAATTTTGAATATGACCTCAAGTATTGCCCACGCTTTAACTCAACATTTTTAATCTTGACCCCATCTTGATGTGCTGCTTTTAAGAGCAGTAAGGTAAAGAGTCGAAAAGTAGTTACGTCACTCCAAATCTCGTTATCTAGTATTTTTCGATATAACTTTATCCATCCTTGCAAGTATGTTCCCTCCTTCTCCTTACGTCCTCTCACATATTGCATACAAACCTTTAATGGCCGTTACTTTCAAATCCGGATGTGTCCTGGCTATATACCCTATTACATACCGTTTGAACAACTGAGAGCGATTAGCCTTGCCCTCAGTCATCCAAACATATACTTCAGGAATTCGTATTTTTAATTCACTGAGCATTAATCAAAAGGCAGCTCACTTTCATCTATATCAAAAGCCCCATCACCTAACAGTTCGTCCATGACTTCATCCGGATTTTCTTGTTTAGCTTCTTCTTTCGATGGTTCCGGTGGTTGTTCATTAGTTTGCTTTTTTGATTGTTGGTTTTGTTGCTTGTACTGTTTCTGCTCTTTCAGCGCTTCCCACATTACCTCAATAGCTTTCTTAATAACCGGAGACTTTGCATTGTCATGCAACCAATTCAAATAATCTGGTTGTGTTTTGTATATATCCTTTAAAGTCTTTCCTTTGAACTTACCAAACGTTACTTTAGTTTGTGCTGCATCCGCTGCAGTCATAGTTTCAGTTTGTTCTTGCTGTATAAAATCTTGCATGTCCTCGATATCTTGAGTAAATACCTCAGACAAGGAAGCTACTGTCAACGTCGCGTCAATTTGGGCTCGTTTCTTAGCCATTTTTAGTACTGTATTGACATAACCATATGGATCTTGTAGTGTTCCGTCTTTTCTCTTATGATATTTTGGTTCTTTTGTATTGCAGTGACCTAAACCTTCTGTAATTTTTAATCCATCCTTATACAATTCGCACTTTACGGTGAATGCGAAAAAACCTTTCTCATAATCTTGTACTTTTTCGACAACCTCATATTTGCTTGTCAAACCCATCAGCATGAGGATTTTTTCGGCACCTGGCTTTAATAAAGTCGGTTTTGCAGTACCCGGGATTATCCCGAAGTCATGGTCCTTTTTTAAAGTGTTTTGTACAACCATTTGAAACTGGTTAATTTTTGATAGTGTATTTTGAACTGCTCCGAGATCAACAGAATCGATAATTGACATAGAGTTTACTGTTGCAGCTATTTGATTTTGAGCTGTTTCTGCCATCTTATTTGACCTCCAAACTGTATTTGATTTGTTCTGGTTCAATTTCAATACCTGGTACAGCTTGTCCTGTTTCATCCACAACAACCAATTTCCCATTTAAATCTGCTATTTTGAGGGACTTTTTCAAATCTGCCCATTTTAATGTTGGTTTGATATATTCGTCCATACCGTTTTCAACAACATGCTGAAGAATTGCTTTTTCATCTGCTTTTTTGGGCTGTGCTTTTATCGCTCTTGCTTTACTGGCTCCATATGGTGTACTGATTGTTTTTGCTTTTGGATCTTCAGCAAGGACTTTTGCATGGTATTGATTGATTAAGCCCTCAAAAAATTCAATGTTGTTGTTTATCGACTTTTTTTCTTGTTCCTCCCAATAATCAATCCGTTCCCGTTCAGCTTTCGCTAATTCGCTTATTTCTTGCTCTTTAGCCTTGTAAGCCTTGAGTTTTCTGAAAGCCCAATTTAGACTGTTTATGTCGGTTATTTCAAACTGTTGTTTGACTTCCTCCTGTTTTTCTTCAAACTCATTCAATTCATACTCTTGCAATACGTTCATTGCCATCTCTTCCTTTCCGTGCTATAATGATGTCAAATTAATAGTTTTTAAGGTAACTCCTGCACTTGCCGGCAGGAGCTTTATTCTGCGATTTTTTCCTCGGCTCCAAGATGTAAAAGAAACTGCTGCAAATCAAAGGAAATATCATCTTTCCGGAAAATATCATCTTCCCATTCCAAATACTCATCACCCGGCATAATCTCATTCCCAAATAAATCAACACCGAACGGTTCATCATTAACCGACTCCGGATAGCCTGTCCGTATAGTCCGGGTGATTCTCGGATCCTGAATGTCGATTGCCATACCGTTCACTCCTTAACTACTACAAAATTACCGTTTAATCTTATTAGCAATTTTGTTCCGTCATCAAATTTAACAATTCCCCAACCATCTGGGTAAGCTTCTTGAACTGTACCCAAAGAGCCACTAGGGACAATTTCTTGAATGGCTGGATTCGACATAACTCTATCTCCAGTTTTCATTTTCTTCACTCCTCACCCACGTCTTTTTGTTTATGCCTGTTCTGCTATACTCTTGAACAACAACGTCATGGCAATGACCTGAATTTTCTTTCCAGCGAATCATTGGGTTTTCAATGTATGTCATTATTTACCTCCTTTTGTAGATAACTAATGCATAGGGGTAACTCTCAGCTTCTGAGCCAACGAATTGGATTTTCACATCGACAACTTCAATGCTTTTCTGATGCTCTGCTAACCACATGTTTATTTCATTTTCAAAACCCCAATCTTCAAACAACTTAACTTGGACCATGTTTTTTCACCCCTTTCAGATGTACTAATGAGGTAGGCAAGGATTTGCACCTTGCATGACAGCGATCGTCCAGCCCAAGCCTATTTCCACTGCCTATACGCTGGCCTCATTAAGGGCGTGCTTTAGCGTTTACCTATTCCGCCACTACCTCGTTTGCAACGTCATGGCAATGACCTGAATGGTTTTCCACGCCATTCGCATGTATTTCGGTGCGGCTCCCCGTTATACTGGATCGTGGCACGCTCTCGCTCGGTTGATAAAAGACAGCTAGAGATTGACTTTTAAGCCAATCAACACGGTCACAAGGATTTTTGAAGTTGGAGGCATCGGATACCTCATGACCGTGTTGACGGGCTCAATGCCCATCAGTTATAATAAAAATGTGTTGAATTTGATGTTTTTCCAATACGTGCGATAGTTGTTTGCCGACGACTATCGCTTTTTCATCTTTTCCTCTTTGGCTTCTGCTCGCATGATTTTGTAGGACACTATCATTCCTAAACTCACAACCCCTAATAGATAAATGTCAGCAAAGTCCATATTCATGCCCCCAGTTCTTTCATGATTTTTAAAGCCTGTTCACACTCTAGTCTAAAAATCCGATCTACCGATTTGATTTTTTTCGCCTGCTTATAAACTTTTATACTCATAGCGTCTATAGTTGTGACGAACAATAAACTAATCCAATGTTCGTTTTTATGGTTGATTTCAAGTTTCCATTTCAAGCAAAAATCTTCTGCGGTTTTAATTTCGTTTTTCACAAGGTCTGCTACTTCTTCACCAAATTTTTCTTTAAACTCTGCATAGTTAAAGTCCATCAAATCCACCCCTTCGCTTTCCAGTATGGTTTCCGTTCTTTGATACACTTTTTTAGGCTTATTCCGTATTCGTTTGCTAGAATAGCTTTTAAATTTGCGATTGCAGTTTCTGCATCCAACAGTTCGTAAATAACTTCCTTTATTCGCTCTTTCTCTTGATCTGTTGTTTCACGTGGTGGTTTAACAAGACTAACTTCTTCCAACTTGTGAATTACTTCTTGTGTTTGTTGAATCGTAAACTCTTCCATCGCCAATCTGTGTTTTTCAATCGCTTTGCCTTTTAAAACCGGTGCAGTATATCCTTCCGAGAACTCATAGAGCAATTCCATTGCGTACATTGGACTGTCATATGTAGTCAATGAAGCTTTTGCAATGTCCTTTTGTAATTTTCGGTGACCGTGTTTGATATTGCTGACTAATTGAGGTGATACGTTCAGATCCATGGCCAACTGAACTCCATCAAGTCCTTCCTCCTTTTGCAATGTTTGAAGCGCTGTTTGTGCGTAAACAGATTCTTTTATCAAACTTCTCTCCCCCTTTTGCATATAGTCAATGGTTTTTATATGCACCGTTTGCACTTAAACTATAGTTAAGGTAGCAAAACCCGAAGTTTTCCATATTCTTTAACCGGTTCATTGTTAATGTAAACTGTTGGCTTCGAACGACTTGCAACCCAGTCGTCGATTAGATCTTTCCGAAAGATCCACTTCCGGCGACCCGGAAATTTTAAAACCGGTAACCCTTCTTCATGAACGTATTTCCGTAGAGTGTTAACGGAAACGCCGATATATTCGGCGGCTTGTTTGGATGTCATGGTTTCCATGTTAGATTGCCTCCTTTTGCTTTAGTAACTTGGCAATGAAATCAAGCCCTTTAGCAGTTACTAAAGTTTGCGGTTTGTTTTGAACGCCACTGGTACGACTGATAGGTTTGTGATTTTTATTGAAGCATTCTGCAACCGTAAGACTGTCTGTTACAACACGGTTGTTTTCAATAAAAACTAATTGATTCATTAAACCGCCTCCTTAAACTATTTTTTGTTGCTCACTTTTGTGATCGTATTCGATAAAAAAAATATCATCAAAATGTACATTTAAAAGTTCAACGGTTTTTTTAGCTACTTCGGGTCCGGGATTTCTTACACCATTCGCAATTTGATTTGCATATGGTTCAGATATACCAATAGCCCTTCCGAAACTACGTTGTGTATATCCATTAGTTAAAAGTAAAGTTTTAAACTTATTCACATCCTTTAACTTTATTTTCATAATTTCATCTCCTTTCTTTGCTTGCTATTGTAATCTTGCTGTTGTAATCATAATAACCTATTTTAATTACAATTGCAAGCACTTTTTTATTAAAATTATATCTTTTTTAGGATTTTTTTCTTAAAATTTAAATAGGTGATTGCAAATGAAAGCAGAAGAATTCGGAAAATATATAAAAGAATTAAGGACAAATAGAGAATTAACCATCAGGCAATTAGAAGTATATTCTGGTGTTTCCAATTCGTATTTGTCCCAACTTGAAAATGGGAAAAGAGGGATTCCGTCTCCTGAAATATTAAAAAAACTTTCAAAAGGACTAAAAGTACCATATGATGAATTAATGATAAAAGCTGGTTACTTAGAAGAAAAGGCTGAAAACGATTCGCTACCTAAGCTAACACCAAAAGATGAACGTGATATAAAGAAAGATTTAGAAAGTATCATCAACAACTTAGAAAACCCAGGTGACGGATATGCTTCGTTCGATGGTCAAACTCTAGATGACATGGACGATGAGGAACGTGAATTACTTATTAATGCATTAGAGCAGTCCATGAAAATAGCAAAACAAATAGCTAAGAAAAAATATACCCCTAAAAAATATAGAAAAGAGGATTAATGGGGTGGTTCGATGGCTAACTTTCAGGAAGAAATTTCAAAATTAGTTAAGAAACACGACACTAATGACCCATTTAAATTAGCAAGATCATTAGGTATTGTTATTTTGTTTTATGATTTAGGACAAACTTATGGATTTTTTCGGACTTATAAAAGAGTGAAAACTATTGTTATAAATAATCAACTAGATGAATGGTTAAAGCGATATGTTTGTGCACACGAACTTGGACACGCCATCCTTCACAGTGATTTAAACACAGCATTTTTAAAGAAAAACACTTTTTACTCTATTGGTAGAATTGAACGTGAAGCAAATGAATTCGCAGTCAATTTATTACTATATGATAAAAACTTAGAAGATTACCAAACTAAGTTTGATGTGTTGCGGGAAAGTGGGATTCCGTATGAGATGGAAAGGTTTATATAATTTTTGGTAATTCTAGGTATATATACCTGATTACATAAATATTTTTTTATAAAGGGGAGCATTAAATTGAAAAAACTATTCATCTTATTTGTATCAATTTCTTTAGCATTTTTCTTAACAGCTTGTAATTCAGATTCAAGTAATTCGTCAAATGACAACGAAAAAGAGACAAGCCAAGAAAACAAAGAAGAAGCAAAACAAGAAGAAACTAAAAAAGAAGAATCAAACGAAAAGGTTACCGAGAGTGAAGTTGGAAAGCTTACAGTTGTTAATCAAAAGAAAGATTTAAATCAAACTGCGCAAAGTGGACCAATCAATTTGACAATCAATGCTATTCAAACAGCAACTCTTGAGCCAAGCGAATCTTATAAAGAAATGTTCGATGGAAAGGATAAAGTAACCATAGTGACAATTAACTTATCTGTAGAAAATACATCGGATGATACAATAGGTTTTTATCCTGATCAAGGTGTTTTAACTACAAATACCGGTGAACAGGCAAATGCAGAAATGTTTATGTCTGATGAAGTTGGAGGAGACTTCTATGGTAAAGTGAAAAAAGAAGGAAATGTTATTTTCCAAGTTAATTCGGAAGCAAAAGAAATCACTCAATTAAAATATATAATTGACGGAGCACATGATGCCGATTTTAATTCACTAGGAGATCAATTACAGATTGATTTATCATTTTAATAATAATTTATTTTGGTGTACACCAGTACGCCATCTTTTATAAATTAAAACAGAACATATATTCCCGAAAAGGAGGAAAATACAAAATGGCCAAAGGTTATTGCAGGCAAAGAGCCAAGAATAAATGGCAGTTGGAAGTTGATTTAGGAAGTTACACAGATCCAAAAACAGGTCAAAAAAAGAGAAATAAAAAATACAAAACAATCACAACAAAAAGCCCTCGAGAAGCACAACTTGAATTGGCTCGTTTTGTTGCAGAATTAACAGGAGATGGATACTTTGAGCCTGAAAAAATCAACTTTGTAGATTTTGTACAAAAAGAATGGCTTCCTGTTGCAGAAAAAAGATTGTCACATACAACCTTGCAAACACATCTATATTACTTGAACTTAAGAATATTACCAGCCTTTCAATTTTTAAGGATGGACCAAATAAAGCAAAAGCATATTGTTGACTTTTTAAGGAATCTCGAAGAAGAAGGGATTAGGGAAGATAAAAAGAAAGATGATGAAGGTAAACTTGTTCAAAAAGAAGGAAAGTTATCAGATTCGACTATTTTTTATCACTATCGCATTTTAAATAATATCTTTAACTACGCAAAAGAAATCAAGGTTATTAAAGAATCCCCACTTGAAGGTGTTAAAAAGCCAAAGGTCGAACAAAAGGAAGTTAAGGTCTACGATGACGAAGAAGCAAGTAGACTGATTGAATGCTTAGAAACAGAACCACTTCATTGGCAAATTATCGTTAAACTAGCCATCACATGTGGAATGCGAAGATCCGAATTAGTAGGTCTTGAATTTAAACACTTTGACTATGATAACCGGATTGTGCACGTTTACCAAGCCGTTACACAGTCAAAGGAATATGGACTACAGGTACATGAAATCAAGAAAGGAAAGAGAACGGCTCGAAAAAGGGATGTTGTATTTTCTCAGAGTTTAGTTGAGCAAATAAAAAAACTTGAATTGCAGCGCAAAAAAGAACGTTTGGCCGCGAAAGATTTATGGATGGATGGAAAGTATAACTTTTTATTATGTGACGAAACCGGTAAACCATATCGACCTGATTCAGTTGATCAGTGGTGGAGTAGATTTTTAACACGACATAACTTAAAGAAAATAAACTTCCACGCGTTGCGGCACACATCGGCAACATTACTTATCAATGAGGGTGTGCACGCTAAAGTTATATCACAAAGACTTGGGCACTCAGACATCAAAACAACAATGAATGTATATGGGCATGTCTTTAAGAAGGCAGATGAAACAGCAGCGGAAAAAATTGATAAAGCACTAAATTTAAAAACCAACTAAAACCACTATAAACCATCAAAAAGCATTAAAAGTTTACGTTTCGTCGGCAAAATGTCGGCGAATTTGCCTTAAAAATAAAATAGCGGCTTTGGCATAGTACCGAAAACCGCATAATATCAACGATAATTAAAAAGCTTCCAATCGGGCTCGAACCGATGACCTCTTCCTTACCATGGAGATGGTGTGGGAAAAATCAGGTAACAACAAAATATAAAAAGCTTTATTTAACAATATTCATTACCTTTTATGAACCATTAAAAAATATCATAAACCAAAAATTTCGTCGGCAAAATGTCGGCAGGGTTTCAGCAACTAAAGTGTACTTGTGGAATTAACTTTTTTGTTTAATTAAAGGTATTTTAAAAAATATGTCGAAAAAGTGCTGTACAATAGTAATGATATTACGGATCTATTCATAAAAAAATAACACCCCTCACCGGGTGTTTTTTAATTCTATGTATAGATCTTGTAGCGCTAGCTTTATTGCTGTTTCTTTTTCGTCCCCCTCTCCCATACCTATTATTGCTTCTTCATCATCAGCATTATAATCTGCGTGTGCAAAAGCCAGATAAGTATTATCTTCCATTGTAAAAATTTCCACCATTTTCCCTTTAACTACTAATAATTCCCTGTCTGCTACTTGCTTCAAATCCTTTCCTCCTTTCACATTAATAATTAATAATTCTTTATTTCTGCCAAATTTCCTCTTGTAAAAATATAAAAAGAGGGGATTCGCTCCCCTCTTTTTTTATTTCACACGTAATTTTTGTCCCGGATAGATAGTGTCGCTCTTAAGCCCATTTAATGACTTAATCCTATCTACAGTCGTCCCGTATTTACGAGCAATATCCCATAAAGTATCACCCTTTACAACGGTGTGATAAGTAGCCGATCCACTTACTTTTAGCTGTTGACCAGGGTAAATCGTATCACTAGTTAATCCGTTTAAGTCTTTAAGCTGCTGTACTGTCATGTTGTGTGCTTGTGCAATACCCCAAAGAGTGTCACCGGGTTGGACTGTGTAGGTATCACCGGTTTGTGGTACAGGTTGTGATATTTTTTTACCACTTAGTGTTTCAGCGATTGCTCTACAAATGGCGTCAAAGTTTCTCCGATAGAGTTCAACGTCTGCGGTGCTTGTTACAAAGCAAACTTCGATAAGGATTGCGGGTTTCACTGTTTTACGCAGAAAGTACAGTTCTTTCCGCTGTTTTGCTCCTCGATTTCTTAGTCCGCTTGCGTTTGCGATGGCTTGGGATACATTTGCCGCTAAACCGCTTTGATCATAATAAAGCACTTCAACACCAAGTGGATTATTTGTACGTCCAGAACTGTTAAAGTGGATTGACACATCAAGTTCCCGATTTTTAGAATTATGGAAGTTTACGATTGTACTTAAATTTTGGTTTTGTGTTTTTGAAGTGTTATCATGAAACTCATAAACAGTAACGCCAAGTTGCTTTAAATATGCAACAACTTGAGCTACCACTTTTCGAGCCTCATTAACCTCATCAATTATGTCACTTGCTCCACGTACATAAAGCGCATGTCCGCTTGAAATTGCGATACTGTTTGCCATATATAAACATCTCCTTTTGTATAAAAAAGAGCAGCAATCGCCGCTCTTAGTCTTGTTTCGGTTTTTTGTAAGTTAGTGCTTGTTGGCTGTCAGTTAGCCCGGTTGTCGTCGGGTCGGAGACAATACCTCCGGCAACTAGTACTAACAAAATAGCGTCAACATACTTTTCGTAGTGCCCTAAGTCCATTAGTCCTAAATCCGTAACGATTAACCCAATCAACGCAAAAACAGCCACCCAAAACGGATAGCTTTGTAAACGCACTTTCCAATTTATTTTCATTTTTGTAACATCTCCTTAAAGGTTTTCTCTCCCTACCTGTCGAATTTTGTTAAAGGAAGGGAGGTGTAAATCGATGGAATACAATATTGACTTAGAAGGTAGAAAACTAGTTAATTTTGAAACCAAAAAGTTATCTCCGACAAACATTGTATCTA
>ERZ777010.1858-NODE-1858-length-12194-cov-20.146882_pt1 | contig 12194 bp, 2 predicted proteins | sample MGYA00374963_ERZ777010 | MGnify/ENA primary metagenome ERZ777010 (study PRJEB29309, sample SAMN06268256) | bioreactor metagenome | isolation source: Joint BioEnergy Institute, California, USA | place: USA:Joint BioEnergy Institute, California, USA | collected...
ACCTGCATTAGCTTCGAACATTAAGTGTTTCTTGCCATATGAAGCATATAGTATTCATAGAAGGTGTTCTACAGTAGAAGTATAGTTTAGGATTTTGAATTTAGGATTTAGTTGAGAGACAAGTCAGGCTTTGTTAGAAATTTAGGCAATTTTCGGTATATTTTAATTCCAAATATTAATATCAATTTCATGATATAGATGAGTGATAATGTGTGTACAAGATATGTGCATGTGTTCATGTTATTCTCACTAATAAGCATGAACAAAGAATTAAACCAGAGTAGGTTTAGTAAGTACCCCAAGGCGGGACCAGTGCCGGAGGCACCGGTTGCGCCGTTACCAGCTGGAATAGACATGCTATTCGACTGGTCTTGCTCGAAGTAGCCGAACTATGTCGATGCAGGAAGATGTTCGCAGTGCAGTCCCACGAACGGTTACGCCGGGAAGTAGACGAAGTAGTCGTTCGCACGAGCGGTTACGCCGGGAAGTAGACGAAGGAGTCGTTCAGGGAGCGAGCAGTCGCGTCAAGACGCTTCCCAAAAACCTAATTGCCCGCGTCCCGTGCAGGACCTTCAGCGAGCAGAGGTTCCGGAGGCCCTGCTCTCGCTAGACCTGTGCGCGCAGTGCTAGCGGTGGGGAAGGCAGAAAGCAGCTGAGGGAGAAGGGAGAGGTCTCCTGAAGAGGAGTACCTGGATGAGTGCTTGAGATGAGTGAGGATGAGAGGAGAGGGTGCTGGTTTATATAGGCACGATATGCCTCAGGTTCAACGAACCTGGACATCATGAATGGCTTTGATGAGCGGCAGTTAATGTGCCTCAGGTTCAACGAACCTGGACGTCGTAAAGAGCCTTCAATGTCCGGTCATTAGTGACGACATTAACCCTCTGTTTTAATACTCTTTACTGCAAAACATCCTTCTCATCTCAGCACATCACGTCGCACCGGCACCTGCACCGCACTGCCCGTCCGGCCGGCCGCGCCTCCTCTCGGCCACGGCCACGGCCACGGCCACGGCCCGGCCCGGCCCGGCGAGGCGAGCGAGCGCGCGCGCGCGTGTGGTTCACCGTCCTCCTCTTACCGGCTTCACAAGTGGTGTACACGAAGTCCACCTTTTAAGTCGGTTGAGATCCTCCTCAATTCCCGGTACGGAATTAAGCATTGATTCCCTAGCATTAATAGTGGGCTTTAAATTCTTTTAATGCTTTAGAATAAATGGGCCAAGCCCATTACTCCAACAATCCCCACCAAGAAATTCAAGCCACACTAGAAATACCCTCATTCTCTCATTGATATACCAGTATTCGACAGAGACTGTTAAGTTGAACTTCCATCTAGGACAAAGGCTACACTTATTCACAACTGTGCAATGGACTATGCCTTGAATTGCCAGTTTTGTGCAAACAAGTTTGACCAGAGCCCTACACTGGTACTAGGCTGCAAAAGCATCCCCGCGGTTTGGAGCTTATAAGTCATACTCCAGGCCCTTCATGAGTTTCTAGAGAATACCCAATTCTCATAGACCATGACCAGTGGTCAAACTCATATAGGTGTGTTCCTTTCAGATGTTCTGTAGGACAACATCTTTGTTTCAAGAAAACAACTCATTTGTTTAAAAGAAACCACCTGGCACACATTAAGGTATAGACCAACCTGCCATACAGATTAGAAGAGAAATGCACCTTATACACGGAATGAGCCCTTTTCACAAAGGTTCTCTTCTCACAGTCAGACTTTAGTTTGTTTCACCATCCTAATTCACGGGATCTCCGATCACATAGGACAGGTTTCCACTATAGAATGACTCACGTGGGTCTCAAGCCCAATTCCATAGATGCATTGTCTATCACATTTCGTGAAAGACCCTTTGTAAACTGATCTGCCAGATTTTTAGCCGTCTGAACATAGTCCAGGGCTATAACTCCGGAGTTTCTCAATTTTCTGACAGATTTCAACCGCCTTTTCACATGTCTAGATGACTTCATGTTATCCTTTGAACTATTCACCTTGACAATTACCGTTTGATTGTCACAGTTCATTAGGATTGCCGGTAACGGTTTTTCAACTATCGGCAAGTCCATAAGGAGCTCACGAAGCCACTCAGCCTCAACAGTGGCGGTATCTAATGCTGTGAGTTCTGCTTCCATAGTTGACCTCGTTAAGATGGTCTGCTTGCAAGACTTCCAGGAAACAGCTCCACCACCAAGTGTAAACACATATCCACTTGTGGCCTTTATCTCATCAGCATCAGAAATCCAATTTGAATCACTATACCCTTCTAGTACCCTTGGGTACCCGGTGTAGTGAATTCCATAGTTCATTGTCCCCTTCAGATAGCGCATTACTCTTTCAAGAGCCTTCCAATGATCATCTCCCGGGTTTGAAACAAACCGGCTCAGTTTGCTTACAGCAAACGAGATGTCAGGTCTTGTAGCGCTCGCTAAATACATTAATGAACCAATGATCTGAGAATATCTCAGCTGATCTCGCATTATCCTTTTGTTCTTTCTAAGAATTAAACTGGCATCATATGGTGTTGAGACAGGTTTATAGTCGCTATAACCAAAGCGACTTAACACCTTCTCCACATAGTGAGACTGTGTAAGAATCACCCCACCATTGATCTCTTTTACCAGTTTTATATTAAGGATAACATCAGCTTCTCCCAGATCCTTCATCTCAAAATTTTGAGATAAAAACTCTTTGACTTCCTTAATCACATTAAGGCTAGTGCCAAAGATCAGTATGTCATCCACATACAAGCACAAAATCACTCCTTCAGCCCCACCATAGCGATAGTACACACATCTGTCAGCTTCGTTCACAACAAAGCCGGCAGAGGTCAAAGTTCTATCAAACTTTTCATGCCACTGCTTAGGCGCTTGCTTGAGACCATATAAAGATTTTAACAACTTACAAACCATTCCTTCTTGACCCTTTGATACAAACCCATCCGGCTGATCCATATAGATCTCCTCTTCTAACTCTCCATTGAGGAAAGCCGTCTTAACGTCCATCTGATGAACGAGAAGACCATAAGAGGCTGCCAGGGAAAGTAACACTCGAATTGTGGTCAATCGGGCAACTGGTGAATAAGTGTCAAAGAAATCTTCTCCTTCTTTTTGGGTATAACCCTTGGCCACAAGCCTAGCCTTGTACTTTTCAATAGTACCATCTGGCCTAAGCTTTTTCTTGAACACCCACTTGCATCCAACCGGTTTACATCCATAAGGACGTTCAACGACCTCCCAGGTTCCATTAGACATAATAGAATCCATCTCACTCCTTACTGCTTCCTTCCAATAGTCAGCATCAGGAGATGAATATGCCTCTTCAATGGTTCTGGGTGTATCATCTATGAGGTATACAATGAAATCATCACCAAAAGACTTTACAGTCCTTTGTCTCTTGCTCTTTCTCGGAGCATCATTGTTATCCTCCTCAGGATTTTCTACAAGTGTATGTTCATTGTGTTCTATCGGCTCAGCAGAGCCATCATCCTCGATGAACTCTTGCCTAGATGAACTTGTTTCATCTCTCATGGGAAAAATGTTTTCAAAAAATGTAGCATCTCTGGACTCCATTATAGTACCAACATGCATGTCAGGTACTCCAGATTTCACTATTAAAAATCTATATCCAACGCTGTGAATAGCATAACCTAGAAAGATACAATCCACAGTTTTAGGTCCAAGCTTACGTTTCTTGGTTATTGGCACACTCACTTTTGCCAAACAACCCCATGTACGTAAGTATGACAGTGTTGGCCTTTTCTTCTCCCATTCCTCGAAAGGAGTTATCTCTTTATTCTTTGTAGGAACACGGTTTAGGACATGACATGCAGTCAATATAGCCTCACCCCACCATTCCTTGGAAAGTCCCGCTGTATCTAACATGGCGTTAACCAAATCCGTTAGAGTGCGGTTCTTTCTTTCGGCAACCCCATTTGACTGAGGTGAATAGGGAGGCGTCCTCTCATGAATAATACCATGTTCCTCGCAGAATAAAGTAAATAAATTTGAGAAATACTCGCCACCACGATCTGACCTAACTCTTTTGATCTTTCTCTCAAGTTGGTTTTCTACTTCAGCTTTATAGATTTTAAAGTAGTGTAAAGCTTCATCTTTTGACTTCAACAAATAGATGTAACAAAATCTAGTACTATCATCAATCAAAGTCATGAAATATTTTTTACCACCTTTTGTCAACACTCCATTCATTTCGCACAAATCGGAATGAATTAATTCTAAGGGTGCCAAGCTCCTTGCCTCCGCGGTCTTATGAGGCTTACGAGTTTGTTTTGATTCAACACATACATGACACTTAGAATTTTTGACAAAAGTGAACTTTGGAATTAAGCTCAAATTAGCTAAGCGCATCATACAACCAAAATTAACGTGACAAAGCCTCGAATGCCAAACATTTGTTTCATCAACGTTAATAACATTGTATGCAATTTTATTACAAACATCTGACAAAGAAAGACGGAACAAGCCTCCGCTTTCATAACCTTTTCCAACAAAAGTACCAAACTTAGACAAGATACATTTATTGGACTCAAAGACTAATTTGAAACCATCTCTACACAGTAGAGAGCCGCTGACTAAATTCTTCTTGATGGTGGGGACATGCTGCACGTTCTTCAGCTGCACGGTCTTCCCCGAAGTAAACTTCAGATTTACCGTACCAACACCAAGAACACGCGCATGTGATCCGTTCCCCATCAGCAAGGAGGAAGTCCCGCCGGTCTGGTAAGAAGAGAACAAAGAAGCATCAGCACAAACATGAATATTAGCACCAGTGTCAACCCACCACTCGGGTGAACCAAAGACTGAAAGAACAGTAGGTAATAAATTACCGTACCCCGAAGTTCCTCCAGGCTCGCTAATAACCATGTTGGCGGAGTCGTTGCCTTTGCGGTTCGGACACTTTGCAGCAAAGTGATCCGTACTAGCGCACACATAGCAAGCTCCCGTCTTCTTCTTCTTCTTAAAAGTGGTTGTCTTCTTAGTCTTTGGTTGGTTCTGCGGTGGCTTTTTCTTGTTCTTGTGGGAGTTGTTCTTCTGAACAAGATTGGCACTTGAAGCACCAACAACTCCTTTCCCACGTATGTCCTTTGCTCTCGCCTTCTCCTCAACATCAAGAGTCCCTATGAGTCCATCTATTGTGAACTCCTGTCTCTTATGTTTTAGAGAAGTAGCAAAGTCCCTCCAAGAAGGTGGCAGCTTAGAGATAATACCTCCGGCCACAAACTTATTGGGTAACACACATGGGGACTCTTTGCTGCAATTTTTGAGATCTTTTGCCAGAGTATGTATTTCATGAGCCTGTTCCACTACAGAACGGTCTTCGACCATCCTGTACTCAAGGAACTGCTCCATGATATACAACTCACTCCCGGCGTCAGATACTCCATATTGAGCCTCAAGAGCATCCCACAATGCTTTGCCAGTTGGCAGCCGGATATAAGAATCCACCAGGTTATCACCGAGAACACTAATGATCAAGCCTCGAAAGAGGATATCAGCCTCATCGAACGCACTCCCTTCCTCTGGAGAGAATTGTTCAGGCTTACCCTCTTTCACATGGATCACTCTCGATAGTGTTAACCACAGTATAAGCCGCTCTTGCCAACGTTTGTAATTTGAACCATCAAAAGGTGGTGGTTTGATTGTTGCAGCAAAGCTAGATACCGAAAGCCTATTAACATAATCAGGTTTTTGGATTGTTAGATAACTAGGCAATTTTCGGTATATTTTAATTCCAAATATTACTAGCAATTTCATGGCATAAATGAGTGATAATGTGTGAACAAAATATGTGCTTGTGTTCATGTTATTCTCAATAATAAGCATGAACAAAATATTAAACCAGAATAGTATTAGAGTGTACCCCAAGGCGGGACCAGTGCCGGAGGCACCGGTTGCGCCGTTACCAGCTGGAATAGACATGCTATTCGACTGGTCTTGCTCGAAGTAGCCGAACTATGTCGATGCAGGAAGATGTTCGCAGTGCAGTCCCACGAACGGTTACGCCGGGAAGTAGACGAAGTAGTCGTTCGCACGAGCGGTTACGCCGGGAAGTAGACGAAGGAGTCGTTCAGGGAGCGAGCAGTCGCGTCAAGACGCTTCCCAAAAACCTAATTGCCCGCGTCCCGTGCAGGACCTTCAGCGAGCAGAGGTTCCGGAGGCCCTGCTCTCGCTAGACCTGTGCGCGCAGTGCTAGCGGTGGGGAAGGCAGAAAGCAGCTGAGGGAGAAGGGAGAGGTCTCCTGAAGAGGAGTACCTGGATGAGTGCTTGAGATGAGTGAGGATGAGAGGAGAGGGTGCTGGTTTATATAGGCACGATATGCCTCAGGTTCAACGAACCTGGACATCATGAATGGCTTTGATGAGCGGCAGTTAATGTGCCTCAGGTTCAACGAACCTGGACGTCGTAAAGAGCCTTCAATGTCCGGTCATTAGTGACGACATTAACCCTCTGTTTTAATACTCTTTACTGCAAAACATCCTTCTCATCTCAGCACATCACGTCGCACCGGCACCTGCACCGCACTGCCCGTCCGGCCGGCCGCGCCTCCTCTCGGCCACGGCCACGGCCACGGCCACGGCCCGGCCCGGCCCGGCGAGGCGAGCGAGCGCGCGCGCGCGTGTGGTTCACCGTCCTCCTCTTACCGGCTTCACAAGTGGTGTACACGAAGTCCACCTTTTAAGTCGGTTGAGATCCTCCTCAATTCCCGGTACGGAATTAAGCATTGATTCCCTAGCATTAATAGTGGGCTTTAAATTCTTTTAATGCTTTAGAATAAATGGGCCAAGCCCATTACTCCAACAATCCCCACCAAGAAATTCAAGCCACACTAGAAATACCCTCATTCTCTCATTGATATACCAGTATTCGACAGAGACTGTTAAGTTGAACTTCCATCTAGGACAAAGGCTACACTTATTCACAACTGTGCAATGGACTATGCCTTGAATTGCCAGTTTTGTGCAAACAAGTTTGACCAGAGCCCTACACTGGTACTAGGCTGCAAAAGCATCCCCGCGGTTTGGAGCTTATAAGTCATACTCCAGGCCCTTCATGAGTTTCTAGAGAATACCCAATTCTCATAGACCATGACCAGTGGTCAAACTCATATAGGTGTGTTCCTTTCAGATGTTCTGTAGGACAACATCTTTGTTTCAAGAAAACAACTCATTTGTTTAAAAGAAACCACCTGGCACACATTAAGGTATAGACCAACCTGCCATACAGATTAGAAGAGAAATGCACCTTATACACGGAATGAGCCCTTTTCACAAAGGTTCTCTTCTCACAGTCAGACTTTAGTTTGTTTCACCATCCTAATTCACGGGATCTCCGATCACATAGGACAGGTTTCCACTATAGAATGACTCACGTGGGTCTCAAGCCCAATTCCATAGATGCATTGTCTATCACATTTCGTGAAAGACCCTTTGTAAACTGATCTGCCAGATTTTTAGCCGTCTGAACATAGTCCAGGGCTATAACTCCGGAGTTTCTCAATTTTCTGACAGATTTCAACCGCCTTTTCACATGTCTAGATGACTTCATGTTATCCTTTGAACTATTCACCTTGACAATTACCGTTTGATTGTCACAGTTCATTAGGATTGCCGGTAACGGTTTTTCAACTATCGGCAAGTCCATAAGGAGCTCACGAAGCCACTCAGCCTCAACAGTGGCGGTATCTAATGCTGTGAGTTCTGCTTCCATAGTTGACCTCGTTAAGATGGTCTGCTTGCAAGACTTCCAGGAAACAGCTCCACCACCAAGTGTAAACACATATCCACTTGTGGCCTTTATCTCATCAGCATCAGAAATCCAATTTGAATCACTATACCCTTCTAGTACCCTTGGGTACCCGGTGTAGTGAATTCCATAGTTCATTGTCCCCTTCAGATAGCGCATTACTCTTTCAAGAGCCTTCCAATGATCATCTCCCGGGTTTGAAACAAACCGGCTCAGTTTGCTTACAGCAAACGAGATGTCAGGTCTTGTAGCGCTCGCTAAATACATTAATGAACCAATGATCTGAGAATATCTCAGCTGATCTCGCATTATCCTTTTGTTCTTTCTAAGAATTAAACTGGCATCATATGGTGTTGAGACAGGTTTATAGTCGCTATAACCAAAGCGACTTAACACCTTCTCCACATAGTGAGACTGTGTAAGAATCACCCCACCATTGATCTCTTTTACCAGTTTTATATTAAGGATAACATCAGCTTCTCCCAGATCCTTCATCTCAAAATTTTGAGATAAAAACTCTTTGACTTCCTTAATCACATTAAGGCTAGTGCCAAAGATCAGTATGTCATCCACATACAAGCACAAAATCACTCCTTCAGCCCCACCATAGCGATAGTACACACATCTGTCAGCTTCGTTCACAACAAAGCCGGCAGAGGTCAAAGTTCTATCAAACTTTTCATGCCACTGCTTAGGCGCTTGCTTGAGACCATATAAAGATTTTAACAACTTACAAACCATTCCTTCTTGACCCTTTGATACAAACCCATCCGGCTGATCCATATAGATCTCCTCTTCTAACTCTCCATTGAGGAAAGCCGTCTTAACGTCCATCTGATGAACGAGAAGACCATAAGAGGCTGCCAGGGAAAGTAACACTCGAATTGTGGTCAATCGGGCAACTGGTGAATAAGTGTCAAAGAAATCTTCTCCTTCTTTTTGGGTATAACCCTTGGCCACAAGCCTAGCCTTGTACTTTTCAATAGTACCATCTGGCCTAAGCTTTTTCTTGAACACCCACTTGCATCCAACCGGTTTACATCCATAAGGACGTTCAACGACCTCCCAGGTTCCATTAGACATAATAGAATCCATCTCACTCCTTACTGCTTCCTTCCAATAGTCAGCATCAGGAGATGAATATGCCTCTTCAATGGTTCTGGGTGTATCATCTATGAGGTATACAATGAAATCATCACCAAAAGACTTTACAGTCCTTTGTCTCTTGCTCTTTCTCGGAGCATCATTGTTATCCTCCTCAGGATTTTCTACAAGTGTATGTTCATTGTGTTCTATCGGCTCAGCAGAGCCATCATCCTCGATGAACTCTTGCCTAGATGAACTTGTTTCATCTCTCATGGGAAAAATGTTTTCAAAAAATGTAGCATCTCTGGACTCCATTATAGTACCAACATGCATGTCAGGTACTCCAGATTTCACTATTAAAAATCTATATCCAACGCTGTGAATAGCATAACCTAGAAAGATACAATCCACAGTTTTAGGTCCAAGCTTACGTTTCTTGGTTATTGGCACACTCACTTTTGCCAAACAACCCCATGTACGTAAGTATGACAGTGTTGGCCTTTTCTTCTCCCATTCCTCGAAAGGAGTTATCTCTTTATTCTTTGTAGGAACACGGTTTAGGACATGACATGCAGTCAATATAGCCTCACCCCACCATTCCTTGGAAAGTCCCGCTGTATCTAACATGGCGTTAACCAAATCCGTTAGAGTGCGGTTCTTTCTTTCGGCAACCCCATTTGACTGAGGTGAATAGGGAGGCGTCCTCTCATGAATAATACCATGTTCCTCGCAGAATAAAGTAAATAAATTTGAGAAATACTCGCCACCACGATCTGACCTAACTCTTTTGATCTTTCTCTCAAGTTGGTTTTCTACTTCAGCTTTATAGATTTTAAAGTAGTGTAAAGCTTCATCTTTTGACTTCAACAAATAGATGTAACAAAATCTAGTACTATCATCAATCAAAGTCATGAAATATTTTTTACCACCTTTTGTCAACACTCCATTCATTTCGCACAAATCGGAATGAATTAATTCTAAGGGTGCCAAGCTCCTTGCCTCCGCGGTCTTATGAGGCTTACGAGTTTGTTTTGATTCAACACATACATGACACTTAGAATTTTTGACAAAAGTGAACTTTGGAATTAAGCTCAAATTAGCTAAGCGCATCATACAACCAAAATTAACGTGACAAAGCCTCGAATGCCAAACATTTGTTTCATCAACGTTAATAACATTGTATGCAATTTTATTACAAACATCTGACAAAGAAAGACGGAACAAGCCTCCGCTTTCATAACCTTTTCCAACAAAAGTACCAAACTTAGACAAGATACATTTATTGGACTCAAAGACTAATTTGAAACCATCTCTACACAGTAGAGAGCCGCTGACTAAATTCTTCTTGATGGTGGGGACATGCTGCACGTTCTTCAGCTGCACGGTCTTCCCCGAAGTAAACTTCAGATTTACCGTACCAACACCAAGAACACGCGCATGTGATCCGTTCCCCATCAGCAAGGAGGAAGTCCCGCCGGTCTGGTAAGAAGAGAACAAAGAAGCATCAGCACAAACATGAATATTAGCACCAGTGTCAACCCACCACTCGGGTGAACCAAAGACTGAAAGAACAGTAGGTAATAAATTACCGTACCCCGAAGTTCCTCCAGGCTCGCTAATAACCATGTTGGCGGAGTCGTTGCCTTTGCGGTTCGGACACTTTGCAGCAAAGTGATCCGTACTAGCGCACACATAGCAAGCTCCCGTCTTCTTCTTCTTCTTAAAAGTGGTTGTCTTCTTAGTCTTTGGTTGGTTCTGCGGTGGCTTTTTCTTGTTCTTGTGGGAGTTGTTCTTCTGAACAAGATTGGCACTTGAAGCACCAACAACTCCTTTCCCACGTATGTCCTTTGCTCTCGCCTTCTCCTCAACATCAAGAGTCCCTATGAGTCCATCTATTGTGAACTCCTGTCTCTTATGTTTTAGAGAAGTAGCAAAGTCCCTCCAAGAAGGTGGCAGCTTAGAGATAATACCTCCGGCCACAAACTTATTGGGTAACACACATGGGGACTCTTTGCTGCAATTTTTGAGATCTTTTGCCAGAGTATGTATTTCATGAGCCTGTTCCACTACAGAACGGTCTTCGACCATCCTGTACTCAAGGAACTGCTCCATGATATACAACTCACTCCCGGCGTCAGATACTCCATATTGAGCCTCAAGAGCATCCCACAATGCTTTGCCAGTTGGCAGCCGGATATAAGAATCCACCAGGTTATCACCGAGAACACTAATGATCAAGCCTCGAAAGAGGATATCAGCCTCATCGAACGCACTCCCTTCCTCTGGAGAGAATTGTTCAGGCTTACCCTCTTTCACATGGATCACTCTCGATAGTGTTAACCACAGTATAAGCCGCTCTTGCCAACGTTTGTAATTTGAACCATCAAAAGGTGGTGGTTTGATTGTTGCAGCAAAGCTAGATACCGAAAGCCTATTAACATAATCAGGTTTTTGGATTGTTAGAAATCTAGGCAATTTTCGGTATATTTTAATTCCAAAATTAAATGTATAAACTAGCAATATTTCTATGACTTTAAGGAGTAAAATAAAACATGTGAACATGTTTATACTTATCACACATATAAGCATAAACAATATAAATAACCAAAGTTTCAGGGAGTACCCTAAAGCGGGGCCGTTGCCGGAGGCATTGGCTGCGCTGTTACCAACTGGAGTAGACATCTACTCGGTTGGCCTCAGTCGAAGTAGTCGAACTAAATCGGTGCAGGAAGAAGTTCGCAGTGCAGTCCCGCGAACGGTCACCAAGATGTAGTCGACGTAGTCGTTCGGCCACCAGAATGTAGTCGACGTAGTCGTTCGGCTCGTCCACCAGGAAGTAGTCGTACAATCGGGCAAAGCCTTAGTATTTTTGAGCAGTCACGCTAAAGCGTTACCCAAAAACCTGATTGCCCGCCTATCCCGTGCAGGATCTCAAGGCGAGCAAGGTTTCGGAGGCCTGCTCACGCTAATTCTGTGCGCGCAGAAATTAGCGTTGGGGAACTCAGTTGTTGCAACTGGAGAGGGAGAAGAGAGGAGCCGAGTTGCCTCAGTGCTCTGGTGCAGGATGGATGAGGGGAATGGCACTCCTTATATAGTGACTCAGGTGCTCAGGATCGTTGAACCTGGACACCATCAGAGTCATTTAGGTGATGCGGTTATGGCCATTAATTACAGATTTAATTGCACGTTTAATCGCACGATTAATTGCTGTCAACGGCAAAATAGCCATCACATCACACCGCGCCTCGGCCTCGGCCACGGCCGGGCCGGGCCGGGCCGGGCACCATCAGAGTCATTTAGGTGATGCGGTTATGGCCATTAATTACAGATTTAATT
>ERZ777010.1877-NODE-1877-length-12037-cov-4.346436_pt1 | contig 12037 bp, 10 predicted proteins | sample MGYA00374963_ERZ777010 | MGnify/ENA primary metagenome ERZ777010 (study PRJEB29309, sample SAMN06268256) | bioreactor metagenome | isolation source: Joint BioEnergy Institute, California, USA | place: USA:Joint BioEnergy Institute, California, USA | collected...
ATCACCGAGTACGCGGACTCCGACGGGGCGGCCATAGACTTCATCCTTCTTCAGAACGCAAGCGTGGAAGCGGGTCACACCGATGTGCCCGGCACCCGCACCTTCGCTGATATATCTCGGATCAGCCGGGTGTCGGACAGTGACCCGGACACCGGCGAGGAGTACGCGGCGCTCGATCTCGTGTTCCGGCATGGACGCCTCATCGCCGGAGTGTCGATCGTCGACTTCAACGGCGAGGAGCCAACCATCGCCGAAATCGAGGCGCTCGCGGAGATTTTGCTCGAGCGGATCGAGGCAGGTTCTCAAGACGCGGAGCCCGGGCTGAGCGATGCGGTGCTACGGCCCGCGCCCGCTTCGGGATCCGCGTTCGGTTACACCGCCGAGTACTACGAGCGCGTCCATGGCGAGGCGGTTCCGCTCTTCAGCGAGTCGGAAGAGGAGGCAGAGGAGCGGGACGAGCGACATGCGGCGGCTGGCATAACCGACATCTATCGGCTCGAGGCCGAGTCTGACGACGGCAGCTACGCCTATTCCGCAACGCTCGCGCGCTTCGCCGATGCCGAGTCCGCCGGGGCGTGGCTACAGGAGACCCCTGACCGGCTCGCCGCCGATCCAGGCCCGCTGGCTGCCATCACGGCCATGTCCGGAACCACAATCGGCGACGAGTCACTCACCTTCTCCTACGAGTATCCGCTGGACGGCGTCGCCGCCCGCGGTTACCTAATCGTCGCCCGAGTTGATGCGCAAGTCGCCACGATTCGGCTCGACGCCTTGCCCGAGGCGCCGCTCAGCGCGGTCGAGGAATTGGCCGCCGTGCAGGTAGACTGCCTTGCCGCCGGATCTTGCCCGGAATCGCGGGAAATCCCACTCGACGCTAGCCAGCTGGAGCCAGCTCCCGTGCCGGCAGCCACCGCCGAACAATCGGACTCCGGTGCGACGTACGTGACCGATCCGGAATTCGCCGTCGATTTGCGGGAGGAGCCGAGTGCGACAGCCGCGATTGTCGCGTCGCTGCCGCCCGGAACACCAGTCGTCATCCTCGGAGAAGCGACGGACGAAGCGGGCGAAATCTGGTTCCAGGTCGAGGCAGAGACGGGTGAGGTTGGCTGGCTGCGCGAGATCGACGTGCTGGAGATCTGAGCGGGATCGCTCGAGTCCGCCGGATTTTCACAAGCGCGCTGGTCGAACCGGGCGAGGCGGTCGCGCACAGAAACTCGATGCGAGATCCGTCCTCGCCCGCCACACAGGGCGTACTAACGACCCATGAGTTAAGGGCTAATCGCCGTCCCCAAGGGCACTTCCCGGACTTGCTTCGTCGTTAGCGAGCCCGAGGGCGAAACCTCGCTGCCGGCTGAACCGCTCAGCCGATTGGACGTCGCCGCGGGCGTGGAGTCCTGATTAGGCGTGGAGATCGGCGTCATGATGATGGATTCGGCTGTCGCCGTCACCGTTGGCGCATCGAAATCCAACGCTCGTTCCGGCTCGTTGCTCCCGCCCGCCATCCGTCCGGTAACGCCCCCAACGGCGATCGCCATGATTACCGCGAATCCGATGATGGCGAGACTCGTTCGCTGCATGACTCCTCCGCCCGTTCCGAACGGCTCATGCTCCGCTTCCCACGCATCTTGGAACATTCGAATTAGAGGGGTCGGCCCGGACCCGCTTCTCGCGGGTTATCCAGTGGCTCGCGGAAAATCTTGACGAGTCTGCCACGGAGGGTCAAGGGTGGGTGACGGGAGGATCAGCCAAGCGAAATTTGTGAGCGGCAATGTCGGCTCGCGGGTCGAGAGCCTTGCCATTACCAAACTTTGCCTAGAAAACCTCGCAATCCTTCGGCAAATCTGCGAGGAAGCGTTGACAGCAAAATTCCGCAAGTGGTAAACGATGCCTGCCCACAACAACTCGAGCTTGGCAGAGGAGGTGGGGCGGTCGTTCGGTAATTCGAGGGCAGCACGGCAAGGCGGGGGGTAATGGCTACCTTCGAGTTCGATCCAATCGAGTCCGTCGATCTTATTGGTCCGGTGGCCACTTCATCTCTTGACGGCGAAGAGTTGGCTGTTGCCCTGCACCATGTCCGTGCAGAGCTCGCGGTGGCAACAGGGCGGCTCCGGGCCATCCGGCGCGACACAGCTCAACAAGACTTCGACCGGGCCAAGCTCATCGAGGAATTGGCGGCCATCGAGGCCATTGTGCTCCACGCAACGCTCATGCTGGAGACGCTCGACGGCCGTTTAGGGCACGAGCCGAAGCCACACTCGAGCACCAGGCTGCCACCGTCGTAGGTGAGCAGTCGCCGGATTCCGGACGCGCCACGACCAGGCGGCACAGTTCGCTGTTGTCCGGAATCCGGACAGACCAGCCTACGGCAGGAGGTCCAGCACCTCGAGCATCTCCGCCTTGGCTTGCTCCAGCCGGAGGCGCTCCTCTTCAGTCAGCTCCTCGAACGCCGCCTTCTCAAGCTTGAGGCGGAGATGGTAAGCGTTTGCCTCGAGCTGCTTGATCACCTCCACCGCATACTCGCGGGGCGACAGCCGCGGCAGCAGGGTGCGCTCGATCACCACCCGCGTTTCCCGCGTCTTTGGTGTCGGCTCCGGCGCAGGCGATGGCGCCTCGGCCACCGGCACCGTCGCCCGCGCGGCTTGTGCCTGCATCGCCGCGTCTGCCAACGGGCTGGGCGGCTCCACCCAGCTCAACCGCACGGTCGGCGGCGTCACATCCGGCACCGGAGCGGGATCCTCCTCCGCCCGCGCAGCCAGTTCCGCCTGACGCCGCGCGCGCGCCCGGCGCAGCATCCGCAAATCGCTGACGTTGATCGCGCCCGCTCGCACCTGCGCCAGTAGCTGGTCCTGCTCCTCCGGCGGCATCTGGAGCAAAAACCACGCGACCGAGAAGCTGATCTCGTCGTTCTCCGCGGCTTCGCGCAACGGGCCGGGCGGCAGCTTCAGGAGATCAAGCCGCTCCTGCACGTAGGTGCGACTGACCCCAAGCGCCTCTGCCAACTGGCGAACCGACAGCCCCAATTCGCGCTTCATCGCGCCGAGGTAGACGGCCTCTTCCCAGTAGCTCAGCCCCTTGCGCGCCACGTTCTCGATAAACGTGATCCGCCGCATCTGCTCGTCGGTGCGATCGGCGACGACCGCCGGCACCGTCGCCAGTCCCGCGCGCTTGGCGGCCTCGACACGGCGATGGCCAAAGACGATCTGGTACGGGCCGTCTGGGCGGACAGGATCGCGCCGCACCTCAATGTGGCCGAGGAAGCCGTAGCGGCGGATTGACTCGACCAGCGGGATCAAGTCCTCCTCATCAATGTTGAAGCGAGGCTGGTATGGGTTCGGCACCAGGTGTCCGATCGGAATCGGAATCACCGGCCGTGCCGACGAGGGGCGAGTCGGGGCTCCCGTCCGCGTCATGGTGTGTCCTCCAACGGTCACCAGCCACTCTGCACCGCGCACTCAGCGCGCGACCTGCAGCCGAGCGACTTTCCGAGCAATAGGTTCCCCCCTCAGCAGGCCAATATCGCACCACATGGACTAGGAATCAAGATCGGGGGTAGCCAAATAGTCCCATGGCGGGCAGGACACGGCGCCACGGTCATAGGAGTCGCGAATGCGCGAGGTGAAATGCAGGCCATTGCTGCCTTATCTGACGAGATGACGAGTTGACTCCGACCAGGAGCATCTAAAGCGCTGGCGCGTCAAGACCGCTCGGACGCACATCGCCTGGCGTCGTCATGCGCTCCATGTGGAGGGATTCCAGGAGATCTCGATTCCTCACGTTCGAGCTAATTCTCATCGAATTGCATTATTTCCGAATACTCACTTTGGTTAGTTGAGACCTTCCTCACATTCGTGAATTTCATAGCCTCATATTGAGCAATCAGCGATCGGATATTGTCCTAACCGTGCGGCCGTTTCCTACCATTCTCGGGTACCAATCCAGGAAACCGCAACTATCTACGATAAGATTGTTCAGAATATACATCGATCATCATTACCCTCATCCATCATCTTCTCAACATTCTCCCATCATTCACTCCCGTCATGCGATAGGATGGTCACTAATGCTAACAACGTCAAATCGATCAAATATGAATATTGTTAGGACATATCTGAAATTGATGCACTACTTGCGATTGATCTGGCGAGGGCGCATGGGAGTCGAACCCACCGGCGCCGGGATCACCGACGCCCACGCGGTTTTGAAGACCGGGGAGGCCACCGGGCCCCTTCCGCCCCCGTGGTCCAGCGCGAATCGCTGGCGAGTGTAGCACAGGCGATCCACGGGCCAATCGCACCGATCAGGTCAGACAGTCCTAGGTAATGGGGTTACGCGTCGATGTCACGCCGTGGCTGACCGGCCCCGGGTCGAGCGCCGTTCCCGCGAGCGTCGGTGGGCCCGGGAGTGCGACAGGGTTCCAGGAGGACCATTGCGGCGGGCCAGCGTACATGCCACTTTGATCGTAGTGCAGCTGGAGATCCGACCAGCGTGGCATGCCCTCTTCGAACGTCAAGATTACGGCTTCTCCGCGCGGATGTTCCGTGCCGATGATCAGCGCATCACCGCTCGGCGCCCAACTGATATAGCGTGAGAGCCACCCTTCGGACCAATACGTCTCCATGCCGCCGTCAGACTCGATAATCCGGACGCCACGCTCATCGACAACGAACGCCAAGCGGGTTCCATCCGGTGACCAGGCCGGCGGCGAGACGTCATGCGTGCCTGCCGTCACCCGCGTGATCGCTCCGGTCCCCGCGTCTAGCAGCGTAATTCGCCCCCGTTGGAATGACGAGCCAAATCGGCTCCATACGGCGATCTGCTCGCTCGTCGGTGACCATGCCAGGCGACGCGGATCGACGAGCTCTCCATCAGTCAGCGGCTGCATCTCTCCGGTGGCCATCGTCCAGATCCACACGTCCGACACTGCGAACTGCGGCCCCCGGTCATCGTTGTCTGGCATTCCGGACGGTCCGGTGTCGCGCGGACCTCGAACGATGAACGCGAGGCGATCGCCGAGCGGCGACCAGACGGGAGAGAACGCGCTTGCCTTCGGATCTGGTTTCAGATCTCGAACTTGGCCGGTTTCGACGTTGACCACTTGGATCCAGCGAGCCGACTGCACGTAGGGTCCCGCCACGGAACCTTCGACGGTGTAGGCGATCCACTGACCATCCGGACTCCAGACCGGCCACGCGTACGGCCGGAGTCCTGCCGCGAGTTCGCGCAGGCTCGTGCCATCAGCATTGATGACGTAGAGACGCCGACCGTACGCACCGCCGTATCCGTCCGGCGAGAGGAACGCGATTTGGCGTCGGTCCGGACTCCAGATCGGCCAGGCTGCCGCGACTCCCTGCGCGAGCACACGCTCCTCGCGTCCATCGGGTCCGGTCACAATCAACTGATGGTCCCGCGTAAAGACGATCGGCGCGTGGTTTCGCTGAATCTCCGCAAGCCGCTGCTGGACCGTCTCGTTGTCTGGATCCACGGCGAGTAGCGCCAGCAGCTCGGCCTCAGCGACCAGCCAATCACCATTGACGATCGCGTCTTGCGCCCGGCGCAGCGCGTCTAATTCCGCGGCCGACCGCGCCGCCTCCAATTGCTCCAAGACTCCGGGATAGTCCGGCAGCTCCCGCGCGACCTTTAGGAATGCGGCCACGGCTTCGTTCGGCATCCCCGCGGCCAACGCTTCCTCACCCTCGGCGAACGCTGTGTCGTAGGGGCGCAACGCCTTGCGGACTTCGAGGAGCTGACGCGGCGCATCTCGGAAGTCGCCGGCTTCGGCGAACAAGCGTTGGGCGGTGATGAGCGCGCCGCTCGCCCGCGCCTCCGCCGCCTGCGCATACGCCACCGCTTGCTGCTGGCTACGGGCATACAGCCCCGAGGCTATCAGCATGCCGGCCGTTAGCAAGACGAAGACCGTCGTGAAAGGGATGAGCCGGCCGGCGGCGCGCCGCACCGGCTGTCGCCGCGACACGGCACGCTGCTGAGTCCAGCCCGCGACATGCGAGCGCTTCCTCGGTCCAGGGGTGAGCGGCAGCCGCTCGCCGCAGACCGAGCAGCGGATCGCATCCGAGGGATTCGCGGAGGCGCAGGCGAAGCAAAACATGAGCGCCCTCCGATGCGGGACGATCTCACTTGATCCTACCACGAGCCGCGACCGGCGCATCGCCTCAATCTCGGCGCGTCGGTAGCGCATCCGACTATGCAATGCGGCAAGTCGTGTGCCAGCGGCTCAGGCGGTCCCCTCGTCGGCGATCAGGCGCAGCAGCTCGCGTCCGTAGCGTTCGACCCGCGTTTGGCCGAACCCCGGCACGGCCGCCAGCGCCGATAGTGTCGCCGGGCGGCTCACGGCGAGATTGCGAAGCATGCTGTTGTGAGCGACGACGTAGGGTGGCACGCCTTCGGCATTGGCCGTCTCCCGGCGCCAGGCGACCAGCCGGTTCAGGAGTGCCTGGTCAGCGTCGGACAGCTCCGTCTCCTCAGCGGCAGTGCTGACCTGTCGTGTTGCTGGCGCGGACCGGCTCGTGGCACGCGGGGCCATGCCTGAGACAACGGAGGCAAGGTCAGTCGCGGTCGCCTGCGCTCCCCTCTCCGTCAGTTGGAGAACCGGCAGGTCGCGCCGTGCGTCGAGTGCCAGGAAACCGTCCGCGACGAGCCGTTCGATCAGCGCCTGGACTTTCGACTTTGGCACGTCCCGCAGCGCCCCGAATGCGTCAGAGCGGTCGGCCCGGATACGGCTCTCGACCGAGCCGGTGAGAAGCTTGGTTAGTCCGGAGACGCCCAGCGGGAACGGCAAGGTCCGCATGGCGGTGAGGACGGTCAGGGCGTCCTCCCCGGTGAGCGCGTCCCGGCGCGACCGCGTCTCCGACCCAGATACCGCCTGCCGGATCGCGGCCCCGGTGCAGACATCGCACGCCGTTCCGCAGGGAGACAAGCGCTCGCCTAGGTGAGCGGCAAGCAAGACATGCCGGCAGCGTCCGTCATTGACGTAGCGCAGCATGCTCGCGATACGCCGTTCGGCATCTCGCCGCGCTTTCGCGAGGAGCTCATTCAGCCGCGCCGCGGAATCCGGACCCGCTTCCCGCACTTCGAAGCACATCGCGCGCCCACTGCCGCGCGCGACGACATCGGGCTGACTCTCCCAGAGCGCGACCAAGTCCGCTGGTGAGAGATCGAGCGCGTCGCAGGCCTCGTCCGTGCGCACGACCGCCGCGCCGCGCTGCCCCGCATCTGGTCCGAGCCAATCGAGAAATCGCGCCCAGGTCGCATCAGTTCGCTCCGCATCCACCGGCGAATCCGACCGCCAGCGGAGCGTGAAGGTGAGGGGTGCGTCGGGGTGGCGGGCGATCAGTTCGGCCTGCTCGAGGAGCGCAAGGGCGACCCGGTGTGTCACCTCGTCATCAGCGTCATCGTCCGTTCCAACGAGGTCTTGGAGCCGCTCGATCAGCGCCCACCGTCCCTTCCCCGCGCGCTTGATCCCGGTATAGATGCGCCGCAGTGTGTCCAGATCGAGCTCGTCCTGGCGGGCTCGCCGCTTCAACGTCGCCTCGTCGGCGGGAGCGACGAGCAGCACACAACGCGCGGGCCGACCGTCACGTCCAGCGCGGCCCGACTCCTGCGCGTACGCTTCCAGGGAGTCCGGTGGAATCAGGTGCACGATGAACCGCACGTCCCCCTTGTCCACGCCCATGCCGAACGCCACCGTCGCGACGACCACCCGCACCTGCCCGCGCATGAAGCGCTCCTGATTGGCCGTGCGAACCTCGGGACTCAGGCCGGCGTGGTAGGGAATAGCCGCGACGCGGTTGTCGCGCAGAATGCCGGCGATGGACTCCGCATCTTTGCGGGAGCTGACGTAGACGATCCCCGCTCCGCGCTCGGCACGGCAGATCTCGATGACTTTCGCGACCTTCTGCTCACGGTTGGCCAAGCGATGGACTTCATAGAAAAGATTGGGGCGGAACAGGCTGATGCGCACCACTGACAGCTGGCGCCCCAGGCCCGCGCCGATCTCCTTGACCATCGCCGGCGTCGCGGTCGCGGTGATGGCGAGCAGCGGCGGATTCCCGAGCTCGGCCAGCGCCCGAGGAATCGCCAGATAATCGGGTCGGAAGTCGTGGCCCCAGAGGCTGATGCAATGCGCCTCGTCAATGACGACGAGCGCTGTCCCCGCCTCCCGCAACGCGGCCAAGAAGCGATGGTCCCGCAGCCGCTCCGGCGCGATGTAGATGAGCTTGAGCTGGCCACCTCGCAGCTGCTCGATCCGTTCCCGCAGCTCCTCCAAACTCAGCGCGCTGTTGATCGTCGCCGTCCGTTCCCGCACCGCAGGCGGCAACGACTCGACCTGGTCCTTCATCAGCGCAATGAGCGGCGAGATGACGACGGTCGTCCCCGGCAGCAGCATCGCGGGCAATTGAAAGGTCAGAGACTTGCCGGCGCCGGTCGGCATCAAGGCGAGGGTGTCGCGCCGCTGCAGCACCGACCGGATCACCTCGGCCTGCCCCGGCCGCAGCGACCGGTAGCCGAATAGCTCCCGCAGCGCCGTCAGCACTCGCGGCTCGACGCTCACATCGCTCAGATTGCGAGCGGGCAAGGCAGCATTCGCGAGCACGCTTTCCGCAACCCCATCCTCGGCCTCCGGCTCCGGCAACTCCTGGCGCCGCGCTCGGCGTTCTTTCGAGCGACGTTCTGAAGAGGAAGCGAGCGCCGCGCGCACGTCGGCAGCGAGCTTCGTGGTCCGTTCCGCCAGTAGCGCCTGCTGCCGCTTGCGCCAGGCCGCGGCCTCCAATCCCGCTCCCAGTTGATCGAGAATCTCCGCGAGCGCCGCGCAGATTCCGGCGGAGGACTCGACCTCGGCAGCTCGCGCGGCCCGGCGCGCGAACGCGGCAGCCGCTTCCCGATCTCCCTCATCGAGCGCGAGCCGCGCCAGCGCCAGCAGCGCCGGACTATTGTCCGGCTTGGCGTCGAGCGCGGAGAGATAGAACCCACGCGCGACCTCCCAGGCGCCATTCGCCCGCGCGACATCTCCCGCCAGGAGGCACACTGATGGCTGGCTCGAGTCCTCCCGGACCAAGCGCTGGGCGATCGCTTCCGCGTCCGCGAGATTCCCGATCTCCACGTAGCACCGGGCAAGAGCCAACCACGCAGGCAGTGACGGGAACCGGTGCGCGCGCTCTTCGATCAGTCTCCGCGCCGCCTGCCGATCGCCCGCCGCGAACGCCAGCCGCGCCCGCTCCTCCAGCACCTTCGCGGTGACGCCCAGCCGCGCCTCGATTGCATCGAGCGCCACGGTCGCGCATTCGAGCTCACCAGCCGCGCGCAACCAGGCCACGAGCCGCCATTGCAGACTCGCCGGCAACGCGGCCGCTTGCAGGGCTGCTTCCTTTAATGATTCCGCTGCCTCGTCCACTACCTCGCTCCGCCCGGCGTCTCTCAGATCGCGAGATACACGAACGTTTGTTCGATCTCAGTATATGCGACCGGGGGCGTGCGCGAAAGATAGCGGCTCGTACTGGATTCAGCGAGCCAGCGTCCTCCCGCGCGGGAAAACATTGCGCGTCATTGCCCAATGGGCATGCGGCGTGTCACCATTCCATATAGGAAGGTGTTCCCGAGGAGCCCGCCGATCATGAATCGCATTCCCACCACCTCGATGATTCGAGAGCGCGCCCGCTGGACGAGTTGCGGACTCATCGTTGGTCTCGTCGGCGGACTCTTTCTCGGCTGGATGTTCCACGGCCTTGTCGGCGTGGTCATCCGGATGGCAATCGTCATCCTCGTGCTCTTGCCGTTCATCGCCGCGCTGATCTTCTGGTGGAGCACGCGGCGCAACCGAACCGTCAGCCGGTCGGTTGAGGTCGACATCGAGACAATCCAGGAAGCGACCTGGCGCGACGCCGCTTCATCCCAACGCGATGAGCGCCGCTATTGACCGTCGCCGGACTCGCTTCACACTCGCTTCCTCCCGACGCGCATCAGTGCGCCACTCCGCCTATCGCCCCTCATCCATTTGCCGGGTACACTTGAAAGCGGGACCATGATCTGACCCAGATGCCGCGCGTGGTCCACAAGCGAAAGAGCCAGCGCGGCGCGGGGACGGATGGAGATAGACGCGATGGCGGCGAACTTTACGGTTGAGGATGTCCGAGAGGGATTGAAGTCGGTCTACGACCCAGAGATCGGCATCAACATCGTCGATCTCGGGCTCGTTTACGACACTGAAATCAGCGAGAGCGGCGATGTCCTCGTCACGATGACGTTGACATCGCTCGGATGTCCGCTCGGTCCGGTCATCGTCCAGGAGGTGCAAAACGCGCTGAAGGACCTGCCCGGTATCGGCGAGATTGATGTCAAGCTCGTCTGGAGCCCACCGTGGTCGCCGGAGATGATGAGCGAGGAGGCGAAGGACGAGCTGGGGATCTGGTGATCCCGCGGCTCAGAATCTACTGGCGCGAATGGCGGGGCCGGGCGGCGCTGGCCTGCGTGGCATTGCTTCTCCCGGTCCTCGCCCTCGCCGGCTGCGCGACCGGCGCGCCGACCGTCGCCTCGAACCCAACGCCGACCCCACTTCCCACCGATACGCCGACGCCCACGGCCACCGCGACGGCAACGCCAACCCCAACGGTTGCCGTCGAATCCCCAGCGCCGGCTACTCCCGAGGAATCAACGGACGAAGCGTCAGAGGAATCGCAAGAATCGGCCGCGAGCACGCCACGACGCCGGGCAACTCGAACGCCGACCGTGGGCCCGACGCCTCGTCCCTCGCCGCCGGAGCCAGACGGCAGCGGGCTGAGCCAGATTTACGAACGAGGCACGAGCGGCCGGCCGGAGGTCGCGCTGACCTTCGACGCGGGCTCGGATCGGGGGAAGGCTGAGCAGATCCTCGACACGCTCGCTGAATACGGCGTCAAGGCGAGCTTCGGCATCACCGGTCAGTGGGCCGCGGACAACCAGGACCTCGTGGCGCGGATGGCCGAAGAAGGCCACATGATCTTCAACCACTCCTGGAGTCACCGGTCCTTCACCGGCTTCTCGACGGCCGGCTTCGACGAGGGCGTCCTATCTCCGGAGGAGCGGTACAAGGAGATCGAGGACACGGAGCAGGTCATCCGCGAGGCCACCGGCGGCTACGACACGACGCCGTACTTCCGGCCGCCCTATGGCGACATTGACGATTCCGTCCTCGCGGATTTGGCGGACGCCGGCTACTACATCACGGTCATGTGGAGCTGCGACTCGCTCGGCTGGAACGGCGCCTCCGTCGAAGAGATCCTCAGCCTCTGCGTCGAGAACGCGCAGCCGGGTGACATCATCTTGATGCACGTCGGCTCCGAATCGCTCGACGCGGAAGCGCTGCCGGCGATGATCGAGATGCTGCAGGAACAGGGACTGGAGCTGGTGACCGTCGAGGAACTGCTTCAGCCGTAGAGCCGGTGGCTTCGCTGGTCGAGGACGCCGCCCTCTACGTCGTCCCCTCCTGCGAGCCTGAACACCATCTCCGCTCTACCGCGCGCTGAGTCGCGACTGAGCGTCCCCGTGCCGGGGTGACTCCCAGACCACTTGGTAGGCAGTCGATCGGGTCAGGCCGTTTCAACTTGAATTGAAAAAGGAAGAAGAACCAGAAGGATCACTCGGGGAAATCGGGAGGCGCCGCGCCCTGGGAGAATTCCCGTCACCTTAGGCTAATCGGCCGGAGTTCGACCGGCGTCTCCCGCCTCATCTCGGCTCATTCGCTGAGCCGGCGCATCGGGATCATCACGGAGGTATCGGCGCGCGACCTCCTCCCCCGTCTCTTCATCGATGAGGACTAATTCACCGGTTGCGCCCGCCGCAACGAGCTTCATCGCTATCCGCGAAAGCTCCTCTTGGCGGGCATGAACATCCGTCGTGTGCCCGACCACCGTCGTCTGGCCACCGACGCGATGCTCGATTCGGTAAGCGCTCATCGGACAATCGCGCCGGGCAGCAGTACGGCGCGGCGGCCGGGCACTCGATGCATGATGTCACTCGTTTCCGCTGGCGGCGACGAGGCGACGATGCG
>ERZ777010.1900-NODE-1900-length-11839-cov-3.739732_pt1 | contig 11839 bp, 10 predicted proteins | sample MGYA00374963_ERZ777010 | MGnify/ENA primary metagenome ERZ777010 (study PRJEB29309, sample SAMN06268256) | bioreactor metagenome | isolation source: Joint BioEnergy Institute, California, USA | place: USA:Joint BioEnergy Institute, California, USA | collected...
GACCCGGACGGCGGCGTGGATGTCGACGACCTGCGCGCCAAGGCGGACGAGAGCGTCGCCTGCCTCATGCTCACGAACCCGAACACGCTCGGCGTGTTCGACCGCAACATCCGCGAGATCGCCTCGATCGTGCACGAGGTGGGCGGGACCCTCTACTACGACGGCGCCAACCTGAACGCGATCATGGGCTGGTGCCGGCCCGGCGACATGGGCTTCGACATCGTCCACCTCAACCTGCACAAGTCGTTCTCACAGCCCCACGGCGGCGGCGGGCCGGGCGCCGGGCCGATCGCGGTGTCCGACCGGATTGCTCCGTACCTGCCGGTCCCGCGCATCGTGCGCCGCGAGGGCGGGAACGGGTCCGGGCCGCGCTTCGACCTGGACTTCGAGGGGTCCGGCAAGTCGATTGGCCGCCTGCGCGGCTTCCAGGGCAACTTCGGCGTCTTCGTGCGCGCCTACGCCTACATCCGCTCGCTCGGCCGCGACGGCCTGCGCGAGGCCTCCGAGACGGCGGTGCTGAACGCGAACTACCTGCTCGCCCGGCTGCGTGAGGGGCGGGCCGGCGAGCGCCTGCCGCTCGGCTTCGGGGAGCGGTGCATGCACGAGTTCGTGCTCAGCGGGGCCCCCGCGAAGCGCGAGCTGGGCGTGACGACGCTCGACATCGCCAAGCGCCTGCTCGACTACGGCTTCCACCCACCGACGATCTACTTCCCGCTGCTCGTGGAGGAGGCGCTCATGTTCGAGCCCACCGAGACCGAGACGCGGGAGACCCTCGACGCGCTCGCCGCGGCGATCGACTCGATCCTCGCCGAGGCCGAGGAGAACCCGGAGATCGTCAAGGGCGCGCCCTACACGACGCCCGTGCGGCGCCTCGACGAGGCGACCGCGAGCCGCAGGCCGGTCCTGCGCCAGCCCACGGGCTGAGGCGGCGGGCCGGCTAGCTCGCGCCGCCGGGGGCGAGCTGGCGGCTGCGGCGCCGGGCGGGACGCGGCGCGCGCACGCTGGCGGTCTCGCCGGTGAGCTCGGCGGCGTGCGCCTCGAGCATGGCGACGAGGCGGGCGGTGGGGTGGAAGGGGTCGGCGATCACCTCGCCGTCGGCGAGCGAGCGCGCCGCGCGGATCTCACCGTCCACCTCGGCGACGAGAAGCGGCTCGGCGGGGATCGGCTTCGAGTCGCGCTGCGAGACGCGGATCAGCTGCTCGTGGTCGCGCGGGGTCGCCGGGCGCAGGACGATGCTGCCGGGGCGCGAGCGTGTGAGATACAGATCGGTGTATGACATGAGCTACCTCGCTGTGTATGTCAATCTCTGGCGAAGGGGAGGAGAACGCGATTGACAACGCGATCGTAGAAGTCATACTATCTCTGGTCAATGTCATACAGATCAGAATTGATTGACCTGCGCGGCCGCGCTGAGCGCACCGGCGCAGCCGCCCGGATCGTCGCGATCATCGAGGCGGCGATCGCCTCGGGCGAGCTGGGCCCCGACTCCAAGCTGCCACCGACGCGCCAGCTCGCCGAGCTGGCGGGGGTGAACCACCTGACCGCGGCGCGCGCCTACCGCCGGCTCGCCGAGCGCGGCCTCGTCGTCTCGCGGGTGGGCAGCGGCACGTTCGTGCGGGCAGCCGCGGCGTTCGCGGCGGCCGACCCCGGGGCCGGCGGACAGCCGAGCTCCCCGCGCGGCGAGGCGACCGCCTGGCAGCGCTACGCGCTCCCCGACGAAGGCGAGGGGCCCGAGGGGATCTTCCCCGAGATGCTCAGCCAGGCGGACCGCCGGGACGTGATCCCGCTCATGATCGGCCACCCGTCCGCCGAGATCTTCCCGCTCGCCGAGCTGAACCGAATCGCCGCCGAGGTCACCGCCGAGGAGGGCGAGCGCGTCTACCAGTACACGGTGGTCGAGGGCGTGCCGGAGCTGCGCGAGGCCATCGCCGCGATCGACGCGCCCGCGCAGGCGAGCGGCGACGATCCCGGCAACATCGTCGTCACCAGCGGCGCGCAGCAGGCGCTCACCCTCGTCGTGCGCGCGGTCCTGCGCCCCGGCGACGTGGTCGCGTGCGAGTCCCCGACCTACGTCGGCGTGCTTGAGGCGCTCGCCGACTCCGGGGCGACCGCCGTGCCCGTCCCCGTCGACGAGGACGGCCTGGACACCGACGCGCTCGAGCAGCTGCTCTCACGGCGCGAGATCAAGCTGCTCGCGCTCCAGTCGCGCCTGCAGAACCCGACCGGCGCCGACCTGCACCCCGAGCGGCGCGCGCGCCTCGTGGAGCTCGCGCGCGAGCACGGCTTCTTCATCCTCGACGACGGCGTCTACGCGGACCTGCGCTTCGAGGGCGCCGAGCTGCCGCCGCTGCGCGTCGAGGCGCCCGAGCACGTGATCTATGTCTCCTCGCTCTCCAAGACCACGAGCCCTGGCCTGCGCTGCGGCTGGGTGGCCGCCTCCGGCCCGGTGCTCGACAGGATCGCCCGCGCCAAGGCCAAGGCGGACCTGCACGGCCCCGTGCTGCCCCAGCTCGTCGCGGCGCGGTTCCTGGCGAGCGGGCGGTTCCCCAGGCAGCTCGAGCGCGCGCGGGCGTTCTACAGGGCGGGCGCGGGGGCGCTGCTCGGCGAGCTGCGCGAGGCGCTCGCGGGCACGGGCGCCGCGGTGAGCGAGCCGCGCGGCGGCGGCCACGCCTGGATCGACCTGGGGCCGGGCGTGCGCGAGCGCGAGCTCTACTCCGCCGCGCTGCGTCGCGGGGTGAGCTTCCTGCCGGGAAGCGCGGCCACCGTGGGCCGCTCGCGCAACGCCACCCTGCGGGTGTCCTACTGCTACCTGGATCCCGATGCCCTGCGCGACGGTGCCCGCCGCCTGGGCGAGGCGATCCGGGAGGTCACGTCCGCGCGGCCGACCCGGCAGGCCATGCCGGTCACCTGAGCGCGCCTCGCCGGGGAGATTCAGGGATTTCCCGGATACCGCGCGCGTTCTCTCGCGGTGACGATCCGCGCCGATGACGACCGAGCGAGGCTTCTTCGCCGCGGCCGCGGCGCGATGCTGGGCGCTTGCGGCCTGCGCGCTCGCCCTGTGCGCCGCAGCGGCCGCGCTCCCCGAGCCCGCGCGCGGCCAGGCGCAGATCAAGACGACGCTCGTCGACCGCGAAGGCACGACGCCCATCGTGAGCGAAGCCGGCGGCAGCCTCAGGCAGGTGATCACGATCACGATGGTCGACGACCTGCTCGAGCGCCGGATTCAGGTGCGCGCCACCGGGGACTCATCGCTCGCCCTCTCGCCCGACGCCGACTGTGACCGCATCGACAACAACACGGTCGTCTGCGACATCGCGGCGAAGATCGAGGTCTCGGCGGGTGCCCTGGACGACGTCGTGACCACGCCCACCGGCGGCGTCGGCGCCGTCGACATCCCCATGGAGATCGACGGCGGCGCCGGGGCGGACACCGTGCGCGGCGGCGGCGGCTGACGTGATCAGGGGCGGCGGCGGGCCGGATCAGCTCCTGGGCCGCGGCCAGAGCGACAAGATCGACGGCGGGCCAGGCAACGACTCCCTCGACGGCGGCGCGGGCGACGATGAGCTCACGGGCGGCGCCGGCGCCGACGACATCGTCGGCGGCGGCGGCATCGACGTCGCGCGCTACGACGAAGGCGGGCGGGCGACGGGCGTCACAGTGACCGTCGGCACAGGCCAGGCGGACGACGGAAGCGTCAACGACCGCGCCTCGCTCAGCCTGACCTCGCGCCGGGACGACGTGGACGCGAGCGTCGAGGGTGTCGTCGGGACGGGCTTCGCCGACGTGCTCACGGGCACACCGACGCAGGCGGGGAGGCTGCTGCGCGGCGGGGGCGGGAACGACGTGCTCACCGGCGGCCCCGGCCACGAGACGATCGTCGGCGGCCCCGGCGACGACAAGCTGAACGGGGGCGCGGGCAACGACCGGTTCGTCGCCGACCCCGGTCGCGACGCGATCAACGGCGGGCCGGGCGTCGACACGGCCGACTACTCGGACCGCGGCTTCGCGCCCGGCGACGGGCCCGTGACGGTGACGGTCGGCGACGGGCTCGCCAACGACGGCGGCCAGCCCGACTCGTTCGGCGACGCGGTGGGCGGCGACATCGAGGTCGTCCTGGGGTCGCTCCTGGACGACAAGCTGGTCGGCGGCACGGGCAACGAGACGCTCGACGGTGGTGAGGGCGACGACGAGCTGGTGGGCGGCTCGGGGGTCGACCGGTTCCGCGGCCGTCTCGGGGCGGACCTGCTGCGGGCGGCCGACGGCGAAATCGACGCGGAGATCTTTTGCGACGACGGCGAGGACATCGTCGAGTCGGACGCGGCCGACCCGGTCGGCGACGACTGTGAGCAGACGCTCCTGCCGCCCGGCGACCTGTTCCCCGAGACGAGGATCACCGGCGGCCCGGCCAAGAAGGTGGTCACCCGGAGGTCGCGGGCCAAGGTCAGGTTCCGCTTCCGCTCGCCCGGCACGCCGGACGCGCGGTTCGAGTGCAAGCTCGACCGCAAGCGCTTCCGCCCCTGCAAGAGCCCGCAGCGGCTTCGCCTCAAGCCGGGCCGGCACGTCTTCCGGGTCCGGGCGGTGGACGGCGCGGGGAACGCCGACCCCACCCCGGCCAAGCGGCGCCTGCGCGTGGTCAGGCGACGCTGACTACTCGCGGCCGCGCGCGAGCGCGAGCGCCTGCCGCAGGCGGAGCGGCGCTCCCATGCGAAGCACCGCGCGGTCGTAGATGCGCGCCGCGAGCCAGAGCAGCAGCGCCGAGGCCGCGACCATGAGCGCGATCGAGAGCATGAGCTCGCCGATGGGCAGCGCGTCCTGCGCCGCCCGGGCCGGGACCACCATGGGGGCGAGCGGCGGGATCAGCGTTGAGGCCACGGCGAGGCCGGACTCCGGCGCTTCGCTCACCGAGATCCCGATCAGGTAGGCGCCGACCAGGACGATCATGAGCGGCGCTGTGGTGCTGTTCGCGTCCTCCTGGCGGGAGACCATCGCGCCCGCGACGGCGAACCCGCACGCGTACAGCACGTAGCCGAGCAGGAAATAGACGAAGACCAGCAGCGCGGTGAGCGCGGTGCTCTCGGGCAGCTCGACGCGGTCGAGCGCGACGGCGGCGAGCAGCCCCGAGCCGACGATCACGAGCATCTGGAGGAGGCCGAGCAAGCCGATGCCGAGCACCTTGCCCGCGAGCAGGTGCACCGGTCGGATCGCGGCGAGGATCACCTCGACCACGCGGGTCGCCTTCTCCTCCACGACCCCGCCGGAGACCATGTAGCCCAGGCCGAGGATCGCGAGGTAGAGCAGCAGGCTGGCGACGAACGCGATCCCCGCGCCGCTCGTCTCGCCGAGCTCCTCGACCTCGAGCGGCGGCGGGTTGAGCGCTCGCTGTGCGTCCTCGCGGCCCAGCCCCGCTTCGCGCAGGGCGCGCTCACCGGCGACCTGGCGGTTCGCCTCCTGGAGCAGGGCGAGCAGCTCGGTCTGGGGCTGGCCGCGGCTCAGGATGCGCCCGCCGGCGACCGCGGCGCCGACGTCGTCGTCCTCGACGGCCCTGCGCGCCGCGGCTTCGTCGCCGAGCTCGCGCACGTCGAGCTCGACGCCGAGCGCCTCCTGGCCCGCACGCGCCTGCTCGGCCGTCGCCCGCGCCTCCGGGCCCACGACGCCCAAGGTGAAGCGCTCCTCGCCGCCGCTGGTGAGCGAGGCGATCACGACGATCGCGACCACCGCGAGGACCGAGATCCCGGTGCTGACCAAAAAGGCGCGCGAGCGCAGGCGCTCACGCACCTCGCGGCGCGCGGTCAGGTAGACGAGGCGGCGCGGGTTCATCCCTCGACCACCTCGCGGAAGAGGTCGGCGAGCGCGGGCACCTCCGGGCCGAAGCGCACGACCTCGCCGGCGCGGCGGCCGGCGTCGAGCAGGTCCTGCGGGTTCACCCCGTCGCTGAGCTCGTAGGTCCAGTCGCCGAGCGCGGTCACGCCCGACAGGCCCGGATCGAAGCCGTCCGAGCCCGCCAGCTCGAGGCGCCAGCGGCGGCCCGAGTGCTCGCGCTTCAGCTCCTCGACGGTGCCCGCGGTCACCAGCCGCCCGCCGCGGATGATCGCGACGGCGTCGCAGAGGCGGTCGACCAGCTCGAGCTGGTGCGAGGAGAAGACGACGGGCACGCCGCGCTCGCGGGCCTCGGCGACGAGCACCTCGCTCAGCACGTCGACCCCGATCGGGTCGAGCCCGGAGAACGGCTCGTCGAGAACGAGCAGCTCCGGCTCGTGCACGAGCGCAGCGCCGAGCTGGGCGCGCTGCTGGTTGCCGAGTGAGAGCTCCTCGACCCGGTCGCCGGCGCGCTCGGCCAAGCCGAGGCGCTCGACCCAGGCGCTGGTCTGCGCGGCCGCGCGCTTCGCGTCGAGCCCGTGCAGCTCGGCGAGGTAGGTGAGCTGGTCGGCGACCCGCATCTTCGGGTAGAGCCCGCGCTCCTCGGGCATGTAGCCGATCCGCCGCCGCCGGACGGGGTCGATGGGCTCCCCGTCCCAGCGCACGCTGCCGGAGTCGGGTTCCAGCACGCCGATCACGATCCGCATCGTGGTCGTCTTGCCGGCCCCGTTCGGACCGACGAAGCCGAGGATCTGGCCGGGGGCGACCTGGAAGCTCAGGCCGTCGAGCGCAACGGTGTCCCCGTAGCGCTTGGTGAGGGAGTCGAGTTCAAGCATCGGGGGATGGGGGATGGGAATGAGGCTAACTGGTTACTCACGTGCCCGGACGGCCCGGTCCGGGGTCCCGCGTCGGGACCGTCTACGTGCGCGCGGTCGCGGGCAGCTCCTGCTCGAGCTCGAGCACCGGCGCGAACAGATCGCCGTGCTCGGCGATGCGGGCGAGCACGTCGGCGGCCTCGAAGCGCAGCTCGAGCTGGTCGTTCGCGCAGGCCTCGACCTCCTCCCACAGCAGCGGGGTGCAGATCGTCGGGCGCTCGCGGGCGCGCAACGAGTAGGCGGCGACGGTGGTCTTCGAGCGCGTGTTCTGGCTCCAGTCGACGAGCACCTTGCCGACACGCAGCTTCTTCGTCATGCGCGAGACCACGAGGTCGGGCTCGGCCCGCTCGAGCGCCTGCGCGACGGCGTGCGCGAAGGGCTTGGTCTGCTCGTAGGTGACGTCGGTGTTCAGCGGGACGTAGACCTGGATGCCCTTCGAGCCCGAGTTCTTGGGGAACGACTCCATGCCGATCGAGTCGAAGAGCTCGCGGACGCGCAGGGCGACCACGCAGCACTCGCGCGTGCCCGCGGGCGCGCCCGGGTCGAGGTCGAAGACGAGCGCCGTCGGGCGCTCCATGTCGTCGACCTTCGAGAGCGAGGGGTGCAGCTCGAGCGCGGCGAGCTGGGCGAGCCAGATCAGGGTGGGCTTGTCGTCGCAGACGACGAAGTCGATGACGCCGGCTCGGTCCATGCCGACGGGCTCGGAGCGCACCCAGCCGGGCGCGCCGCGCGGCTTGCGCTTCTCGTAGAAGCGCTCGCCCTCGACGCCGTTGGGGAAGCGAACGACCGTGAGCGGCCGGCCGGCGAGGTGGGGGAGGATCGTGTCGGCGACCTGCGCGTAGTAGGAGATCGCCTCACCCTTGGTCGTCCCCGACGACGGCCAGAGGACCTTGTCGAGGTTCGACAGGGAGAGGGTGTGCCCCTCTACTTCGACTTCGCGCCGCTCTTCGCCCGCGATCTCTTGCTACCCGAGCCCTTGCTCCCGTTTGAGGAAGCGGTCGACTTCTTCTTGTACGTGGATCGCCCGCCGCCCTTCTTGGAGGCCTGGGACTTCTTGCTGCCCGCGGCGAGCGGCTCGGCGCGCACGGCGGCGAGGCTCTCCTCGAGCGCGGCCATGAGGTCGGGCGCGCGCGTCGGCTTGGGCGCCTCGGACTCGGGTGCCGCCACCGTCTCGCCCTTCGCCTTGCGCTCGATCAGGGCGAGGAGCTCCTCGCGGTATTCGTCCTTGTAGGCCGTGGGGTCGAACTTGGAGCTCAGCGAGCTGATCAGCTGGCGCGCCATCTCGACCTCCTGCTTGCGCGGCTTCTCCGCGCCCTCGGCCACCTGTTCCGCGATCTCGTCCGGCGGGACGACCTCGTCGGAGAAGCGCATCGTCGCCATGAGCAGTACGCCGCCGGAGGCGCGGATCGCGGCGAGGTTCTCCTTGTTGCGGAGTACGAAGCGCGCAATCGCGACCTTGCCCTCGTCGGCCATCGCCTTGACGAGCAGCGCGTAGGCCTTCTCGGCGCCCTTGTCGGGGCCGAGGTAGTAGGGGTGGTCGAAGTAGATGGGATCGATCTCCTCGAGATCGACGAAGTCCTGGATCTCGATCGCCCGCGTCTTCTTGGGGTCGAGCTCCTCGAGCTCCTCCTTGGTGATCACGAGGTACTGCTCGGGCGCGATCTCGTAGCCCTTGACGATCTCGTCGTAGGCGACCTCCGCGCCGTCGGCCTCCGCGACGCGCTTGTGGCGGATGCGGGAACCGTCGGAGCGGCGCAGCTCGCGGAAGGAGATGTTGCGCCGCGAGACGGCGCTGTAGAGCTTCACCGGGACGTTGAGGAGCCCGAATGAGATTGAGCCTGTCCAGATGGCACGGGGCATGTGTCCCTTTCGACGGATGTCGCGGCGAAAACTCATCGCCGCCTGCGCTGACTAGTACCCGACCGTACCGCCCTAACCCTTCACCGTCACGCCCCCGGCACGGGATCTTGCGCGGCGGCGCCCGGGGGTCAGGCGTGCTCGCGCACGACCGCGCGGGGGTCCTTGTCGTCGCGCAGTCCCTTGAACGCGGGCTGGCGCAGGGTGCCCTCGCGGGTCCACTCGGTGAACTCGACCTCGCAGACCAGCACCGGCTCGACCCAGCGCAGGCCGCCGCGTTCGCGGGCGCGCGCCTTGTACTTGAGCTGCGGGTCCTCGCCGAGCTCGAACGGGGAGTCGGGGCGCGCGAGCGGCTCGAGCAGCTCGCGCAGGCGGGTGAGCATCGCGTCGGAGAAGCCGGTGCCGACGCCGCCCGCGTACACGAGGCGCTGCGGCTGGCCGAGGCGCTCGGCGTCGCGCGGGGTCGCGTCCCAGTAGCCCACGAGCAGCGAGCCCACGCTGGAGCGGCGGACGCCCTCCCCCGGCATCCACCCGCCGATCACGAGCTCCTGCCGCAGCCGGGCGCGCACCTTGAGCCAGTCGTCGCTGCGTCGGCCGGGTACGTAGCGGCCCCCGAGGCGCTTGCAGACGATGCCCTCGAGCCCCTGTGCCTGAACCGCCGCGAGGAACTCGGCTCCGTCGCCGATGTGGTGGCCGGGGGCGCGGTAGGCGTCGCCCTCGAGCTCAAGCCCGCTCAGCAGCTCGCGCCTGCGCTCGTAAGGGACGTCGAGCAGGGACTCGCCGTCGAGCCAGAGCAGGTCGAAGATCACGTAGGTCACCGGCACCTCGGCCATGCGCCTGCGGATCACGTCCGGCTTGGTGAGCCCCATGCGCGGCTGCAGGGCCTGGAAGCTGGGCCGCCCCTCGTCGTCGAGCGCGACGATCTCGCCGTCGAAGACGGCCGAGCGGCCCGCGAGCGCGCCAGCGAGCTCGGCGAGCTCGGGGTCGTCGAAGAGATCTTCGCCGTACTCCATGTTCGCGATGCTGCGGCTCGCGATCCGCAGCTCCCCGTGGTCGAGCGATGCGATCGCGCGCACGCCGTCCCACTTGAGCTCGAACGCCCAGCCGGGCCCCGCCGCCGGCGCGTCGGCGGGCTTGGCGAGCATCGGATCGATCAGGCGGGGGGAGGGCGGGCGCTCCATCCCCGCGATTATGGGGCGCTCGTGCCGCTCGGCCTCAGCCCACGATCCGCACCCGGCGCATCGCGACCTTCCGCTGGCCGCCCGGGCCCTCGGCGGCGACGCGCACCCGGGCGCGCACCTTGCCGCCGGCCCGAAGCGCCTTGCGGGCGGCGCGGCGCGGCGAGAGCGTTGGCGATGGCGGGAAGCGGGGGGCGATCGGGGTAGGCCCGAAGGGCGCGCGGGGCTGATCGCTGATAATCGCAGCGTGCTCTTCGAGCTGCGGGACGTCCATCTCGACCGCGCCGGCAAGCGCGTGCTGCATGGCGTGAACGCGCGGCTGCCGGAGGGGGCGACGTGCATCGTGGGCCCGTCGGGGTCGGGGAAGTCGACGATCCTCAGGCTGCTCAACCGGCTCGCCGACCCCGACCGCGGCGCCGTGCTCTACCGCGGCCGCGACGTCCGCGAGCTCGACCCGCGGGCGCTGCGCCGCGAGGTGGCGCTCGTGCCGCAGCTCCCGGCGCTGCTCGAGGGTACCGTGGCCGACAACGTCCTCTACGCGGCGTCGCTCGCGGGGGAGGAGGCCGACGTCGAGCGCGTGCTCGAGCTCGCGGGGCTGGACGCGAGCTACGCCGACCGTGACTCCGACCGGCTCTCGGTGGGCGAGCGGCAGCGCGCGATGCTCGCGCGCGCGCTCGCCCAGCGCCCGCGGGTGCTGCTGCTCGACGAGCCCACCTCGGCGCTCGACCCGGGAGCGCGCGACGCGGTGGAGCGGGCGCTCCAGGACCTTTGCGGGCGGCTCGGCATCGCGCGCGTGGTGGTCACCCACGACGAGGGGCAGGCGCGCCGGCTCGCCGAGTGGGTGGTGCGCGTCGAGGCCGGGAAGGCGGTCGCCTGCGGCCCCGCCGCGGAGGCGTTCGCCACGTGAACGCCGAGGTCGGCATCACGCTCGGCGAGGTCGGGGCGAGCCTCGCGCTGGTCGCGATCGCGATCGCGGTGTCGCGCTGGCGGGGCGCTGGGCTGGAGACGGACATCGGCGTGGCCGTGCTGCGGTCGTTCGTCCAGCTCGTCGCGCTGGGCTACGTGATCCAGGCGATCTTCGACGGGGGCAGCCTGGCGCTGGTCTTCGCGCTGATCGCGGCCATGGTGGTCTTCGGCGCGTTCACCGCGCGGGCGCGCGCCCGCAAGGTGCCCGGGGCGCTCGGCCCGCTGCTGGCCGCGCTCGCGCTCGCCGGCGCCGCAACGCTGGCGCTCGTGGTGGCGCTCGGCATCTTCGAGCCCGAGCCGCGTTACCTGGTGCCGGTGGGCGGGATGGTGATCGGCAACGCGATGACGGCGGCCGCCGTCGCGCTCAACCGCCTCGCCGACGACATCCGCGACAAGGCCCCGCAGATCGAGGCCACCCTGGCGCTCGGCGCGAGCGCCCGCGAGGCCGCCGCGCCGGTCGTGCGCGCCAGCCTGCGCTCGGGGATGATCACCCTGGTCGACTCGACCAAGACGACCGGGCTGATCTTCATCCCGGGGACGATGGTGGGAATGCTCGTCGCCGGCGCGGAGCCGACCGAGGCGGTGCGGCTGCAGATGATCCTGCTGTGGGTGCTCTTGGGGAGCGTCGCGATCTCGGCGGTGGTCGCCACCGGCCTCGCGTACCGGCGCTTCTTCACGCCCGCGGACCAGCTGCGGGACCCGCCCGCGCCTTGAGCGCGCCCGGGGTCCGGCTCCCAATAGATTTGCGGCCCGTGAACGAGAGGCTCCGAATCTTCAGCGGCATCCAGCCCACCGGTCGCAAGCACCTCGGCAACTACATCGGGGCGATCCGCCAGTACGTCGAGGGCCAGGACCGGGGCGAGGCGATCTACTGCATCGTCGACCTGCACGCGATCTCCGTCGCCTACGACCCCGTGGAGCTGCGCGAGCGCCTCTACGACACCGCTGCGATCCTGCTCGCGGCCGGCGTCGACCCCGAGCGCTGCATCTTCTTCCGCCAGTCCGACGTGCGCGAGCACACCGAGCTCACCTGGCTGCTCTCGGCAGTCACGGCGCACGGCGACCTCAACCGCATGCACCAGTTCAAGGAGAAGTCGGCGAAGCAGC
>ERZ777010.1904-NODE-1904-length-11814-cov-3.641041_pt1 | contig 11814 bp, 9 predicted proteins | sample MGYA00374963_ERZ777010 | MGnify/ENA primary metagenome ERZ777010 (study PRJEB29309, sample SAMN06268256) | bioreactor metagenome | isolation source: Joint BioEnergy Institute, California, USA | place: USA:Joint BioEnergy Institute, California, USA | collected...
GCGCCGTGGAGCTGCTGGCGCAGAAGGTCGATTGCTCCGTCATCAATGCGGGCGACGGCGCCCACCAGCACCCGACGCAGGCGCTGCTCGACGCGCTCACCATTCGTCGCGCAAAGGGACGGATTGAAGGTCTCACCGTGGCGATCTGTGGCGATATTCTCCACAGCCGTGTCGCCCGCTCGAACATCCATGTTCTCAACACCTTGGGTGCCCGCGTTCGTCTGGTTGCGCCATCTACGCTGCTGCCTGCCGAGCCGGAGCGGTTCGGTGTCGAGGTCTACACGGACATGTGGAAGGGGCTCGAAGGGGCAGACATCATTATGATGTTGCGCCTTCAGCGAGAGCGGATGCAGGGTTCGCTTGTGCCCTCGGTCCGCGAATACTTTCACTTCTTCGGACTCGATCACGAAAAGCTGGCCCGGGCGAAGCCGGACGCGCTCGTCATGCACCCGGGTCCCATGAACCGGGGCGTCGAGATCGCATCAACGATCGCCGATCACTCGCGCAGCCTTATCCGTGAGCAGGTCGAAATGGGCGTCGCCGTGCGGATGGCCGTACTCGAAGCCCTCGCCCGCAACCTTCCGAACTCATGAGCCCGCTGATGCGCGCCACCGATAAGAAAAAGGCAGGAACGGCCACGCGGACGGCATTCATCAACGCGCGGCTCGTTGACCCGGCAACAGATCGCGACGAGCCGGGCGGCCTGCTGGTCGTCGAAGGCGAAATCGCCGACCTTGGCCCCCATCTGCGGCGGAACGCGCCGGAGGATGCCGAAGTCATCGACTGCAAGGGACATGTGCTGGCTCCCGGCCTCATCGACATGCAGGTGTTCACCGGTGAGCCAGGTGCCGAGCATCGCGAGACGCTGAAGACGGCGAGCCTCGCCGCCGCTGCGGGTGGCGTGACGACCATCGTGGTGATGCCGGACACGAACCCGGTGATCGATCAGGTGGCCCTCGTTGACTTCATCCAGCGCCGCGCCCGCGACAATGCCGTGGTGCGCGTGCACACGATGGCCGCGCTCACCAAGGGGCTTGAAGGGAAAGAGATTACGGAAATCGGGCTGCTGAAGCGCGCCGGCGCAATCGCGTTCACGAACGGCAAGAACAGCGTCGCTGACACCAAGGTCATGTACAACGCGCTGCTCTACGCCAAGGACTTCGGCGCGCTCATCGTGCACCACACGGAGGATCCGTACCTCAGCCAAGGCGCGTGCATGAACGCGGGGCATGTGGCGGCGCGGCTTGGTCTTCCGGGGGTGCCGAAGGCTGCCGAGACCATCATTCTTGACCGCGACATCCGCCTGGTCGAAATCACTGGCGGCCGCTACCACGCAGCCGCGATTTCCTGCCGCGAGAGCCTGGACATCATCCGGACAGCCAAGGCCGCCAAGCTGCCGGTCACATGCGGCGTATCCATCAACCACGTCACGCTGAACGAGAACGACATCGGCCCTTACCGCACCTTCTTCAAGCTGCGCCCACCGCTGCGCGCCGAAGAGGATCGGGCCGCGCTGGTGCAAGGGATTGCCTCGGGCGACATCGACGTCATCGTCTCGAGCCATGATCCGCAGGACGCCGATGTGAAGCGCCGCCCGTTCGCCGAGGCCGCCGATGGAGCTATCGGTCTCGAAACGCTGCTCTCGGCCGCGCTGCGATTGCACCACACGGAAGGCGTCAGCCTCACCGTCCTGCTGCGGGCGATGACCAGCAATCCGGCGAAGCTGCTGGGTCTGCCTACGGGTCGACTGGAGAAAGGTGCGCCGGCGGACCTTGTGCTGTTTGATCTCAATCAGCCGTGGGTCGTTGACCGCGAGGCGCTGCGGTCGCGGTCCAAGAACTCGCCGTTTGACGAGAGCAAAATGCAGGGGCGCATTCTCTTGACGATGGTTGCCGGGGATATCGTCTATCAGTACCCTGAGCCGCCGCGGGTTTGAGGCGCATCGCCCGCTGACCTCGCCGAAGAGCGTCCCATGACGGAAATCGATACCATCCCGGTCCTTCTCTCTCTCGCCATTGGCTATTTGCTGGGCTCGATTCCCTTCGGGCTTCTGCTGACCCGCTTGGCGGGGTTGGGCGACATCCGCAACATCGGCTCGGGCAACATCGGCGCCACGAACGTGCTGCGGACGGGGCGCAAAGGGCTTGCTGCGGCCACGCTACTGCTCGACGCGCTCAAGGGCACGGCCGGCGTCCTGATCGGCAGCGCCATCGCCGGGCCTGTCGGGGGAATGGCAGGCGGGCTTGGTGCCTTCTTCGGCCACATCCTTCCCGTGTGGCTGGGCTTCAAGGGTGGCAAAGGGGTGGCCACCTACATTGGAATTCTGGTGGGCCTGAATTGGCCGGCGGCCCTGGCCTTTTGCGCGGTGTGGCTCTGTGTTGCCGTGCTAACGCGCTACTCATCACTTTCGGCCCTGACGGCCAGCGTGACTACACCGCTGCTTCTCTGGTTCTTGGGCGAGAGCCAGCTTGCAATGCTCGTCTCGGTGCTCACCGTTCTCCTTTTCATAAAGCACCAGTCGAATATCCAGCGCCTCATCGCCGGCACGGAAAGGAAGATCGGTGCACGGGCATAATGACTTCGGGAGGCGTCGGCCGCCGCTACCCACCGCCCGTCTTGACGATCACCAGCGCCTCGCCTGCCTTCGTCTAATTCGTTCGGAAAACGTCGGACCCGCCACATTCCGCGCGCTCATCAATCACTTCGGCGGAGCTCGCGCAGCCCTGGAGGCATTGCCAGAGTTATCGAGGCGCGGGGGCCGAAGAACGGCTATTCGTGTCTGCAGCGAGGCCGAGGCTGAAGCCGAGCTCAAAGCCGCCCGACGCATCGGGGCGCGGCCGGTGTTCACCATCGAACCCGGTTATCCCGCCGCCCTGGCTGTGGTCGAGCAGGCGCCGCCGCTCCTTTACGTCAAAGGCGACGACCGGCTGCTCAATCGCCCTTCCATAGCGATCGTCGGATCGCGGTCGGCTTCGGCAGCCGGCCAGCAATTCGCTCGCCAGCTCGCCGCCGGCCTTGGGCGCGCAGGATATATCATCGCCTCCGGACTGGCGCTCGGCATCGACACTGCAGCCCACCACGCCGCCCTTGAGACCGGCACCATCGCCGTGCTGGCCGGTGGCCTAGACGTGATCTACCCTCCCCAGAATGCGGATCTCCACCGCGCCATCGGCGAGCGCGGCTGCCTCGTCAGCGAGATGCCGCCTGGCTTCAAGCCGCGCGGAACGGATTTCCCGAGACGCAACAGGATCATCTCGGGCTTGTCTCTAGGCGTTGTGGTCGTGGAGGCGGCGCGCCGCTCCGGATCACTCATTACCGCCCGCAGGGCAGCCGATCAGGGGCGCGAGGTCTTTGCCGTGCCCGGTCATCCGCTCGACCCGCGGGCCGAAGGAACCAACCAGCTCATCAAGGAGGGGGCCACGCTCGTCACCTGCGTCGAGGACATCCTGCAGGCGCTGGAGCCATTCGGTCGGGCGCCGAGGATCGACCGGGATGATGGCACAGCAAGCTTCAGCGAATCCTCCGACGGGCTCGAAACCCCACCCGAGCCGCTGCCGCTCGTCGAACAGGATGACCGCAGCCTGATCCTCACGGCGCTTGGCCCTGCCCCGGTGCACATCGATGAACTCGCTCGCGCGACGGGGCTTCCGATCCGGGTTGTGCAGACGGTTCTTCTCGAGCTGGCCCTCGCCGGCCGGATCGAGCACCACGGCAACCAGCTCGTTTCGCTGGCTGCCAACGCCCAGAGCTGATTACACTGGTTCCAGCCAGCTCAGCCGCTTGGGCCGCGCTCGCCGTTCGCGGTCGACCTCTCGGTAGGCGTCTTCCAGCAGGTCCGCCACCCGAGTGCACCCCATCTGCCAGGCCAGGACTTGCATATGCCGGATGGTATTCGCGAGGTACTCCAGTTGCGCCCGAATCGAAGTCGCTCGTTCTGGTTGCTGCTTCACCAAACCGTCGGTATCGTTCCTTGCGTAAGCCAGCGTCAGCTTTGGCCTTTTTTCCGGACCCGGTTCCTTGTCCATGCTCTTGGAGAATCTCAAGTTTGCCGCTCTTCACACAGTCTCAGGCATACACTATGCGCATTAAGTAGACAATCTTCATTTTTTGCATATTCAGGTGATTTGACTTCGCCTCGACCATCACCCATCTTCCCCCACCTGAGCGACGACGGACCTGACGTGGCCACGCAGAGGCGCCTGAACCCGGAAGGGACACGCGGCCGCGACGGGGGGATCCCGGGAAGCACATGAACATCGTCATTGTGGAATCGGCTGCGAAGGCCAAGACAATCAACAAGTATCTCGGTTCGGGATACAAGGTGATCGCGTCCTACGGGCACGTGCGCGACCTGCCCGCGAAGGATGGCTCTGTCGAGCCGGACCGCGATTTCGAAATGCATTGGGACGTCGATCCCAAGGCCACAAAGATCATTCGCGAAATCGCCGATGCGGTGAAAAAGGCCGACAAGGTCATCCTCGCCACCGACCCTGACCGCGAAGGCGAAGCGATCTCCTGGCACATCCTCCAGCTGCTCGACCAGAAGCGCGCGCTGAAGAAGGGCGTCCCTGTCGAGCGCGTGACATTCAACGCCGTCACCAAGGACGCCGTGCTGGCGGCCATGAAGAACCCGCGGTCGATCGATGCGCCGCTGGTCGAGGCCTACCTCGCCCGCCGTGCGCTCGACTATCTCGTGGGCTTCACGCTGTCCCCGGTCCTCTGGCGAAAGCTGCCGGGTGCCCGGTCAGCCGGGCGCGTGCAGTCGGTCGCATTGCGGCTCGTCTGCGACCGCGAAGCCGAAATCGAGGCCTTCAAGTCCGAAGAATACTGGACCATCGAAGCCCTGCTTGAGACCAGCAAGGGCGAAGAGGTCCGCTCGCGGCTGGTGGCGATCGGCGGGCAGCAGCTCAAGAAGCTCGATATCAAGGACGCGGCCAGCGCCCATGCCATCAAGGCAGCAATTGAGGGCGGCCGGTTCACAGTAACGTCAGTGGAGAAGAAGGCAGTCCGCCGCAATCCGGCGCCCCCCTTCACCACGTCGACGCTGCAGCAGGAGGCCTCCCGCAAGCTTGGCTTCTCGGCCAAGCAGACCATGCAGCTCGCCCAGCGCCTTTACGAAGGCGTTGATGTCGGCGGCGAGACGGTGGGCCTCATCACCTACATGCGTACTGACGGCGTGCAGATCGTCCCGGAGGCCATTTCCGAGATCCGCCGCGTAATCGAGAAGGAATACGGGAAACGGTACACGCCGTTCGCGCGCGAGTACAAAAGCAAGGCGAAGAACGCGCAGGAAGCCCACGAGGCCATTCGGCCGACCGACCCACGCCGGCATCCGAAGGACGTCGCGAAGTATCTCGATAAGGAGATGGCGGATCTTTATGAGCTGATCTGGCTGCGGACGATGGCCAGCCAGATGGCTTCCGCTGAGCTCGAGCAAACGACGGCCGAAATCGAGGTGCATGGCAAGGACGGCAAGACGTACGGCCTGCGCGCTACCGGCTCTGTCGTCGTGTTCGACGGGTTCATGCGCCTCTACTCCGAAGGCCGTGACGATCCGGAGGACGATGAAGACAGCCGCCGGCTGCCGGCGCTAACTCGCGGCGATGTCCTCAAGGACAAGTCCGTCGAGGCCAGCCAGCATTTCACCGAGCCGCCTCCTCGCTACACCGAGGCCACGCTTGTGAAGCGCATGGAAGAGCTGGGCATCGGACGCCCCTCGACCTACGCCACCACCCTCGCCCTGCTGCGCGAGCGCGGCTACGTGCGCCTCGAAAAGAAGCGCCTCGTCCCTGAGGACAAGGGGCGGCTGGTGACAGCCTTCCTCGAAAGTTTCTTCCGCCGGTATGTGGAATACGACTTCACGGCCGACCTCGAGGAGAAGCTAGACCTCATCTCCGACGGCAAGCTGCAGTGGAAAGACGTTCTGCGGGATTTCTGGCGCGACTTCACGAAGGCCGTCGACGAGATCAAGGACCTTCGCGTCAGCGAGGTGCTGGAGGCGCTTAACGAGATCCTTGGGCCGCACATCTTCCCATCTCGTGCTGACGGCGGAGACCCACGGACCTGTCCGGTTTGCAGCTCCGGCCGATTGAGCCTCAAGGTCGGACGGTTTGGAGCGTTTATTGGCTGCTCCAACTATCCGGAGTGCCGCTACACGCGGCAGCTCGTCGAGCCACAAAGCATGGACGCGGAAGTGACGCCTCCGGAGGGTAAGCTGCTGGGCTACGACCCGGACACGGGCCTTCCCGTCACAGTGCGTACGGGCCGTTTTGGTCCATACGTCCAGCTGGGAGATGCGGAGGACGGCGAAAAGCCGAAGCGCGCCTCCATCCCGCGTGGCCTTGATGCGGCGACCATCGACCTGGAGCGCGCCTTGCAGCTCCTCTCTCTGCCCCGGGAGGTCGGGCTTCATCCCGAGACCGGAAAGCCGATCACAGCGGGCATTGGCCGCTACGGGCCCTTCGTTCACCACGAGGGCACTTACGTTAACCTTGAGAGCGTCGAAGACGTCTTCACCATCGGCATCAACCGGGCGGTGGCGCTCATCGCCGAGAAGGAAGCTGGTGGCAAGGGCAAGTGGTCCCGCCCCAAGGCACAGGTTCTGAAGGAGCTCGGCGAACACCCTGACGGCGGCAAGATCGAGGTTCTGTCCGGCCGATACGGCCCCTATGTGAAGTACGGCTCAGTCAACGCGACCCTGCCGAAGGACAAGGATCCAGCGTCGCTCACGCGGGAGGAAGCGATTGAGTTGCTGGCTGCCCGCGCTGCCAAGAACGGCACGCCCTCGAAGCGCAGCAAAGCCACTTCCAAGAAATCTTCGGCTAAGAAGGCTGAGGCCCCTGAGGAAGAGACCGAAGGCGAGGCAAGGAAAAAGGAGACAGCAGCGAAAAGGAAGGTCTCCGCCGCAGCCAAGAGCTCAGCCGCAACGAAGAAGGCGAGCAAAACAACCGCTTCTGCCAAGAAGCCGGCGACAAAGAAGTCCGCTGCCAAGTCGCGCGCCAAGACACGCGTGCCTGAACCGGCTGCGGAATAAAGTAGGCGTGAAGGTGATGACACCGGGTCGTGGAATCGTGATTTGGTGCGAAGCACAGCGGAACTTCACACCTCTTACGAATTTACGATTCCACGACGCCTGGATCGCATCACTTCACGCACGAAGGACCTGAACGACCGTGGCCCGCAAACGAGCAGCCCAGACCAGAGCAGAAGCCGTCCGCGGGCTGCCTACAAAACAGGAGATCCTAGAGTTCATCAAAGGATCTCCTGAAAAGGTCGGCAAGCGCGAGATCGCGCGGGCATTTGGCGTTAAGGGTAGCGATCGCATCGAGCTGAAGCGGCTTCTGGCAGAGCTCAACCGAGAAGGCGCTCTCGTCGGACGGCGGAAGGAGCTTCGGCCGACGGGATCGCTACCTCCCGTCTCTGTGCTCGAGATCATCGGTCGCGACGACGACGGAGACCTGATTGCTGAGCCTGTAATCTGGGACAATAAGGAGGGTCCACGGCCGCGCGTGTTGCTCGTGAAGAGCCGCCGCTTCAACGGCGCTGAATCCGTCCTCGGCATCGGCGACCGCGTGCTGACCCGTGTCCGACAGCTCGAAGATCCGGACGTTGAAGGCTTCCGGTTCGAGGGCGAACCGCTGAAGAAGCTCCCCCGCGAAAAACGTCGGCTGCTTGGCATTTTCCGCGCGGACAAGAAGCGCGGCGGCGGAATGATCGCCCCGGTTGATCGCAAGGAGCTGCGTAGCTGGCCGGTGCTGCCCGGCAACGAGGGGGACGCCGAGGACGGCGATCTCGTTCGCTTCGATTTGCCCCGCGCCCACCGCTATGGCGTGCCACAGGCGCGCGTTATCGAGTCCCTGGGCAACCCAGAGGATCAGCGGCGCATCAGCCTCATTGCGGTGCATGCGCACGGCATACCGGACGACTTTCCCGAAGGCGTGCTTGTGGAGCTCGACCAGCTGGAGCAACCCTCTCTCGCGCATCGCGTGGATTTGCGGCACCTGCCGCTCGTGACGATCGATCCCAAGGACGCGCGTGACCATGACGACGCCGTCCACGCGGAGCCCGATCCGGATCCGAGGAACCGCGGCGGCTTCATTGTCACGGTCGCTATTGCCGACGTCGCTCACTATGTGCGCCCCGGTACGCGCCTCGATCGCGAGGCCCAGCTCCGCGGCAACTCCGTGTACTTCCCGGATCGGGTGGTTCCGATGCTCCCGGAGCGCATCTCCAACGATCTTTGCTCGTTGCGGGAGCATGAGGACCGGCCGTGCCTCGCCGTGCGCATGGTCTTCGACAAACACGGCGAAAAACGCCGGCACACCTTCGTGCGAGGCATCATGCGCTCCGCCGCGAAGCTCAGCTATGAAGAAGCGCAGGCGGCCTTCGACGGCAAACCTTCGCGCAAATGCCGGGACCTGATGGAACCCGTGCTCGAACCGCTTTGGGCCGCCTACCGCATCCTCGCGGAAGCGCGCAATCGCCGACAACCGCTCGACCTCGACCTGCCCGAGCGCAAGATCATCCTGGACAAGGAAGGCCGCGTGGAGCGCGTGGTGATCCCTGAACGGCTCGAAGCGCACCGGCTAATCGAAGAGTTCATGATCCAGGCCAACGTGGCCGCAGCAGAGACACTTGAGGAGCACCGCACGCCCCTCGTCTACCGGGTCCACGCGCCGCCTTCGAAAGAGAAGCTGTCGGCGCTCCGTGAATTTCTCGACAGCCTCAAGCTCCGGCTGCCTCCCGGCGAGCTGAGGCCGGCCCACTTCAATCGCGTGCTGGCGCAGGCGAAGTCGCTGCCCACGACGGATCTCGTTAACGAAGTGGTTCTGCGGGCTCAGGCGCAAGCCGAATACAGCACCGATAATCAAGGGCACTTTGGCCTCAACTTGCGGCGCTATGCGCATTTCACCTCGCCAATCCGCCGATACGCGGATCTCATCGTGCACCGCGCCTTGATCCGCGCGCTGAAGCTCGGCCCGGATGGCCTGGCCGATGAGGAAGCAGAACGCCTGGATGAGGTGGCCAAGTCCATCTCGGAGGCGGAGCGGCGCGCCATGGCGGCCGAGCGCGAGACCATCGACCGGCTGGTCGCCGCGTTCCTTGCCGACAGGGTTGGCGCGGAGTTCGAAGGGCGCATCTCCGGCGTCACGCGATCGGGTCTTTTCGTCCGGCTCAAGGATACAGGAGCGGATGGCTTCGTGCCTGCCTCCTCCATGATCGGCGACTTCTACCACTTCGTGGAGGAGCAGCACGCTCTCGTGGGCAGCCGCAGCGGCGAAGCCTATCGCCTGGGGGATGAAGTGCGCGTGCGGCTTGTGGAAGCCATTCCCACGGCAGGCGCGTTGCGTTTCGAGATGCTATCAAAAGGCAAACGGGGCCACGTCGTCCTCTCGAAAGGCTGGCGTAACCGGAACTCGAAGCGGGGAAAACGGCGGGCAGGCCAAAGGGCGTGAATGCGTCGCTTCGGCAGGTTGACGGACAGCCCCGGGAGGGCGACCTATTGCTCGATATCCCTCACCGGGAGGCCGTAGATCGGCAGGAACATGTCTGTAACCACCAACAAGCAGAAGCGGAATCTCTACGACGCCATGATGCGCGGCGCCCGGCTCAAATGCCCGGCGTGCGGACATGGCCAGCTCTTCAGGGCGTATCTCAAGGTTGCCGACACCTGCCCGAGCTGCCGCGAAGAGCTTTTCCACCACCGCGCGGATGACGCTCCGCCTTACCTCACGATCGTCATCGTAGGTCACCTGATCGTCGCCGGCGTCCTTGCTCTCGAGCAGGCGATCGCACCGCCGCAGTGGGTCCACCTGGTGCTGTGGCTGCCGCTCACGGTGATCCTGTCGCTCGCGCTCCTGCCAAGCATCAAAGGGTCGATCGTAGGCTTGCAATGGGCTAATCAGATGCATGGGTTCGGATCTCGACCCGATCCCGACGACCCGGTGCCGGAGCACTCTTCGGTGCCCAACCAATACTGACGCGAAAAGCAACGCGAGATCTGCCAGACGATGACCGGAAGCGCCCCGCCCGGAGGAGCTGATACTAGCAGCGCACCAATCCTTCAGCCGCGGGATGCGGCGACCCTCGTAATTGTGGACCGCGTGAAAGGCGTCCCCCGCGTCCTCATGGGCCGTCGGCGGATGGACGTCGTGTTCATGCCGGGCAAGTACGTCTTCCCCGGCGGCCGCGTCGATGACAGCGATCACAAAGTGGAGAGCGCTGACGAGCTTCGCCCCCTCGAGGTCGCGAAGCTTCTCATCGACATGAAGGAGCAGCCCGGTCCCGAGCGCGCCCGGGCTCTCGCCCTCGCCGCCGTCCGGGAAACATTTGAAGAGGCCGGCCTCGTCATTGGTGCGGCCACACAGACTCCGACAACCGTCGAGGCACCTGGCTGGAGCGAGTTTTTCGGCTGCGGCTTTAGACCCAGAATCGGCCCGCTGACGCTATTTGCCCGGGCCATCACGCCACCCGGCCGCCCGCGGCGCTACGACACTCGGTTCTTCTGCATCTCGGCCGACGAGATTAGCCATGAGGTCGAGACTTCAGACGGGGAGCTCTCCGGCCTGCATTGGCTCACGATCGAAGAGGCGCGCAGCCTCGACATTCCCGCCATCACCCGCATCATCCTCGAGGATCTGACGGACTTCCTCAAGGCTGCAGGCACGGACTCTTCGCACGCACCGATTCCTTACTACCACTTCAAGGATGGAAGCTTTTGCCGCGAGCTTCTAGCGGTCGACGAGGCAAGTCTACAACTTGACAGCGCGCTCCACCCGGGTATGGTGCGCGCAAATTCCAATGAACATGCGCCGAAGCGCTGAAATCCGCAGGGCAACATGGCCAAGCCGGTAACACAGAAGATCAAATTGGTTTCGACCGCGGGCACTGGTTACTACTACGTGACCAAGAAGAACCCGCGCACGAGCACTGAGAAGCTTAGCTTCAAGAAGTACGATCCCGTCGTGCGCAAGCACGTCGAGTTCAAGGAAGCCAAGATCAAGTGATCTGCTGGTTGCCGCTCTCGTCTCGGGCGGCACCCTAACTTTCCCTTTCGGTCTTTTTCCCGAGAAAGTCGATTTGCTCCAGGCCTCAATTAAGAGGTCGCGGGGCTTGTTTTGGCTTTGCGGAAGGGAGAGGCCTCGGTCAGGGCCCGCAACGGATCTCGGCAGCGGGGTAGAAGTCCGAGGCGTCGCAGTCCCTGACCTGATAACCAAGCAGCCTGCCAAAGAGGGCGTTGGCGTGCGGCTTGGTGTGATCGGCCGATTGCAGCCAAACGAGGAGGCCAACTCCAGCTGCAGGCCGATCTATGTCCGAGCGTACCAGGAGATGCGGCGGACCTGAGACGCTACGGACAATCCCACCGGCGGAGACCTCACGAGAAAGATTGTATCGAGATCTGCCGCCAATCCCAGTCTGGTAGATATCTCAAATATGATCTTGACAGATCATCTGAGCGTTTGCAAGGCACGATTCGTTAAATTGCAAGGATCGTCAACACGCTGCGCCAACGAGTGAAAGTTTTCTGCAACCGAAGCGCGAATTGTTGCGGCGGTTCCTCGATCTCGTGGGCTTCATTCCTCCGACATAAGTCATTCATTTCACTTAACATTATGGTTTGTTTACGCTGCGTCGACAACGACCCGGTTCCGACCCGATCGTTTCGCAGCGTAGAGGGCGCCGTCCGCGCGCCTGAACAACATTGCCGGCGTGTCCTGCGGCGACTCGACCGAGGCAACCCCAACGCTGGCGGTGATCGGCAAATGCTGGCCGTCCGGCAACCTGAACGGCTCGGCCGCGATACAGGCCCTCAGT
>ERZ777010.1909-NODE-1909-length-11769-cov-5.041916_pt1 | contig 11769 bp, 9 predicted proteins | sample MGYA00374963_ERZ777010 | MGnify/ENA primary metagenome ERZ777010 (study PRJEB29309, sample SAMN06268256) | bioreactor metagenome | isolation source: Joint BioEnergy Institute, California, USA | place: USA:Joint BioEnergy Institute, California, USA | collected...
GCCCGCGCTGGTCGGGCCGCGCTTGGTCTCGAGCTCGACGACCTGCGCCTCGGTGGCCTGCCCGTCGAGCTCCGCCATGCGCCGCTCGAGCGCCGCGATCCGCTCCGAGAGCATCCGGATCGCGTCGGCCACGGGGTCCGGCAGGTGGATCCAGTCGGCGTCGGGCCCCTCGACGCGCCGGCCCTCCACGCGCACCGGGTGGCCGGGGTTGCCGACCACGGTCGAGTTCGGCGGCACGTCCTTGATGACGACCGTGTTGGCGCCGATCTTCGCGCCGTGGCCGACGGTGATCGGGCCGAGCAGCTTGGCGCCGGAGCCGATCGTGACGTCGTCCTCCACGGTCGGGTGGCGCTTGCCCTGGGCGAAGCCGGTGCCGCCGAGGGTGACGCCCTGATACAGCGTCACGCGGTCGCCGATCTCGGCGGTCTCGCCGATCACCACGCCCGAGCCGTGGTCGATGAAGAACTCCTGGCCGACCTTCGCGGCCGGGTGGATCTCGACGCCGGTCACCGAGCGGCTCAGGAACGCGATCAGGCGCGGCAGGAGCGGCACGCCCGCCTCCCACAGCGCGTGCGCGATCCGGTGCGCGAGCAGCGCCTGCACGCCGGGCCAGCTCGCGAGGATCTCGAACGTCCCCACGCCCTGGGCCGCGGGGTCGCGCTCGCGGGCCGCCGCCACGTCGCGGCGGACCTCCTTGATCACGTCCTTGATCGTGCTGGCGCCGATCATCGCGGCTACTCCCCGAAGAAGGGCAGCGACATGTAGCGGTCGCCGCCGTCGGGGGCGATCGTGACGATGCGCTTGCCGCGCATCTCGGGGCGCTTCGCGACCTCGAGCGCCGCGGCGATCGCGGCGCCCGCCGAGATCCCGACCAGGAGCCCCTCCTTCTTCGCCACCTCGTGGGCCATGTCCAGGGCGGCCTCGTCCTCCATCGGGATCACCTCGTCGATCACGGAGCGGTCGAGCACCTCGGGGACGAAGCCCGCGCCGATCCCCTGGATCTTGTGGGGCCCGGGCATGCCCCCGGAGAGCACGGCCGACGTCGCGGGCTCGACCGCGAAGCACTGCACGGAGGGCCGGCGCTCCTTGAGCACCTGCCCGACGCCGGTGATCGTGCCGCCGGTCCCGACGCCGCAGACGAGGGCGTCGATGTCGCCGTCGAGGTCGCGCCAGATCTCTTCGGCGGTCGTGCGCCGGTGGATCTCGGGGTTGGCGGGGTTCGAGAACTGCTGCGGCATGAACGCGCCGCGCTCGGCGACCACCTGGTTGGCGGCGTCGATCGCCTCCCCCATCCCGCCCATCGACGGCGTCTCCAGCACCGAGGCGCCGTAGGCGCGCAGGAGCTTGGTGCGCTCGCGGCTCATGCCCTCCGGCATCGTCAGGCAGAGCTCGTAGCCGCGCGCCGCGCAGACCATCGCGAGCGCGATGCCGGTGTTGCCGCTCGTCGGCTCGACGATCACGCTCTCGCCCGGCGCGATCCTGCCCTCGCGCTCGGCGGCGTCGATCATCGCGACCCCGATGCGGTCCTTCACCGAGCCGCCCGGGTTCATGAACTCGAGCTTCGCGTAGATCGTCCCCCCGCCCTCCGGCGAGAGGCGACGCAGCTCGACGATCGGCGTGTCGCCGATCGCTGCCGAGACCTCGGTGACGAGCCGGCGGGCTGTGAGGGGGACCGCGTCCACTGGGCTAGATGTAGTACATGCCCGCGCCGGCCTCCTCGGCCTCGCGCCGGGCGATGTCGGCAATCGTCGTCGAGCTGAAGACCGCGCGCAGGGCCTCCACCCCCTCCTCCCAGATGCCGCCCGCCTCCTTGGCCTCCTCCCCGACCTTGCCGTCGAGGGCCTGGACGACCTCGAGCACGGTGATCTCCTCGGCCGGGCGGGCGAGCGTGTAGCCGCCCTTCACGCCGCGCTGGCTGTTGAGCAGGCCCGCGCGCCGCAGCGTGGCGAAGAGCTGCTCGAGGAACTGCAGGGGCATGTCGCGGCGCTCGGCGATCTGGGCGATCGGCACGGGCCCCGGGCCGGACCGCGCGAGCTCCGCCATGGCGAGCACCGCATAGCGCGACTTGGAGGTCACCGAGATCACGGAAGCTGTTCTACAGGAAAAAAGGGCGCACTAAGCGAAGGGACCCTGCCCACGGCAGCCATCTCGCAGCTAGGATGGCCCAGTCGGCGCCCGAGGAGAGGAGCGCCGTTGGTCGTTTACGGGCCTGTTCCCCGTGCCGAACTAGGGGGGAAAGCTGAAGAGTTGAGTCCTGAGCGTCGTTGTCTAGTCGTCGATGGCCATCCCGTGGTTCGGCTGGGCGTACGCGAGTTGCTGAACGGCAGCTTCGAGGTCGAGGAGGCCGAGAACTGGCGCGCCGCCCTGCAGGCCCACACCCAGACCGGCGCCTTCGACGTTGCGATCGTCGAGCTCGAGCGCGACCCTGACGGCAATGAGGGCGTGAGCGGCACCAGCGTGATCCGCGCGCTGCGCAAGGCCATGCCCGGGACGGGCATCGTGGCCCACGCCCGCCGTCCCGAGCGGCACGCCGCCCGCGAGGCGCTCGCCGCCGGCGCGCTCGCGTTCGTCGCCAAGAGCTCCCCGCCCGAGGCGCTGCGGCGCGCCGTGGAGGCCGCCGCCGGGTCCGAGCGGTTCATCGACCCCGCCGCCAACGGCACCCACCCGGCGGCGCTCACCAAGCGCCAGCGCGAGATCCTGCAGTTGCTCGCCGACGGCTACTCGACGACCGAGACCGCGCACCGCCTCGGCCTCAGCGTGGAGACGGTCCGCACGCACACCAAGGGGCTGCTCGCCCGCCTCGGCGCCCGCGACCGGGCCCACGCCGTCGCGCTCGGCATGCGGCTCGGCGTGATCGAGTAGGCCGCCCCCGGCGGCGGCCGGTCCGCTCGGGCCCGAGGGCCCTCAGGGGGCTAGAGCCAGCCCTTGTCGCGCGCGATCAGCACGGCCTGCGCGCGGTCGACGGCGCCGATCTTGCGGTAGACGTTGTGCAGGTGCGTGCGCACCGTGCTCACCGACAGCCCGAGCTCCTGGGCGATCTGCTTGTAGACCTTGCCCTCGGCGAGCCCGCGCAGCGCCTCGACCTCGCGGCGCGAGAGCGGGCAGGGCTCCTGGGCGCGGCGCCGGCCCTCGCCCGCGTGCGGGAAGTCGAACAAGAGCTCGCGCAGGTCCGCCTCGCCGATCCCGAGGCGCGCGCCGGTGTCGCGCAGGGCCTGGGCGGGCACCGGCGTGCCCGCGGCGTGGTGGACGACGAGATCGGCCAGCCGCACCGCGGCCGCCATCCCGTCGGCCTTCGGCGAGTGGTGCCGCTCGACGGCCGCGGCGACCGCCGCGGGCAGCCCCCAGCGGCGGATCAACACGGCGCCGACGAGCGCGTGGTCGATCCCGTACTCGCGGCGCTCGCGGCGCGCGCGCTCGTCGGGCGGCTCGTCCAGCGGCGCGGCCTCGGCGAGCTCGCGGCCGTAGAGCTCGGCGAGCACGAGGCGCCCCACGTCGTGCAGGAGCGCGGCCGCGGCGAGCGTGTCCAGGTCGTCGATCCGCGCCCGCTCGCCCACCCGCTCGCTCGCGATCCGCACGGCCACGGCGTGGCGGCGGAAGCGCTCGAGGCGCGCGGTTCCCGCGCTCAGCGCGTCGTAGGCGGCCGTCCTCTCGGCGACCGCGACGATGTGATCCAGGGAGAGGTTCTCGACGGCCTGCTGTACGCCGGCGCTGCGGGCGCGCGGCCCGCCGCCGTTGTTCGCCGCCTTGAGCACGGCGATCGCCAGGCCCGCGTCCGACTCGACCACCTGGGCGATCTCGGCCGGCGAGGGCGCGTCGCCGCGCGCGAGCTCGAGCACGCGCGCCCGCGCCTCGCCCAGCGCGGGCAGGCTCGACACCGTCTCGAAGGCCGCCGCCAACCGCCTGCCCCCGGCGCCCGATGGGCGCTCGGCTGGCGGGCTCGTCTCGGCCGGCTGGGCTGTCGCTGTCTGGCTCACGTGCAGGTAAAACCGGTGGCGCGGGAGCGCGCACGCCGTCTCCCCCTTTGTCGGCAGCGGGGCGCCGGGCGTTTAATCGAGGGCCGCGTCGACTCGCTCCAGCGTCCGCTCGCGGCCGAGCGCGGCGACCGAGTCGAAGATCCCGGGCGAGACCGTCGTGCCCGTGATCGCGACCCGCAGCGGCTGGTAGACCTCCTTCGGCTTCAGCCCGCGCTCCTCGACGAACGCCGTGAGGCGCTCCTCGAGCGTGGCGGCGTCGAAGGGGTCCGTCTCGGCGAGCACCGCCCGCACCCCGCGCAGGTTCTCGAGGTGCTCGGGCTTCAGGAACTTGGCGCGGGCCTTCTCGTCGTCGACGGGCGGCTCGAACAGGAATCGGATGAGCGGCCAGACCTCGGCGAGCGTCTGCGCCTTGTCCTGGGCGATGGCGCAGGCCGCGCGCAGCTCGTCGCGCCCGACCTCGACGCCCGCGGCCTTGAGGTGGCTCGCGACGGCGTCCGTGTACTCGTCCAGGGGCAGCTCGCGCATGAAGCGGCCGTTCATCCAGCGCAGCTTGCGCTCGTCGAAGATCGCCGACGAGCGGCCCACGCGCTCGATGCTGAAGCGCTCGATGAGCTCCTCGGTGCTCATCAGCGTCGTGTCGTCCTCGGTGCCCCAGCCGAGCAGCGCGAGGTAGTTGCGCACGGCCTCCGGGAGGTAGCCGGCGTCGCGCAGCTCCTGCACCGACGCAGCGCCGTGGCGCTTGGAGAGCTTCTTGCCGTCGGGCCCGTGCAGCAGCGGCAGGTGGGCGTAGCGCGGCACGTCGGCGCCCAGCGCGCGCAGGACGAGCACCTGCTTGGGCGTGTTGGAGAGGTGGTCGTCGCCGCGCACGACGTCGGTGATCCCCATCTCCGCGTCGTCGACCGCGACGGCGAGGTTGTAGAGCGGCGTGCCGTCGCCGCGCGCGATCACGAAGTCGTCCTGGGCGGCGTTCGGGAACGACACCGGCCCGCGGATCACGTCCTCCACCACGGTCTCGCCGTCGTCGGGGACGCGCAGGCGGACGGCGGCGCCCTCCTCGTCGCTCGGCGTGCCGCGGTAGCCGCGGTTGCCGTGCTCGGCCTTCCAGGCGAGCACGTCCTCGGCGGTCGCCGGGTCGCGGTAGGCGACGCCGGCCTCGATCAGGCGGTCGATCGCCTCCTTGTGCCGCTCGCGGCGCTCGAACTGGCTGTAGGGGCCCTCGTCCCAGTCGAGCTCGAGCCACCGCAGGGCGTCGATGATCTGCTCGACGTTCTCGGGGGTCGAGCGCTCGCGGTCGGTGTCCTCGATCCGCAGGACGAAGGTCCCGCCGCTCCCCCGCGCCATCAGCCAGTTGTAGAGCGCGGTGCGCGCGCCGCCGATGTGGAGCGCGCCCGTGGGCGACGGCGCGAAGCGCACGCGCACGGTGTCGTTCGAAGCGGTCGACATGCCGGCTCAATCTAGTGGGAGCTCCCGCGGAGCTCGGCTAAGCTGGCGCGCCGAATGCTGATCGGCGCACATGTCTCGACCGCGGGCGGCCTGACCAAGGCCGTCGAGCGCGGCGTGGAGACGGGCTCGGACGCGATCCAGATCTTCCCCCAGAGCCCGCGGGCGTGGCGCCCCACCAACTACACGCCGAGCGACTTCGAGGCCTTCCACGAGGCATTCGCGGCCTCTCCGCTCGAGTCGGTGGTGATCCACGCGGTCTACCTGATCAACTGCGCGTCCAAGGAGCCCGAGATCCGCTCGAAGTCGATCGCCGCGCTCACCCACGCGCTGCGCGTGGGCGACGGGATCGGCGCCGACGGCGTCGTCCTGCACGCGGGGGCGCGCAAGGGCGAGCCGCACGAGCCGTCGATGAAGCGCGCCGGCGAGGCGATCCGCGAGGCGCTCGCCGAGAGCGAGACCACCCCGGTCCTGCTCGAGAACACCGCGGGCACGAACGGCCCGCTGGGCCAGGACTTCGACGAGCTCGCCGAGCTGATCGAGCTCGCCGGCGGCTCCGAGCGCCTCGGCGTGTGCCTCGACTCGTGCCACCTCTTCGCCTGGGGCTTCGACATCCGCACCGCCGAGGGCCTCGCGGCCGTGATCGACGAGTTCGACGCCAAGGTCGGGCTCGAGCGGCTGCGCTGCCTGCACGTGAACGACTCGCGCATCCCGTTCGGCGGCAAGCGCGACCAGCACGCGAACATCGGTGAGGGCGAGATGGGCGACGAGGTGATCTCCGTCTTCCTCTCCGAGCCGCGCTTCGAGGGCCTCCCCGCACTGCTGGAGACGCCGGGGCCGGAGCGCAAGGGCCCCGACCGCGCCGAGGTTGAGAAAACGAAGCGGTTGCGCGAAAGCGGGTTGGAAGCTCGCAAGGGCGGCTAGACATCAGCTGCCAGCTGCCAGCCCGTCGCGCAAACGTTCCGGGCGCCCCAATCGCCTGCGGATCGCAGACGGCTGGAAGCTGGTGGCTGGGAGCTGGCAGCTAGTCGCTACCCGAGCGCGTCGCGCAGATCGAACGCCCGAATCCCCTCAGGACCCTCGTCAGTGCAATCGAAGAACCGCGGGTTCACGCACTCGTACGCCGCGCCCGTGCCCTCGTAGCAGGGCTCCACGCGGAACTGGCAGTGCGGCAGCGGGCGGCCGGTCATCTTGATCCCGCCGTAGCCGCCGTTGCGCTCGGCGAGCTCGAAGGCCTCGACGTCGATCTCGGCCCGGAAGACCTTGCGCACGCAGCCCATGTAGCGGTTGCCGGTGAGGTGGTCCTCGTAGGCGTAGAGGTTCGGGCAGCGCATCTCGATGCAGCCGCGGACCTCCACGAGCTTGTCGCAGAAGGTCCGGCAGCGACGGCACTCGCCGTGCCGGACGGTCTCACCACTGCGCTGTCCGAGCGCCATTACTGCAGTCTAAGCGCCGTCGCCGTCAGGCGGCTAGCGCTTTCGGCCCGAGGAGGTGGTCGAGTTCAGCGCGCAGGCCGGGCGTGTCGTCGACGCGGTAGTCGTCGCCGAACCGCAGCTTGCGCAGCCCCTGCCGGGTGATCATCTCGAGCCTCACCTCGGCGTTTCCGGGGTGCGCCTCGAAGAGGTGCTTGAGCTCGTCGATGAGCTCCGCGTGCACCTGCGCGGCGTCGACGCGCAGCACGAGCGGCTGCCGACGCGCCGCCTTCGCCGCCGCTCGCGCCCGGGCGACCTCGTCCTCGTCGGGCTCGAACGGCTCGGCCTCGTGCACGACGACGCTCGTGTCGCCGCGGCCCTTGTGGTCCACGCGGCCGCGGACGGTGATCACCTTGTCGACCTCGATCGCCTGCGCGGCCTCGCCGGCCGCGTCCCGGACGAACAGCTCGACCTGGCCCTCGAGGTCGTCGAGGCGGGCGAACATCACGTAGGCGCCGCTGCGCGTACGCACCTTCTTGGCCTCGGCCACGATCCCGCCGACCGTGACCCAGGCGCCGTCCTGCTTGTTGGCCACCTCGGCCAGCGAGCAGTCCACCGCGGCGCGCAGCGCGTCGCGCACCTCGCTCAGCGGGTGCGAGGAGAGGAACGTGCCCAGCGTCTCCTTCTCGAGCGCGAGCAGCTCGCGCTGCTCGAACTCCTCGCCCGGCACCGGGGGGCGCTGCGTGGCGAACGGGGCCGGCCCCTCCTGCTGCCCCCCGCCGCCGAGGTCGAAGATCGACGCCTGCCCGCGCATCGCGTCCTCCTGCGCCTTCTGGCCCGAGGCCTGCGCCTGCGGGAGCACCTCGAGCATCCCCTTGCGGGTGTCGCCGGTGGAGTCGAACGCGCCGCACTTGATCAGGCATTCGATCGCGCGCTTGTTGACCGCGCGCGCGTCGACGCGGTCGCAGAAGTCCCAGATCGACTCGAAGGGCCCGTCGGCCTCGCGGCTCTCGAGGATCGCCTCGACCGCCTGGTAGCCGACGTTCTTCACCGCGTCGAGGCCGAAGCGGATCGAGTTGCCGATGACCTTGAACCCGTGGTCGGACGAGTTGACGTCCGGCGGCAGCACCTCGATGCCCATCTCCGCGCAGCGGTTGACGAAGAACGGCACCTTGTCCTTCGTCGACATGACCGACGAGATCACCGCGGCCATGTACTCGGCCGGGAAGTTCGCCTTGAGGTACGCCGTGCGGTAGGCGATCAGCGCGTAGCAGGCGGCGTGCGACTTGTTGAACGAGTAGTCCGCCGCCGCGGTCATCAGCGACCACAGGTCGTCGGCGACGCGGGGGTCCGTCCCCGAGGCCGCGCAGCCCTCGAGGAACTTGTCCTTCATGGTCGCCATCAGGTCGCGCTTCTTCTTGCCGACCGCCTTGCGCAGGTCGTCCGCCTCGGCCGGCGTGAACCCGGCGAGCTGCTTGGAGATCTCCATGAGCTGCTCTTGGTAGATGACGCAGCCGTAGGTCTCCTCGGTGATCGGCCGCAGCCGCTCGTCGGGGTAGGTGACGGACGAGGGGTCGCGCTTGCCGCGCGCGTAGTCGGGGATGAAGCGCATCGCGCCGGGGCGGTACAGCGCGCCGATCGCGACGATGTCGTTGAACTCGGTCGGGCGGATCTGGCGCAGGGCCTGCTGCATGCCCTCGGACTCCAGCTGGAACACGCCCACCGAGTCGCCGCGCGCCAGCATCTCGTAGGTCTTGCGGTCGTCGAGCGGGATCTTGTCGATGTCGATCTCGACGCCGCGCGAGCGCTTGATGATGTCGACCGCGTCCTCGATCACGTCGAGGTTGCGCAGGCCGAGGAAGTCCATCTTGAGCAGGCCGATCTCCTCGATCGGGCCCATCGAGTACTGGGTGACGATCTTGAAGTTGCGCTCGAGCTTGCCCTCGCCGTTGCGCTCGGCCGGCGTCGTGCGGTCCTCGGCGAGCTGCAGCGGCACGATCTCGTCGAGCGGCCGGTCCGCGATCACCACCGCGGCCGCGTGGATCGAGTGGTTGCGGACCTTGCCCTCCAGGCCCTTGGCGACCTCGACGATCTTCGCCGCGTTGGGGTCGGAGTCGACCGCCTGGCGGAGCTCCTCGCCGGGCTTCAGGCAGTCGTCGAAGCTCGGCGGGCGGCCCATGATCGGCTCGGGGATCAGCTTCGCGATCCGGTCGCCGGTCGCGTAGTCGAAGCCGAGCACGCGCGCGGCGTCGCGCGTGGCGGCCCGGGGCGCCATCTTGCCGAAGGTGATGATCTGCGCGACCGACTCGCGCCCGTACTTCTCCTGCACGTAGCGCATCACGCGCTCGCGGCCGCGGACCGAGAAGTCGATGTCGATGTCCGGCATCGACTTGCGCGCCGGGTTGAGGAAGCGCTCGAAGAGCAGGTCGTGGGCGAGCGGGTCGAGCTCGGTGATGTTGAGCGCGTAGGCGACGATCGAGCCCGCCGCCGAGCCGCGGCCCGGGCCGACCGCGATCCCGTTCTCCTTCGCGTACTTGACGAAGTCCCAGACGATCAGGAAGTAGGAGTCGAAGCCCATCTCGCCGATCACGCCGAGCTCGAACTCCAGGCGCTCCATCGCCTTCGCCGGGATCGGGTCGCCGTAGCGCTTCTTGAGCCCCTCGATCGCGAGCCGGCGCAGCATGTCCTTGGGCTCCTCGCCGTCGGGGGTCGGGAAGCGCGGGAGCAGGAGCTTGCCGAGCTCGATCTCCGTCGAGCAGCGCTCCGCGATCTCGATGGTCATCGGGACCGCCTCCGGCCACGGGGCGAAGTCCTTGACCATCTCGTCGTAGCTCTTCAAATAGAACTCGTTGGTGTCGAAGCGCAGCTTCGGGTTCTCGAGCGTGGACTTCGTCTGCACGCAGAGCAGCGCCGCGTGGTGGTCGTAGTCCTCGCGGCGCAGGTAGTGCACGTCGCCGGTGGCGACGAGCGGGCGGCCCACCTCGCGCGCGAACTTGACGATGCCCTCGTTCGCCTTGTCCTGCTCGGGGATCCCGTTGACCTGGATCTCCATGTAGACGTTGTCGGCGCCGAAGACCTGGATCAGGTCGTCCAGGTGGGCGCGGGCATCCTGGGGCCGGTCCTCCACGAGGCGCCGGCAGAAGCGCGACTGCAGGCAGCCGGTGAGCGCGATCACGCCCTCGGAGTAGCGGTCGAGGAGCTCCATGTCGACGTTCGCCTTGCCGCGCCCGAAGCCCTCGAGGAAGCCCGCCGAGCTGAGCTTGACGAGGTTGCGGAAGCCCTGATCGCTGGCGGCGAGCAGGGTCAGGTGGTTGCGCTCGGCGCGCCGGTCGGCCGCGCGGCGGTCGTCGACCAGGTAGGCCTCGATGCCGATGATCGGCTTGATCCCCTGCGCCTTGCAGGCCTTGTAGTGCTCGATGGCGCCGTTCATCACGCCGTGGTCGGTGAGACCCAGCGCGGGCATGCCGAGCTCGGCGGCGCGCTCGGCCATCTTGTCGATCTTGCACGCGCCGTCGAGCAGCGAGTACTCGCTGTGGACGTGCAGGTGTGCGACGGCTCCGCTCACGGGCACTGATCTTGGCAACGGCTCCGGATGCCGAAGGCGCCGATCCCGCAAATTGCGGGATCAGCGGCCAGCTGCCAGCGGCCAGCCGCCAAAGACTGGAAGCTGGTAGCTGGAAGCTGGCAGCTGGAAGCTTTAGCTATCGCTCGCCAGCTCGAGCAGGCGCTGCTCGGCGTGGATCAGGCGCTCCGCGACCTCGGCCTCCGCGCGCAGCGCCTCGCGCAGCCGCGCCTCGAGCTCCGCGGTCTTCTGCGTGCGCTCGAGGGCCGTGGTGGCCTCCTGCTCGATCGTCGCGATCCGCTCCTCGATCGCCGCCACGCGGCGGCTGCGCTCGGCGATCGCCGCGAGCGCGTCGTCGACCCGCCGCAGCGCCGCCGCGACGCGGCCGCCCAGCTCCCCCTCGGAGCGGTCGAGCTCGGCGGAGGCGCGCTCGAGGCGCTCGGCGGTGACGCGCTCGAGCTCGGCGCGCAGGGACTCCGCGCGCTCGGTCAGCGCGCCCTCCCGCTCCGCGAGCTCGGCGCGCAGTTTCTCCACGCGCTCCTCGAGCCCGGTGAGCAGCTCGGCGCCGCGGTGCTCGAGGCGCTCGGTGGCGCGCCGCACGCGCGCCCTGCTCTCCGCGCGCACCAGCTTGAGTTCCTGGCGGCGCTCGCGACGGGCGAGGCGGGCGGTGGCGCGCTCGATCCGCTCGGCGGCGTCCCCCGCCGCGGCGTCGAGGCGGGCCTGCGCGGCCTGCGCGGCGCGCTCGGTCTCCTCGGCGACGGCCTCCACCTGCTCGAGCAGCGCGCGGGCCGCGGCGAGCGCGCGCTGGCCCTCCTGGTTGATCGCCTCGGCCTGCTCCTCGAGCTTGCGGTCCGCGCGCGCCGCCAGCTCGGAGCTGGCGGCATCGAGCTTCCGCGTGACCCGCTCGGCGAACTCGTGGGCCAGCTCCTCCCCGCGCGCCCGGGCGGCCTCCGTGGCCTCGTCGCGCGCCCGGCTCAGGCGCTCGTCGAGCTCGGGCTGCAGCTCGCGGAAGCGCGCCTCGACGGCCTCGCGCGCGGCGTGCGCGGCCTCCTGCACCGCCTCGATCAGCGCCGCCTCGGCGCGCGAGTCAGCCTGTGAGCGCAGCGCGGCCTGCGCGTGCTCGAGCCGCTCCTCGCCGGCGCGCGCCAGCTCCGCGCGTGCCTGCGCGAACTCCTCGCGCAGCTCGTCGAGGCGCCGCAGATGGTCCGCGACGAGCTCGGTGTTCAGGTCATCGCGCTGGGACCGGAGCTCCGCCTGGGCGGCGCTCGCGCTCTCGGCGATCCTGCGCTCGAGCTCCTCGACGCGCTCGGCGAGCCCCCGCTCGAGCCCCTAGGCGCGCTCGGCGAGGCGCTCGCGCTCGGCCTCCAGCTCCCGGCGCTCG
>ERZ777010.1940-NODE-1940-length-11546-cov-4.435123_pt1 | contig 11546 bp, 6 predicted proteins | sample MGYA00374963_ERZ777010 | MGnify/ENA primary metagenome ERZ777010 (study PRJEB29309, sample SAMN06268256) | bioreactor metagenome | isolation source: Joint BioEnergy Institute, California, USA | place: USA:Joint BioEnergy Institute, California, USA | collected...
GTCGAGTGTTCCCTTGAGGACAGGCGGAAGCCTCTTCGGCACGGTGATGGTGTTTGGATCGCCGTCGCTGACGTAGACCGTTTCCGGGTTCTCGAGCATGTGCTCGTACCAACCGTAGAGATTGATTGCCCCGTCTATCTCGACGTCGTTGTCGAACGCCTGGATGCGGGCAATCCAGATGGGGTCGTACTCGGTGCTGACTGGCGACTCCGTTGGGTTCGCGCCGACCATCAGGCAGCCAAGGATCTTGAATTGCTGTCCCTTGTAGTCAAACCCGTAGCGCAGCCACTCGCGCTGCTGCTGGTGAGTATCTCGTGCTGGGTAGTCGCCGAACGGCATCGCGAGGATATCGGCGGTGACGCGAGGATCGTATTCCTGGAGCGCCAGAATTGCTCCGGCGACCTGCCGCTTGAACTCATCATCGGGCAGGTCATACAGGCTCTCGTGCGTCAGCGTGTGATTGCCCACCTCGTAGCCATTGTCGATCAGGAAGGAGAGCTTCTCGTCGCAAAGCTCCGTCTGGTCGTCTTCCCGTCCGTCCGGACTCCAGTCGAAGCAGAAATGCGGGAGGACGGCGAAGAAACCCCCGCGACCGAAATCGGGATACTTCGTAAAGAACTCTTCCAGAATGCCGACCGCGGAATTCGGATCGATCTCCAGCGAGCCGTCCTCGTGGATGAGATAGCGGAATTGGCTCGAATACGAATCATCGAAGGTGAGAACGACGGGCCGCTTGCCGGCCGGAGCGGCGATCTGATTCAAGACCAGATCGCGCAAGGGGATGACGTAGAAGTCGTTGTCGTAGAGCCACTGCAAATCAGCGCGAAAGTCGTCGAGCGGACGGTAGAACTGGGCCTCGTCAGCCGGGTCGGTGACGAAGTGATGATATTCGAGCACCGGGATGAACCCGAGCTCATTCGGCTTGTGCTTTGGTTCTACCGTGGGCGTTGGAGACGAAGCTTGCTGCCGCTCCACGGTCGGCGTCGGCGTGTCCGGCTCAGCCGTCGCGGTGGGCGTGTCCGGCTCAACAGTCTCCGTCGGCTGGATCTGAGCGACTGTCGTGGGGGCCGTGGTGGCGCCGGCAGCAGCAGGGGGCGTTCCTGGCTGCCAGGCGATCTTTCTGTTCCCATTGGCGCCGCTGCCAGTCCCGCAAGCGGCGAGCGAGAAAAAGAGAATGGCGAAAACGAGGAAATGGGCGAGCGTTGCGCGCCGTGAGCTAGTTGGAACTCGTGCGTTGGGCACGAAGGCTAATCCCTCTGCGGGGCTAGAGACGCCTGTAGAGCATCGCCCGCGGCGGCTTCACCCGCGAGCTCGGGTTGCCGGGAGTATAAGAAGCGAGATGATGGGCTGTCGAGAGCCTTTATGTACAGCGACCGGTGGAATCATGCCTCTGACGTGCCGAGCAGGCGGCGAACCTCCATCAGCGATGGCGCTACGTAATCCGGATGGGGGAGGCCAGCCGGCCAGGTTCGTCCAGCTCGATTGAGCCAAACGGCACGGATGCCGGCCGCGCGGGCGCCGGCGATATCGAACTCCGGCGAGTCCCCGATGAAGACAGCCTCGTCCGCTGTGGCCGCGCCGCGCCGTAGCGCTTCGGCAAAGATCGCCGGGTCCGGCTTGGCGATTCCCAGCTCGCCAGAGATGAGGATGAAATCGACCGCTGATTCGAGGCCGAGCAAGGCGACCTTCTCGCGCTGCACCTCGGCGGGTCCGTTGGTGATGATCCCGAGCCGGCGGCCCGGCAGCGCGGCGCGGATCAGCGCGAGCGATTCGCACGCGTCGCTGAACAGCTGGAGGCCGTGAAAGCGATTGGTCTGATACCACGCGCGCGCTTGCTCGATGATGGCCTTGTCGGTGACGCCGTAGCGAGCGAGAAGATCGGTGAAGTGGTCGCTGCCATGCGGTTGCATGGCGATGGATTCGGCGATCAGCGCGTCGAGATCGACGTCCGGCGCGGCGTTGTCGCGGTGAGCGAGCGCCTGACCGAAAGCAATTCTTAGTCGCAGCGCGCGGGCGCTGGCGTAGTCACAGAGCGTATCGTCGAGATCGAAGAGGACGAGTGTTGGTGGCGGGGTGATCGGCCGGAGACCCCGGAGAGATGCTGTGCGCATGGCGCCAGCCTAGGGAGCCACGACGAAGCCGTCAAGTCCTAGGTGATTATGGCTGGGCCGCAATGAGCGATGTCGGAGTATATTTCCCTATCGGGGGGAAGTCGCCGGTACCAACGTCCCTGCTACAAGGGGACAATCGTCACTTAGTGGCGGTTATTGCCTCCCCCGAAGCAAGTACTATCGTTGAAATAGCCGGGTCTGCCGGGAGGTGTCGGGCGTAGTCGTGCCGATAGGGCTGCACCAGCGGATTGGGAACCTGTCCGACTTCCGCGCGCGGCCCGCACCGACTCTCCCGTAGTGACGAGGCACCAGCCTCGCGCATGATGAGTCGCGTCCAAGAAGGGACCAAACGGTATGGCGCATCCATACGACGAATCCCCTGTCGAAACACCTTCCGCTGTGGCGCGCGCCGCGGGGCTGCTGCAGGAGCAGGTTTCCCGCATCACCGCGAACTGGGTGCTCAGGGTCGGGAATATCCCGGCATTCCGCGCGATTCCCGATCTTTCCCTCAGCCAGGTGCAAGATTCGATTCCGCAGCTACTCGACGCCGCACTGTCTGCCATGGCAACCTCTGATCCGACGATCGATCCGGAGTCGCTCCAGCGCGCGATCGATCTCGCGGCAGAGCACGGGCGCAAGCGAGCGAACGCCGGATTCATGATCGGCGTGGTGTTGGCGGAGTTTCAGTTGTTGCGGCAGGAGGTTTGGTCCGCGCTGTGGCGGATCGTGGATGCGGATCCGCTTCTTGCCGAGGCGCCGCGCGAGCTCCAGTCGCGGCTCAGCCACACCTTCGATAGCCTGATGATCGCAGCGGCCGAATCCTGGGCCGAGGCTCGGCTCTCCTAACAGGGTGGCGCGCTGAGGAGCGAGGGACGATGACCGAGGGGACCGCAGCCGAGCAGCGAGCGTCGGTCGTGATCGTGGAAGATCAGCAGGCCATCGCCGAGCTGCTCTGCGACGTGCTGAGCGAAGCGGGATTCAAGCCGACCTGGGCGCAGTCCGCGCATGATGCCGCGCGAGTGGCACGTGAGGCACAGGCGGATGTCGTGCTCCTGGACGTGATGATGCCGGAGCGCAGCGGTTGGATGGTGCTCGAAGAGCTTCGCTCCAACCCGGTGACGCGCGACACGCCGGTCGTGATTATCTCAGCCGTCTACGATCGGCCAGGCCTGCACCCCCTCCCGGAAGGGGGACCGATCCGCTTCGCGGCCAAGCCGTTCGACATCGTTGACCTGATCGAGACAGTCTCCTCTCTGACAGGCTAGTCGCGGAGTAGGGACGAGCGATCTCTCCTGGCGTCTGGGGAGCTGCTCCGGGCGACAACGGCTCGACCGCGTGCGAGTCCGCTGGTCCGAGCAGCCAGGCGCCATACCCACTCCGTAGCCGTGGGAACGTTCCGACATTGGGCCCCTGCTCGGCGGGGCCCAATACGCGTATCGCTTTCTTTTTTTGTGTGGCACAATAGGGTCGCTACCAGCGCAGAAAGGCCATCCTGATAAGGGGGATAGCCCAAGCCGGGTGGCTAGGACGTTTGTCTCTGGAGCGCAGCGGGTGAGGCTCGCGTCATGAGCGATGTGGCTCAACCGAACGACCAGCCCGCGGTGAATGGCGTGTCCCATGTGGATCAGCTGGTCGCGCTCTTCGCTCCGGACGCCGAGATCACATTCACTGTGCCGCCCGGGAAGTATCGTGGCCGGGAGGAGATCCGCAAGCTGCTCGAGGCGCTCGCGCCGCTCAGCGTCCTCCAGGCGCGGGTCGAGCAGCTAGACGGATCGCCGCAGATCCTTACTCTGTCGCTGGGACCGCCGGCAGCGAGCACGTCCGATACAGCCTCTGATGAGACCTCCCCGGCAGAGGCGACCCCGGCAGCGGCATCCCCGGAGACAAAGAAGGAAGACGGCGATCGCACGCGCGGCTCGATCAGGCGCTTCTTCGGGCCGAATGCCCAGATCCTGGGAGCCGCCCTCCTCAGCTTCGCGACGGCGATCTCGACGATGATCGGTGCGCTCGTCATCTTCTTCCCCGACCTGAGTCGCGAGCCTCCAGCCGCTCTCGGCGCCACGCTGGGAGAGGTTGCGCTAGAGGAGCGGGCGGTGCCGACGGCGAACGGACTCGCGAACTTGATCTCGTACGAGGTCGAGTTCGTCGGCTACAAGAAGAAGCGTGGCTACATCAAGTACGCGATCTTCGATGCCAGGACCGGCCGCCGGATCGATCCACCGCTATCCACTGATCCCGAAGCGCCGCACTACTATCCGGTGGGACCCGTGATTCCTGAGGCGCCGAACGATCGCGCCAGCGCCAACTTCCCTGTCCCCATTCCGCGACAGGCGCAGTGCATCTTCGTGCGCGTCTACGCGTTCGAGGAAGACGACGCGGTGACGCGTCTCGATTACGCCGATACGCCGCCGTTCGACACGCACTCGGCGACGAACCGCGCCTGTGCCGATCTGGCGGCTGGAAGCCAAGCGGATTAGCGCCGCCGGCAGTCCGCGCTCGGAGGTTCTGTCATGGTGCATCGCTTTCTGACGGGCGCTTTGGTCGTCGTCCTGATGCTGGCGGCGCCATTGGCCACGGCTCTCACGCTCTCGCGTGGCGCGGCGGCGCAAGCCACCCCGGAGGTGGCGGCCGTCGTCTCCCCCTGCGATGCGGACGCGTCGCTCTACGCGGCAAGTGACGATCCGGTGTCGCTCGGGACTGTGCCGGAGGGGCTGGCGTTCCACCTGCTCGCGACCGGCGAGGCCGATGCCATGCCGACTCCTCCGCTCTTTCTGCAAGTGACGCGATTGTCACTGGATCCAGGCGCTGGCTCCGAGACCCGCATGGCGGGCGGCCCAATCCTGTTCTATGTCGAGGCTGGCGCGATCACCTTCTACGTCGATGGCGTCCCGACGACCGTGCCGGCCGGCGGCTCCCTGACCGCGCCGAGCCTTTCCCTCTACGCGCTCGCCAACGAGGGGGAGGAGGTGGGCTCGGTGATGCGCTTCGCGCTTGCCCCGCAAGGTGACAACGGCGCGATCATGGTCATGCCGACGGCTGAGCCCGTGCTGTCCGTGCCTCCCACCGGCGCGCCGCGCAGCGAGGCGCTCTACAGCGTGGAGGTGACCATGCTGCCGGCTCCCTCCGCGCGCCTCTTCCTGGCTTGCCTCACATGGGAGCAGGCCGAGGCGACGCTTGGAGCTTGGCGGCTGCCGGGTCCGGTTGGCTTGCGCGTGGAGCGCGGCCAGCTCAGGATCGACGATGCTCTGGAACTCGGTGCCGGTGGCTGCACGCTGCTCGATGGCGAGTCGGCGCACCGTCTCGCGCCCGGCGCGGAGCCGCCGGAGCTCCTACTCTTCGGTGTGATTCCCGTGGCGACGATGCTGTGGACGAGTCCGACCGACGGCGAGGTTGGGCCACCGCCAGCGCCGTCGCGGCTGACCTGCGGCGGCTAATCGGTCTGGTCCGCGAGAGGAGCGGGTGGTGGCAACACAGCGAGCGAGCAAGCGCCTGAATCCGATCCTTGCCGGGCTCGCTATCGGGCTGGTTGTGGCCGCCACCGTGGCGCCGGCTCCCGTTGCTCGCGCGGAACTGGACCGGGCGCAGCGGGAAGCGATCGCCGCGGCCGCGGTGAAGCTCGCCGCGCTCGTCACTGTCCGCGAGGGACGCGCGGCGACCGAAGAGCTTTGGCCCCTAGGCAGCGCGACGATCGTCTCTCCCGAGGGCGTGCTGCTGACGAACAACCACGTGCTCGATCTCAGCGGCATGAAGGCGCGGCTCGCGCAGGAGGAAGCAGCGGCCACGCGACAGGGGCGGGAGCGCCGCCTGACAGTGTTGGACGGCCGGTTCGTCGTACTGGTCACCGAGGGGGCGGAGCTTCGTCGCGCGTACATCGCTGACGCGCAAGTCTCGGATCCGGTCCTCGATCTCGCGGTTCTGCAAATCACGGCCGGCGCGCATGGCGAGCCGCTGCGTGGTCCCCTCCAACTCCCCTATGTTCCGCTCGGCGATTCCGACACGCTCCTGATCGGCGATCCCATCCACGTGTTCGGCTATCCGGCGACTGCCGGCGGCACGCTCAAGTACACCCAGGGGCGCGTCAGCGGCTTTGCGACGGAGCCGGGGATCCTTGGCTGGGCCTGGATCGATTCAGACGCCACCGTTTCCGGCGGCAGCAGTGGCGGGACGGCGGTCAACGACGCTGGCGAGCTGATTGGCGTGCCGACGCTGGCGACGGAGCTCGATTGCCGACCTGGCGACACGAACGGCGACGGCGTGATCGACGAGGGGGACATCGGCTGTATCCCCATCGGCGACTCCTTCCTGCGCATGCGGCCGATCAACCTCGCAAAGCCGCTGCTGCTCCAGGTCTCGCCGTTCTTCGAAGCCACGCCGATTCCCGCCACGACTCCCTCACCGACCGCGACCCTGGAGCCTTCGCCGACGCCGGAGACGACTCCTACGGCGGAAGGAAGCCCCTCTGGAGGCGATTCCGATGCGGCGGCGGTCTTCGCTGCCTGGCGAGAGGCGGCCCGCCGGCGCCCAAGCCTGACCGGCCCGCTGCGTGGCGTGATGCGCCATCAGGAGGGCCGTGTCGCCACGATCCACGCCGGAGTGAGCGTGCAGGACTTCTACGTCCGCGCTGAGTTCACACCGCCGACCGGTGAAGCCGTTTCGGTCTGGGATGCTGGATTTCTCATCCGGCACACGGCGCCCGAAGAGCACTTCCGCTGGTTCATTCGGTCGGACGGACGCTGGGTCCTGATGAACGGAACGGAGACGGTGGACAGCGGGGGCGTGCCGGATGGTCTCATCCCGCCACGTAGCCCTGTGACGCTCGAGCTTGCGGCCGTCGGCGATCGCATCTATTTCGCGGTGAACGATGCGTATGTCGGCTCGGCCGACATCTCGGCGCGGATGACGGCGGGCGATGTGTTGATCGGCGCGGCGCTGATGTTCGACACCACCTACATCGGGGAGGAAACAGCGTATCAGGGATTCGAAGTCTGGTCGCTCGATCCCGCGGAGCCGGCTGTGACGCCGACGCCGAATCCCGACCTCCTGACCGGGCCGGCCCTCCTGCACGACGACTTCACCGATCCCGCTGCTGGCGTCTTGCCGGTGGAATCGCGCAATCCGAGGCGCTACCGGACAGGTTATGAGGGTGGCGAGTACGTAGTGGAGGCGCTGGTCGGAGACATCAGCGAGGAGTTTCCGATTTGGTTCGGGGACACATTCAGCGATGGTGCGATCGAAGTTGATGTCCGTTTCACCATGGCGACGGATGCGGCTTATGTCTTCGTCGCCTGCCGCGGTAGCCAGAACCCACGCCGGGAGTATCATCTCGTCGTCGATCCGGTCGCCGGATACGCCTGGCTCTCTCGCGGCGATGGCTCAATGCGGGAGGACCTCGCGCCACCGCAACCGTTCGACGCGATCCGCCAGGGGCACGGAACGAACCGGCTGTTCCTGAGCTGCACCGGCTCGACGATCACCGCCGCGATCAACGGCGACGTGCTGGCTTCCGTCGAGGACTCGACGTACGGGCAGGGGCAGTTCGCCATTGGCAGCGGCATCTACGCTGGCCGCACCGGTCGGTATGAGCTGCGGTTCGACAATCTCGTCATCCTTGACACGGCTGGACCGGCGACCGCCACGCCGACTCCGACGGCGTCTCCGACATTGACCCCGACGCTGGCTCCGACGCCGACGTTCACGCCAGAACCGCCGACGCCAGAACCGCCGACGCCAACTCCGGCTCCCCTCACGATCCTGACCGATGCCGAGCTGCTGGCCACCTGGAAGCGCCAAGCGCGGGAGCAAGAAAGTCTCACCGGTTCGTTGAAGGGGAAGCTGGAGCAGCAAGAGGGCTCGATCACCTTCGCCTATGCCGACGTCCAGGAGCGCGACTTCTATGTCCGCGTTCGGTTCACCAATCCTCGCGACGCGAGTGAGGCGCCTTGGGACTACGGAGTCGGCTTCCGCGATGATGGCAACGGCTCTCTTTATGTGCTGGCAGTGACCTCCGACGGCACGTATCACCTGTTCCTCAAGGAAGAGATGTGGGAGACCGTCGCGGAAGGAGTTGCGACCGGTCTGCTGGTCGGCGCCTCGGAGCGGAACGAGATCGGAATCGTGGTTGCCGGCGACACCGGGTATTTCGAGATCAATGGTCAATATGTCGCGACGCTCGATCTTTCAGGCTGGTTGAGAGCCGGGCGAGTCTGGGCCGGGACGGGTGTCTTCACCGACACGATTGTTCCGGGCGATCGAGTGGCCTACGACCGCTTCGATGTCTGGACATTGCCCTATGTCCAATTGCGTACGCTTGCCCGATTGCAGCCGAGCTTGGCTGGCCCGTTCTCGGGAACCATCGAGCAGCGGCTCGGGGAGCTCGACGGGTTTTTTGCCGGCGTCTTCGTGAGGGACTTCTATCTGCGAGCGGAGTTCACCAATCCGTCCGATGCCAGCGAGCAGCCCTGGGACGCTGGCGTCGCCTTCCGCCATACCGGCCCGAATGAGCAAACGCGGCTGATCATCACCTCGGACGGCCTGTGGTTCCTAACTGACGGCGCCGATTCACCGTATGCCGGCGGGATTGTCAGTGGGTTGCGCACTGGCGCTGGCGAGACGAACGCTATCGAAGTGTTTGCCAGCGGCGATGTGGGATACCTGATCGTCAACGGCAGATCCGTGACGCCGCTCGATCTCTCGATCAGCGATGTGGCTGGCGAGATCTGGCTCGGCTCCGGATTCTTCCCCGAGTATGTGGACGTCGGCGCGATAACGGAGTTCTCCGAGTTCGAGGTTTGGTCACTCGACGGGTAGCGCCTTCGGCTGACCTCTTGCCGCGGGAGGGCGGGTCAACCGGCCGCGGCCTCCGTGAGGCGCAGCGACAGAACCTGAGAGACGCCATCCTCGCGCATGCTGACGCCGTAGAGGGTATCGGCGACTTCGATCGTGCCGCGGTTGTGGGTGATGATAATCACCTGCGTCTCCGCGGCGAGCGCCTGCAACCGCTCCCGGAAGCGGACGATATTCGCCTCATCCAGCGCCGCGTCTACCTCATCTAGGAGGCAGAACGGCGTCGGGTTGACCGTCAAGATCGCGAAGAGGAGCGCGGCGGCTGTCAGTGCCCGCTCTCCGCCGGAGAGGAGCGCCAGGCTTTGCAGGCGCTTGCCAGGGGGCTGCGCGACGATGTCAATGCCGGCGCCCGTGCCGTCCGCTCCCGGTACGAGGATGAGGCGCGCGGTGCCGCCGCCGAACAGCGTCGTGAACGCATCCGTGAACGCGGCCGCGACCTTCGCGAAGGTCTCATCGAACCGTCGCTTCATCGTGTCGTGCAGCTCGTCCAGCAGGCGGCGCAGCGACGCGACCGCTCCCTGGACGTCATCGAGCTGGGCGCGGAGGAAGGCATGGCGTTCCGCTTCCCGCTCGTAGTCGGCAACGGCATCTTCGCCGACATAGCCGACGCGTCGCAGGCGTTCCTTCAGGCGGGTAATCTCGCGCTCGGGATCGTCACTCGTCGCCTCGGGCAGTGGCCCATCGCCGGCCAGGAGACTGTCTGGCTCGGCAAGCTCCAGCTCGTCGCTGATCCGCTGGCGAAGCGCCGCGAGATCGCCGCGCGTTCGCTCGACGGCCAAGCTGCTGCCGCTGTGTGCGCGCTCGGCCTCGAGGAGGGCGTTTCGCGCCGCTTCCAGCGCCCGCTCGGCCCGCGCGACGTCGCTCTCCGCCTCCTTGACCTTCGCCTCCAGCGCCGCGCGCTCAGTCCGCGCGGCATCGCGCGCCGCTGCCGCTTCAGCCGCCTCGCGCGCGAGCTGCTCGCGCTCTTCCGCAACGGCGACGACCTCGCGATCCAACGCGGCCGCGCGCTCCTCGCGGACGGCAAGCTCTTCTTGGATGTTGTCTCGCTGGGCGAGCAGGCTGGCCTCTCTCCGGCGCTGACCGCGTAGCCGCTCATCGAGGGTGGCCAGGCGGCGCTGCTCCTCGGCCAGCGTGCGCTCTCGCTCAGCAACCGCGTCCGCCTCGCGTTGTAGCCCCGACACCATCTCCGCGTGCGCCTTTCGCCGCTCGTCGAGATCGGTAGTTAGGACGGCGATTTCGCGATCGAGTGCTTCCAGGTCGGCCGCGATCGACGCGGCAGCGGTGGTCAAGGCGTTGAGATGCTTCGCCTCCGATTGCGCCTCGGCTTGCAGCTCGTTGAGCCAAGTGGCGATGCGGGCTCGCTGGCCCTGTCGCTCCTTGCGCGTGGCGAGATGCCCGGCGCGCTCGTCCTCGATGCGCCGCCGATCCCCGCCGAGTTGGCGCAGCGTCTCGGTCACTGCTTGGAGCTTTGCGATGGCGGCTTCACGGTCGCGCTCGAGCCGCGCGATCGTTCGTGGTAGCGTCCGTAGCTCCCGCTCGCGGCTCAGGACACCGCTCTCGCGGATGGCAGAGCCGCCGGTGACCGATCCTCCCGTGCGCGCAATCTCGCCGCCGAGCGTCACCGCGCTCCAGCCGGGCGGCAAGTGCGGCAGGGAGGCGCGTGCTGCCGGTAGGTCCTCCACGACAAGCGTGCGGCCGAGCAAGGCTGCGACGACGGCGGAAAGGGAGTCGTCGTAACGGACGAGGGTGCTGGCGATGCCGTGGACACCGCGCACTGCCAATGCGTCGCGCGGATCTTGGATACGCGGCGCGCGAACAGTATCGAGCGGCTGGAACGTGGCGCGTCCGGCGTTGTTGCGCTTGAGGAACGCGATCGCCGCTTCCGCATCCGACCAGCGCTCGACGACGATGTCTTGCAGGTGCCCACCGAGGGCGACTTCGATAGCGGTGTCGTACTCCGCCGGGACATCGAGCAGCTCGGCGATGGTGCCGCGGATCCCCGAAAGCTTGCCGGCGCGCGCCGCCTGGAGGGTTGCCCGGACACCGGCGTAGAGACCAGCGCCGCTTTCCTGGATGCGGCGGAGCGCCTCGAGGCGCGCGCTTGCTTCGCTGATTTGGCGCTCGACGGCGGCGACGCCATTGCGAGCGGCGCGCTCGTCTGCCGTTGCTCGCTCGATTGCCGCCGCGATCTCCGCCAAGCGCTGCTCCAGCGCTTTCAGCTCCTCGCTCGCTTTCGCCTCCGCCTCATCGAAGGCGGCCAGCTCTGCCGTCAGCCGGTCGATCCGGCTCTGCCGTTCGGTGGCGCCGGCGGCGATCCGCTCGCGCTCGGCCTGATCGGTTTGCTGGCGCTGCTCGAGGAGCGCGCGGCGGCGCGTGAGCTCGGTCAGGCGCCGCTCCCCTTCGGCGATGGCGGCAGCGACTTGGGCGGCTTGCTGCTCGGCTTGGCGTCGCGATTGTCGTGCCGCCGCGCCCTCCGCCTGGAGGATAGTCACCGATGTGCGTGCGGCCTCAACCTCCTGCTCGGTCGCCGCAATTTCCGCCCGCACAGTGGCGAGATCTCGCTCGACTGCCGCGACCTGATCGTGCAGACCG